>Ga0209633_10001544_pt1 | contig 23384 bp, 18 predicted proteins | sample Cruoilmetagenom1_FD_187290 | JGI IMG/M metagenome (GOLD analysis project Ga0209633, IMG submission 187290) | Oil polluted marine microbial communities from Coal Oil Point, Santa Barbara, California, USA - Sample 1 (SPAdes) (version 2) | ecosystem: Environmental > Aquatic > Marine > Oil seeps ...
ACGTCTAATTCTTTCGAAGAGAATGTGCGTTCAATATTTCCACCTTTAAAAGAAATATTATTAATTATTTGAACCACATGTTCAATAACAGAGCTATCTACATTCTGGGAAATTAAAAATTCAGTCGTCTTTTGAGGGCCGATGGTCTCATCTCCATTATGGAATTTTGAATCGGCAATATCATGTAATAATGCACCAAGAGAAACTACAAAGTCATCTACATTTTCATTTTTTGCAATGAGTTGTGCATTTTTAAGTACTCGGTGTATGTGAAACCAATCATGGCCACCTTCAGCTCCTTTAAGTGTGTCTTTTACAAAAAGGATGGTTTTATCAATTATTTGTTGCTCATTCATAGTGTAAAAATAAAAAACCTCTAAATAATCAGAGGTTTTTTGGTGTTTTATTTGAGCCCTTTGTTTTAAGGATAATTTAAGATGAGCTTAACAATACTCCTGAAAAGCATCAGCTAAATTATCTGCGATCATTTCAGCAGATCTACCTTCAATATGATGACGCTCTAACATATGTACAAGTTCTCCGTCTTTAAATAAAGCCACAGCCGGAGACGATGGAGGAAATGGGATCATATGTTCTCTTGCTTTCGAAACTGCCTCTACATCAACACCTGCAAAAACGGTAGTTAATTTTGTAGGGCTTTTATCACCCTGTAAAGACATGATAGTGCCTGGTCTTGCAGTACCGGCAGCACATCCGCAAACTGAATTTACCATAATTAATGTGGTGCCTTTTTCTTGCAACACATTATCAACATCACTTGCTGAATGTAATTCTTCAAAACCGGCATCTACTAATTGTTGGCGCATTGGTTTAACTATTTCTTCTGGATACATAAGGTATATTTTTTTAATATTAAATTGAATAATTATTCTCCAATTCAATTGGAGATTTCTTTGATTTGCAATTCCTGCTTACCGTCTAAACATTATTTGGACTCCGGCAGAAATTTAAAAGTAAAAACTCATTTTTTTACTTCGCCACAAAGATACATATAATTATATTTGAATTTTATTAGAAATTTTTTCGATTTATGGCAAATTTTACAAAATGGCTAGGCGCAAGTTTAGGATGGTCTTTAGGTGGGCCGATTGGCGGAATTATAGGATTTGTTCTTGGTAGTTTTCTTGATGGTTTTTCAGAAGTTGATATGAAAGATTTTAGACAGAAAATTCCTGAAGGTAAAAATAATTCGACTACAAAATCTGGAGATTTTGAACTTAGTTTGTTGGTGTTAGCAGCTGTTGTTATAAAGTCTGATGGAACCATTGATCAGCGTGAATTAAACTTTGTTCGTCAGAGTTTTACCAGTATGTATGGCACAGCACGTGCCAATCATGCATTTAAATTATTTAGCGGGATTATTAAAAAAAATGATATTTCTACACGCCAGGTCTGTATACAAATACGTCAACGTATGGATCATGCTTCTCGATTACAGTTGTTACATTTTTTGTTCGGTATAGCCAAAGCTGATGGATTGGTTAATGAATCTGAAATGCAGACAATTCATAGAATAGCAGGTTATTTATATATCAATCAACGCGATTTTGATTCTATTAAGGCAATGTTTTATAATGAAGTAAATAGTGCTTATAAAATATTGGAGATTGATAAAAATGCTACGAATGATGAGGTCAAAAAAGCATATCGAAAATTAGTTAAAAAACATCATCCAGACAAGTTACGACATTTGGGAAAAGAACATATAAAAGGAGCTGAAGAAAAATTTCGTCAAATTCAAAAAGCGTATGAACAAGTGCAAAAGGAAAGAGGAATGTAGCTATTTAATATTGGGCAGTAGGCAGTTGTAAGTATGTTATGTTTTCAAACAAATTTATTGTTATTTTAGAAATACAAATCCAAACATTTGGGGCCCTCAAGTATTGTTTTTGTTATTTTTGATTGATTGGTACCGTCAATACTACTATGCCATTTCACCAATGATATTTCTAAGTCTTTAATTTCAATTCCTATAATTGAGTTTGGATGTACACAACTACCATCATTAAAATAAGGCAGTTCACCAGGGTCTGGAAATCGAGGTCTATGCGTATGCCCGGCAATCACCATTTGATTCTTATTTTTCAACATCCAATCCTTTAACTTTCGCTCAACTTTAATAAGGTTTTTATAATTTTTAGCCGGACTGGTAGGGTCTTTTACATTAAACCATTTCTGTAATGGCATCCAAAAAAAACGTACAAAAAAACGACTTACTTTCCAGAATTTATAATTTAAGACATCAGCCTGATGGCCATGAATTAAAAATATTTTTTTTGATGTATTCTCTATTTTTAATAGCAAACTTTCATAATATCTTAGATCAAAAAGCTGCTCTTTTTCACGAACAGTCTTAGGGCTAAAAAATTTTCTCATCATTTTTTCAACGGTTTTGGCATCTCTAAAAACCATATCATGATTTCCCCATAATAGATGTAATCTTTTCTCTCGGTGAAATAGTTTTAACAAATCAAAAGTGCTTTTATGTGCTTTGTAAATGGGCTCAAATGAGTAATTTTCCCAAAGTTCAATGCCATCACCTAATTCAATATATGTATAATTATTTTCATAGTATTCTTTAATAGCGAATCTATAGATTTCCATATTATGCGTAAAATCATCAGCATAACTATTATCACCTTTATGGAGATCGCTAAAAAAAATGAGTTTTGAATCACAATTTATAGGTAATGTTTTTGCATTTTTAAACGCTTTGTCAAGAATTGAGTGAATCATTATTATTGCCTATTGTTTCAAAAACGATTTCAGAACGGAACCTTTGTCGGTTTGAACTCTAATAAAATATAAACCCGTACTTAGTTTTAAAACATTTATTTTTTCTGTTTCATGAAGTTGATATTCTATTTGTCCTAATGTATTATAGACAGTAATGTCTTCAACTATTAGGTTATTTGGCTTGTCAATATATAATTCTGTAGTAACGGGATTAGGATAAATAGAAAAGTTTGATGTCAAAACTACACCATTGTCACTTAGTACAGCATTATTATTTTTAGAGATCAAATGAGCATCAGGATCAAATTCAACTTGTGTCACTTGAAAGTTTATTGTTTCTAAAAATTCTTCGCCATCAAAAGTATTATCTAAAAACAAATCTAATACTTCTCCGCCTGAACCATGCACCCGAACAGGTACCGGCGCTTCAAAAAAACTGACAGAAGCATGGCTTTGTGTCTGGTTTATTCTAATTTTTAATTGATTGACTTGTGGTTGATACCATGTAAGTGTATAACTAGGATGGCCTTGATTGTAAATCCAGTCACTAAAAAATTCAGTCAAATCTTGACCACTAACGGTTTCCATATTCGCAATAAAATCCGGAGTTTTAGCATAAGCATATGCCAAATTAACATCTGCTAAATAAGCTTTCATACCTTGAAAAAACAAAATGTCACCTAATTTTTTACGTAGCATATGTAATACCATAGCACCTTTTCTATATGACAAACGCCCATCAAAAATTCTACTAACACTTGTAGTATCAGCATCAGATAAATAGACAGCACCGCCAGACGCAGATGTTACATTATTCACGATGCTTTCTCTCCAATCTTTAAAGGGAGTTTCACCATCTAAATTTTCGACTGTCAACCCGGTTAAATAGGTAGCAAAACTTTCATTTAACCAAATATCTTTCCAACTTCCACAGGTAATTTTATTCCCAAACCATTGGTGAGCCAATTCATGGGCAATCAACCCTCTGTTAAAGTCTCCCATAAAAGATACTGTTGTATGTTCCATGCCGCCACCCCAACCAAATTGCGCATGACCATATTTTTCATCTGCAAATGGGTATTCTTCAAATAACTGTGTAAATAGGTTCATAATATCTACCGTTACACCTGTTTGGCTTTTCGCCGAGGCCAAATTTTCAGGATATACATAATTAACAATGTCAAACGGATTGCCGTTATTATCAACTGTATGCCTGTACACATCGTAATTAGTAATTGCAATAGCTACCAAATAGGCAGGAATAGGATAGTTATGCTCAAAAAACGAGATTGTCTTTATACCATCCAAAGTTTGAGCTATCAGTAATCCGTTTGAAACCGGAACGTATCTTTCATCTGTTGCAATACTAACTTCCAGGGAGTCAATTTTATCATTTAAGTCTTGTTTACAAGGCCACCATCCTTTAGCACCATAGGGTTCTGATAATGTCCAAATTATAGGTTCTCCATTATGTGTAGTTTGTTCAAATGAACCAAAACCTGAACTTACCGGGTTTCCGCTATAAGTTATCACAACCGATGTTGATTGTCCTTGTAAAAGTATTTCTGACAATGCAATTACCAATTCATCATTGCTATTTTGTATAAATGATAAATCTGTTCCGTTTTGTGTTACCTTCGATACAGGCATATTATCATCTAAATCAAAAGTAACCCTATTCATGTTATTCTTTGCGGTAAAGGTTGTAGTTACAATACCTTCAATAAATGCTACCGCAGGATCTATAGTAAATGCTAAATTGTGATGAGTAACATCGTAATTTGCAGTATTGATGTTGGTCCTATAATTAATTGTTTTACTGGCAGATTTTGCTTCGGCCTCAATAAGCCTATCAAATGTTGAGTTGGTTTCTTGAGAAAAAGCGTCCCAAGAACTGAAACATAAAAAAAGCAAAAGAATGAGCAATATATGTTTCATTCGTGTCATAAGTAGTACTTTTGTGCCGTTAAAAATACCATTTTCTAAATAAAAAAGTCAATTATTAAATGTTAAAAGGCAAAAACGAACAGCGTACTTCATTGTCTGAATTAGGAGAATTCGGATTGATAAAACATTTAACAGATGCTATAAAGTTAAGTCATAAGTCTTCCATAAAAGGAGTGGGCGATGATGCAGCCGTTTTAGCATTTGAAAAGAAACAAGTATTGGTAACTACTGATCTATTAGTTGAAGGTGTACATTTTGATTTGTCTTATGTACCTCTTAAACATTTAGGTTATAAAGCAGTTATGGTAAATCTATCTGATGTTTACGCCATGAATGGTTTGGCAACTCAGATTACTGTTTCTATTGCGGTTTCTAATCGTTTTCCGTTGGAAGCAATTGAAGAATTGTATGCGGGTATTCATCTTGCTTGTCAAACATATAATGTTGATTTAGTTGGAGGTGATACTACATCGTCTACCACAGGTTTATTGATCAGTATTACTGCAATTGGTGCCGTTGATAAAAAAGAGGTGGTTTACAGAAATGGTGCAAAACCAAATGATTTATTGGTAGTTACGGGCGATTTAGGGGCAGCGTATTTAGGATTACAAGTGTTAGAACGTGAAAAGCAAGTTTTCCAGGCAAACCCTAATGCTCAACCTGATCTGGAGAATTATACTTATTTGGTAGAGCGTCAATTAAAACCGGAAGCAAGGAAAGATATTTCTCAACTATTAAAAGATTTGGAAGTTAAACCTACCGCTATGATAGATATTAGTGATGGTCTATCATCTGATATCATCCATATATGTCAGCAAAGTGAGGTTGGGTGTAATTTGTTTGAGGATAAAATTCCACTAGACCCTCAGGTTATTTCAACTTGTGAAGAATTTAATATCGATAGTACGATGATTGCTTTGAGTGGTGGAGAAGATTATGAATTATTATTTACTATTGATACCAGTGATTATCCGAAAATTAAGGCAAACCCTAATTTTACTGTTATTGGTCATATGACCGAACAGAATGAAGGAATGCATTTAGTGACCAGAGCAAATCAAAAAATTGAATTGACCGCTCAAGGATGGAATTCGTTGTTAAAAAAGAGTTAATTAGTATAAATTTTTAAACTTCAATTATTTTATAAGTTAATTTTAAACAGAATTTCAACTAGCTGATTTATGATTAGATTATTAGTATTCTTACTTTTTTCTTTAATTTCCATGAGCATTATTGCTCAGAGTAAACCAAAAGCTTTCTTACCAGAAGTTTTTGAGAATTACCCAAATGTGAGAGATATTGCAATATCACCCGATGGAAATGAAATTTATTTTACTGTAGATGATCTAAAAAGTAGAATTGCTGTTATAGTTTACATAACAAAAAAAGAAAATGGATGGAGTGAACCTAATACAGTTCCTTTTACGGGAAACTATAGAGATATAGAACCTGCTTTCTCATATGATGGTAATCGCCTCTATTTTGTTTCTAACAGACCCGCTGATTCAACGTCAAATTCACCTAAAGATTATGATATTTGGTATGTTGACAAAACTGAATTTGGATGGTCAAACCCATTTAACATAGGAAGTCCTGTTAATACTGACGGACATGAATTTTACCCGTCGGTAACAAAAAATGGTGACCTTTATTTTACAGCAGAAAGAAAAAATGCTGTAGGCAGGGAAGATATTTTTGTTAGCAGATTAGAAAATGGTGTTTATCAAGAACCGATTTCAATAAATGGTGGTGTAAACACAAAATATTTTGAATTCAATGCATTTGTAGCACCTGATGAAAGCTTCATTTTATTCAGTGCTCAGCGCCCAAAAGAAGGTTTAGGCGGAGGCGATTTATACATTAGTTATAAAAAAGATGATATTTGGAGCAAAGCCAAACTCATAGAAAATATCAATTCACCCTATTTAGATTTTTGCCCTTTTGTAGATTTAAAAACAAATCGATTCTATTTTACAAGTCAAAAAACTGACATAAAGAAGTATTATGAAGAAGCTCTAAATCTAGACGATTTTTTAAAGCTATATACCTCTGGAAAACCTATTGGCCTGAACAGGTTATATTTCATAGATTTTTCGAATATATCTGTAGAATAAAATTAATAAATTACTCTTTAGACATCAGTTTTTTCAACAAAATTACAAGTTCATCTTCATGTAAATTTTTACCAATAATTTTATTTTCGGCATCAATTAAATAATTCATAGGTAAAGCAGTAACTGCATAGTTATAGGCAGCATCAGTTTTGAAAGCTTTTAAAGAAGATACATTTGTCCAGATACGATGATCTTTTTCTATAGCTTTTAACCATTTATTTTTTTTATCATCTAAAGAAACACTATAAATTTCAAATCCTTTATTATTGTATTTTTCATAAAGAGTATTTAACATTTCACTTTCACTTCTACAGGGCCCGCACCAACTTGCCCAAAAATCGATCAAAGTATATTTTTTGTGAATTGAAGATAGACCAATCGAGTTATTATCTGCAGTATTCATTTTTATCTCCGGAGCGACACCTCCGATGGCAGTTTGTTGTAAACGGGTAACTTTTTCTCTCAGTTTAGAGCTTATTTCAAGATTAGGGTGTGCGGTTTCGTAAACAGTAGTTATAGAATCAAAAAAGGAAAGATTTTCTGCGCCTTTCCATCTTATGGAAGTGGCATATAGTCCGATAGAACTATCCATATTAGCACTTATAAAGTCATTCAATTCAGTTAAATGCTTTTCATAATTTTTAACTTCTAACTGTTCTAAGGATGCTATTTTTTCTTGGTCAGGATTGTTACTTTGTTTAATGGCTTTAACCTTTCTCCTTACTGATTGTACTAATCTGTCTAAGGATTTTTTTCTAAAAGCTTCATAAGCTTCTAATTTATAGGTGTCTGTAGAGCCTGTTATTTTTGTGTCTGAATTTGATACTCTGATTGTGATGTTTTGACCTTTATCAATCGCTAATTTAATCTTGTTTTTTGCATTGAGATGTAAGGTATACAAATGCGGTTCTAGATCATATTCGGCTTCAAATTTCCCATCCTTAGTTAAATGTAGGGTGTCAATTAACTTGGTAGTTTTTCGTTCAATATCATTCTCTTGTAATAAGACAATATAATCTAACGTTACAGGAGAAATACTACCTTTAATAGAAAAAGATGTTTCCTCTTTTTTAGTGCAAGAGACAAATATCAGTAATGAAAATAAATAGATAATTCGGTTCATAATAAGAATTAGTAAGTGTTGATTAATTGACGTTATAATTAAGTGTTAATTACAAATTGTTGTAAGGTGTTTATAAGGGCCTCTTTATTTTCAATATGACTCATGTGTCCGTCAGGAAATTCAATAATTTTTACATTAGTGCCTTCGGTTTGTTTTATGAGTGAGTCATATTCTAATACAGGGTCTTTTTTCCCAATGATTAGCATTTTATGAAAAGTATTAGATCTGAAGAGATATGTTCGGTCTTTTCTGATTTTCATTCCTTCAAGAGAGGCTGTAATTCCTTGTGGAGAAAGTTGCAAAGCTTCATCGATAAGAACCTTAATTTCTTCTTTATAAACTTTACGATTTTTTTCTGCAAACAAATTCGGAATGGCAACTTTAACTACCATTTTATGATTTCGTTTTACAGCTAAAATTGCTCTATCTCTATTGATTCTTTTTTCTTTGTTATCTGCTATGGCAGTTGAATTCATTAAACATATTCCTTTTACATTTTTTGGGTAATTTTCCGCGAAAGCTAGACTAATATAACCACCAAGGCTGTGACCAATCAAAAAATATCTACGCAGTTTTAAATGGTTTAGTAGTGCTTTCACCATTTGAGCCTGATCTTCCATCGTATGGATATAACCTAGGTTACCCGATTTGCCATGCCCCAAAAGGTCTATAGCAATAATCCGATTTCTTTTAGAGATTGCCTGTACAACCGCACTCCACATATTTAAATTTTCTAAAAAACCATGAAGCAATACTACAGCACTACCTTTACCAGTAACCGTATAACCGATCTGTGTATTCTTAAAATTGAAAAATCTATACATAATGCAAAAATAACTATCTTTAGTCATCTTTTTTAGATTACTTTAATAAATATGTTGCAATCTCCTTTCTCAAAACTTTCCAGATCTTTAGAAAGAAACCTAAGAATTGGTTTATTCATTTTATTGTTAGTAACAATAAGTGCAATGGTTTTTTTTGATAGTTTTTTAAAAAATGAAGTCGCTGAAAATGGAATTGTTTCTTTTGAATTGGCAAAAGATCTGGAAACCTCTAAAACAATCTTATATTCTTGGAATGAACAAGGCAAAATAGCTGCAAGTTTAAGCATGGGTTTAGACTTTTTGTTTCTGATTATCTATGCATCATTTATAGCATTATTGATTCATAAACTAAATGAACGTTTGTGGAAGAATAAATCCTTCTATAATATTGGAAGTATGTTGGTTTGGGCAGCCTTTATTATGGCATTAGCAGATACAATAGAAAATATAGCATTGATTAGATTGTTATTGAATGATTTTCAACAATATTGGTCGTCAATAGCATTTTATTTTGCAATTTTAAAATTCACCATTTTAATTATTTCCATGCTTTATATTTTAGTTAATGGCATATATCTTTTTATTAAAAAAATTAGCAGTGAACAAAACTAAGGAAACACTTATTATTGGCTTTGCATTATTTTCAATGTTTTTTGGTGCGGGTAATCTAATTCTACCTCCCTTTTTAGGATTTAAATCGGGTTCTGATTGGTTTTTAGTAACCATAGGATTTGCTTTAACTGCAGTTATTATTCCCATTCTTGGAATTTTTGCACATGCTCGTTTACAGGGCACCATGTACGATTTTGCTAAGAAAGTATCCCCTACATTTAGTTTATTGTATTGTTTGATCGTATATGCAATATCTATCAGCCTTCCCGCGCCTAGAACAGCATCGGTTACGCATGAAATGGCAATTGCGCCATTTTTTAATATAAGTTCTTTAGTAACAAGTAGTATTTATTTTGGGTTGGTATTTCTATTTGTGATCAATCGGTCGAAAATTTTAAACCTTATAGGAAAATTTTTAACGCCGCTTATTATTATCATTCTATTTCTGATCATTGGAATCGGTATTTTTTCTTCGAATACTGAGATGAACCCTTCATTATTTAAGACACCCATCGTTGATGGATTGTTAGAAGGATACCAAACATTTGATGCTATTGGTGCTATTGTTGTCGGTGGTGTATTGATCATTTCACTAAACCTAAAAGGATTTTCAGGGTTCAAAGAAAAAAAGGAATTAATAACAAAGGCAGGTATCATAGCCGGACTAGGATTATTAAGTATTTATGGAGGATTGATACTTGTTGGTGCATTGTATAATGGTCAATTTGAAAATGATATTACTCGAACAGGGTTACTTTCAGGGCTTAGTTTAAAAACCTTAGGATCTATTGGCACTTCATTTTTAAGCGTATTGGTCGCTCTTGCTTGTTTTACAACTGCTGTTGGTATCGTAACCGGTACAGCAGATTATTTTAAAGGCCTATTCAAAGATTCAAAATTAGCCTATTTAATTACTGCTATTGTTGGTTGTGCTTTAGGAATCTTGGTTGGTCAATTTGATGTGCATTATATTATCAAAATAGCCATTCCGGCTTTAATGTTTATCTATCCTATTACTATTGTTTTGATTTTATTGAATGTGTTGCCTGAAAAATATGCCACCCCAACAATCTTTAAAATGGTGGTGTTTGTAACAATACTATTTAGTTTTACTGACTTTCTAAAATCTATTGGATATGAAGAGAATATCAAAAATATTATTGATTTTATTCCCTTAGCACAACATAGTTTGGGTTGGGTACTACCGGCCTTAATTACTTTTGGTTTGGTGAATATAATTGGAAGATTACAAATTTATGATTAATCAAGTTTTCAATGACTTCGAATTATTCAATTATTACGACCTCGCCAAGGTATTAATTAGTTTTTTGCAACCTCCGTTTTTAATGAATTTACTATGCTCTTTTATACTGTTAAAACGCTGCCCACAAATTGTGTGACATGACATTTCGTTGTCAGTTTCAACATTAAATGCTTTTAAAGTTCTCTTAGCATTAGGATTAGACCATGCCGATTTTCCGGGATGTAATTTGCTCCAGACCAGAGAATTCTTCCATATAGCAGCACTTAAAGCCCCGCAAGCATTTCCACTTAAGCCAAGTCCTCCGGCAAAACCGGCAACCATCACCATTTCTTCATCAGAAGCACCCATTTTTCTGACTACTTCAGAAGCACAATTGATAGATTGTTGTAGTTCCATTTGATTTTGTGATAAGCCTTTTTTAGCCGCCTCGATAGCTTCCGGTGCCCACTTTTCAGCCAGATTAAAGCAGGTACTATTTTCCATGCCTTTGAGTGTAGTTTTAATCATAAACTTGGTCATCCCAAAAAAAGTGTCCAGATGGCAATTGGTTATGTCTAGACAATTTAAGGTATTGGTTCTTTCTGAGAATGAGTTTACTAAATTTTGAGTAGTTACTATAGCTAAACCCATAGTTCGATCTAGATTATTACTTCTTCTATAAGATTCAGTACCCACAGCTAAAGTAGCGCCCCAAAGCATACCACATTGTTGCCCCTTTTGCATGATACCACCTGCCAAAGGATCAGCCGCCCGTTCTTCAGTTTCTGTTAGATGGTCAAACTCTCTATTGAGCAAATAAAAAAATGTGCGGGAGCATGTACCTAATTCTTTAAATATTTTTTTGGTATCGTTTTTATGAACTTTTGTATTGGTCATAATCATTGGTTTAAAATGATTCAACCTTTCAATATAAATGAGATATTAATTTTTTACAATGATATATATCATAATGTTAGATATTTAGGCACAAGCTAAATCAAAACTTAATTATCTGAGAAATAATTGTTAGAAATAAACTTGTGAATAATGGAATTTTCTACAAGAAACATGAAATAAATAGTAAGCCATAGTTTAGGCTTTTCTTAACGCTTGCAAAGTTATTTATTTCTTATTTTTGTGTAAAACGTTTATTATGAAATCACTAACTATTATCATTACATTATTTTTTTGTATTCAAATTACTGCTCAAGAAAAAGAAATGGCTATCAAAAAGGTTACTGAAGCGGCCTATAATTATATAGATACGTTTTATAAAGCTGACACTACATTAGCTTACAGAAGTGTACATAAAAAGCTGCGAAAAGTTGGTTGGTGGTATGATAAGAAGAAAAGTTCCTATTCAGATGCAACAGAAATGTCTTTTGATAGCTTGATAAGCTTGGCTAAACGATGGAATGCTAAAGGCGATCGTGTTAAAGCAGATAGCCCTCGTACTGTGAAAGTCTTGGAAGTTTCTGATAAAATAGCCGTAGTAAAAGTTACCGCAGTTTGGGGAATTGATTACTTAAACATGGTAAAAACAGATGATGGCTGGAAAAGTGTTAATATAGTCTGGCAGTCAAAACCTAAATTTTCATTGATAGACTAAAAAAATCCCGTCTTAGACAATGCTGAATTTCAGCAACTCTTATCAGCAAATAAAAACTACTTTGGTGGAAAAGGGGTTACTTTGATTTTTGAAGGCGCTTATCGTCAAGAAATGGTTTCGTTTCAATGAACTATATCGGTTGATACTGAAACAAATTCAGCACAGGTAAGCGAAGTTCACTGAAATTTCATTAACATACAAACTAAATTAATTCATCAAACTTTCAATCTCATCCACTTCGATCGGGATGTTTTTCATCAGGTTAAAAGGTTCGCCTTTTTCTTGAATCACCACATCATCTTCTAATCTGATACCAAAACCTTCTTTAGGGATATAGATGCCGGGTTCAACGGTAAAGACCATGTTGGCTTGCATAGGTTCGGTTAAGATACCATAATCATGCGTATCTAAGCCCATATGATGTGAAGTACCATGCATAAAGTATTTTTTATAAGCAGGCCAATCTGGATTTTCATTTTTCACATCCTTTTTGTCTAGTAAACCTAAACCCAATAATTCAGAGGTCATTACTTTGCCAACTTCAATATGATAATCGGCCCAAATGGCTCCTGGAACCAGCATCTTTGTTGCTTCATTTTTAACGCGTAGCACCGCATTGTATACTTCTTTTTGGCGTTTGGTAAAGGTGCCTGAAACAGGTATTACTCTGGTCATATCGCTACTGTAATTGGCATATTCTGCACCAACATCCATTAAAATAATATCACCTGGTTTACATTCTTGATTATTCTCAATATAATGTAACACATTGGCATTATTCCCGGAAGCGATAATTGGCGTGTAGGCAAAACCCTTAGAACGGTTTCTTAAAAACTCATGCATGAACTCGGCTTCAATTTCATATTCCATAACGCCTGGTTTTACAAAACCTAGAATTCGTTTAAATCCTTTTTCGGTAATGTCACAAGCTTTCTGCATCAGATCAAGTTCAATACCTTCTTTAACAGATCGCAACCTTTGCAAAATAGGATTGCTCTTCGCCACACTATGTGCCGGATATTTTTCTTTCAGCCATTTTGTAAAACGGTCTTCTCTTGTTTCTGTTTCTACATTGGCTCTGTAATGTTCATTGGTATTGATATAAATTGTGTCACATTGGGTCATGAGCTCAAATAGCACTTTTTCCATGTCTTGTAACCAAAACACTGTTTTGATACCACTTGTTTTTAATGCTGCTTCCTTGGTTAGTTTGGCGCCTTCCCAAACTGCAATGTGTTCGTTGGTTTCTTTTAAAAACAAAATTTCTCGATGTTGTTCTTTAGGGCAGTCCGGAAAAAGGACCAAAATACTTTCCTCTTGATCTACACCGCTTAAATAAAATATATCTCTATGTTGTTCAAACGGTAAAGTGCTATCTGCGCTTATCGGATAGCTATCATTAGAATTAAACACAGCTAAACTATTGGGTTTCATTTGTGCGGTAAACTTTTTTCTATTTTTTGTAAATAGGCTGCTGTCTATGGGTAAGTATTTCATGTGTCAAATTATTTGATAGAGCTAACAAATTTAGGCATTTGTTTGTAAAAGTAGACAGATAAACAGCATAAAAAATTGATCCCAACGGTTGCCAATTTTGCGGGAATTTTTAGCTATATTTAGCATCGGTTTAATCTTTATTCAATGAAAAATAGTTACTTACTTCTGTTGGCATTGCTTGTCGCAACTGCCGTGAGATCTCAAGGATCAATTGTACAAAATTTAGCCTTTACTTCTGTGGGCCCTTCTATAATGAGTGGCCGGGTTGTAGACCTGGATGTAAATCCTGAGAATACAACCGAGTTTTATGTGGCTTACGCTTCTGGCGGCCTTTGGCATACAAATAATAATGGAACTACATTTACTCCGGTCATGGATAACTCGCCAACACAAAATATCGGCGATATTGCTGTTGACTGGAAAAGTGGAACTATTTGGGTAGGTACCGGAGAAAATAATGCGTCTCGATCGTCTTATGCCGGCATCGGAATATTAAAAAGTACTGATAAAGGAAAGTCATGGAAAAATGTAGGTTTAGCGGACTCGCATCATATTGGAAGTATTTTGATCAATCCCAACAATCCTGATGAAGTTATTATAGGTGTTACGGGCCACTTGTATACACCCAATACCGAAAGAGGTGTCTATAAAACAACTGACGGCGGCAATACCTGGAATAAAACACTCTTTATCAATGAAAATACCGGAATAATTGAAATTACCGCAGCACCCGGTAATTTTAATGTCCTGTATGCTGCCGCCTGGCAACGTGAAAGAAAAGCATGGAATTTTGATGGTAGCGGATCTGGTTCAGGCATTTATAAAAGTACAGACGGGGGTAATACCTGGGCGTTGATCACCCATGAAAAAAGTGGTTTTCCAACCGGCAAAGGTGTAGGAAGGATAGGTGTAGCGGCTTTTGATGAGCAAACCGTTTATGCTATATTGGATAATCAGTTCCACCGTGAAAAAGAAAAAAATAAAAAAGAGGATATTGATAAATTAAAAAAGGAAAATTTTAAAAAAATGGAGGTCTCTGCTTTCTTAAAATTAGAGGATAAGAAATTAAACAGCTATCTAAAAAACAACCATTTTCCAAAAAAATACAATGCTAAGGGAGTTAAGCAAATGGTTAAAAAAGGTGAAATTAAACCGGCAGCATTAGCCAACTATTTAGAAAATGCTAATAGCAACCTGTTTGACACTCCGGTTATCGGGGCAGAAGTCTATAGAAGTGATGATGGTGGAATTACCTGGCATAAAACACATAAAAAGTATATAGATGACCTGTATTATTCTTATGGGTATTATTTTGGCATGATCCATATTTCTCCGGTTGATAAGGAAAAAATATACATTTATGGTGTCCCGTTGTTAACATCAAATGACGGAGGTAAAACATTTAAATCAATAGGAAAAGAAAATGTACATGCAGACCATCATGCTTTATGGATAGACCCTAAATTAAATGGACACTTAATTAATGGGAATGATGGTGGCGTAAATATTACTTATGATGATGGAGAGAGCTGGATAAAAAATAACCAGCCTGAAGTAGGGCAATTCTATAGTGTTAATGTTGACAATGCTAAACCCTATAACGTTTATGGCGGATTACAGGATAATGGTGTTTGGATGGGCCCCAATACCAATAAGGAATCTAAAAGGTGGCATCAGTCTGGTGCTTATCCTTTTAAAAGTATAATGGGAGGTGATGGCATGCAGGTTGAAATTGATAACAGAAATGATAGTATAGTTTATTCAGGATTTCAATTCGGTTATTATTATAGGATCAATACCAGTAAAGGTAAAGAAGAACTGATACAGCCAAAACATGACTTGGGTGAAGATGCATTTCGATTTAATTGGCAAACACCAATATTACTATCTCAACATAATCAGGATATTTTATACTTAGGAAGTAACAAATTGCATAGATCAATGAAAAGGGGCAACGATTTTGTAGCCATTTCGGGTGATCTTACAAAAGGTGGTAAAAAAGGAAATGTTCCGTTTGGTACCTTGTCCTCAATTTCTGAAAGCCCTTTCCAATTTGGCTTGTTATATGTTGGCAGTGATGATGGATTGGTTCATGTTAGTAAAAATGGAGGTGTAGACTGGACAAATATTTCTAACAATTTACCACAGGATTTATGGGTTTCGCGCGTAATTGCCTCTAAGCATAAAAAAGAACGCGTTTATGTAACTCTAAATGGCTATCGAAATGACGATTTTAAACCGTATGTTATTGTTTCGGAAGATTACGGAAATACTTGGAAAAACATTGGTGCTGCTTTGCCGGATTCTCCAGTTAATGTCATAAAAGAAGATTTGACCGATGAGCAAATCTTGTATTTAGGTAATGATCAAGGAGCCTTTATGAGTTTTGATAAAGGAGGTTCATGGAATATTTTGGAGAAAAAATTACCGAAAGTGGCGGTTCATGATCTCGTGGTACAAGAAGAAGCGAATGACCTGGTCATAGGAACCCATGGAAGATCAATTTATAAAACCAACCTTGCGGCAATTCAAGAGTATCGGCATGTAAAAAATAAACCACTGGCCATATTCAAAGTTAAAGATGTTAAACATTCTGATCGTTGGGGAAATTCATGGAGCACATGGTCAAAACCAAATGAACCAACAATTAAAATTCCGTTCTATTCAGCAAATACCGAAAGTAAGATCATACAAATTAAATCAGATAACGGATTGATCTTAAATGCTTTAAAGGTTGAAGTGGAAAAAGGATTTAATTTTGAAAAATATGACCTGACCTTTTCTGAAACTGGATTAAAGACCTATAAAAAGAAACATAAAGAAGCTAAAATTGAAAGGAAAAAGAATGGAAAATACTATTTGCCAAAAGGTAGTTATACTATTGAAATAGACACTGTAAAAAAGCAGTTTAAGCTTAAATGATTTTTATGTAATTGAGTACTAGCATGAAGAAATTGGTTTTTCTTTTGTTCTTATTTTTCTTGATGCAGGCCTGCTCGCCAAGGTTACGAAAATCATATGCGAAGCTGTCTCCACCCGAAAAGAGTTGGGTAGTCTTTCATCCTTTTAAAGCTTCAAATGCCTATACAATTTCTCAAGAAGCTGAAAACATTAAAGATTCGATCGCGAAACACGATATTATTGGCAATGATAATAATGGTGGTCACTTAGATGCTTTTAAACACAGTTATTGGATGGCGAGGTTAACACAGGACATTGGTAAACGGGCAGCACTTAGTTTAGGGGAAGCTCATGAAAAAGGAAATTATAAAAGCTTTAAAAAACGAAAATTAGAAGATGGTTTGTTGCCCGATAAACCTTCCTCTGACATGGATCTATACAATAATATTATTGGCATAAACATCGGTATAAAAAATAAAATAACTTCAAAAAAGGTATTAATTCAAAAAGTATTAAACTCATTACAACATGGGAGGTTGATGATTCTAAGCAAAGACTCCCTAGGTAATTTTTTAGATTGTCAACAGAGAATTATTATTATTGATTCACTAAAACATAGATGGGACACTAAGAAGTGTTTGGTGCCTTCGAATAAAACACCATTCTGATCTTAAGATTTCTGGAGAAGAATCTTATCCCAAAGAAATGAATTATTAAATGAGATTCCTCGTCGCTCTCCTCAAGTCTCGGGATCACTCTTTCAGAATGACCTACAGAATTACAATGTCATTTCGAACCGAGTGAAATGAGTATGAGAAATCTTTTGCATAAAAGGCTGGATTCCTGCTTTCGCAGGAATGACATTTATAATGTACTACAACATAAATAAGATATTAAAAAAATTTCGCCAAAAGCATAAAATGGTTTCAGTTCGAGCGCAGCCGAGAACTATTACTTGCTAATATAATTAACCGTTCGACTTATTTCACAAGGTACTTTCAATGAAAATATATTTTCATTTCAGTAATGCTCAAGGTAACATTTTACAGTTATTCCTTCAGTTCTTTATAATCTTTAAACAAACTTAAGTTTAAGGTTTGAATTTTCTTTTTATAGTCCGGCCATTCGGTTTTATAAAAAGCATTTATCTTATCTATTTCTTTATTTACTTTTTCACTGGCATTTTTCACCAATTGTTTTTCTGTTTTACCAGGTTCACGCAATAATGAGCTAACATATCGCCTTGCTGTAAATAAGAAAGTAAGTGGTGTAGGTTCAGGATTCCTCGTAATACCTTGTCGTTTGTCTTCTTTTCCGATCACACCATCAATTAGCTTATTAATAGACTTAATAACGCTGTCACTTTCTTTAATAATATCTTTGTACTGCTTGTCTTTTTTAGTTTTCAGCTGTTTTTTATAGTCCTCTACTGTTTTTTTAGACGCTTTTAATTGTTCAACGGCTTTTCCTGCCAAACCGGTTTTGCTTTCCAGTTTTTTCAACAAATCATATTTGCTTTTTAATATGTTTTGTGGCATTTCAACTCTAGGGTCATATGCTACAGTGATCAATGTTGAATCTTTAGCATTGTTGTAGTGCATCACAATTTTATAATCACCTGGTAATACAGTTACACCTCTAGGTTCGGGAGCATTTTTTTTAATAGCTTTTCTAGACGGGCCTCTTGCACCTTTTTCATTTAAATTCCAATACGTTCTATTTAGTCCGTTTTCTTTAGGTGCTTTCTGCTTTAAAGTTCTTATCAATTTATTGCTGCTATTGTAAACTTTTAAAATAACAGAATCAGATTTTTTTTGCTTAGTTGTATCTTTTGGTTTGTTAATACTATAACTTATCATCGCACCACGTTTTCTGTTTTCTCCATTAAATATAGCATTTCCACCAAATCGAGTGCCACTAGGCTGTTGTGTTTGATTGATAAATGCTTTTGGTGCTGGATATACTTTTAATGTCTTGTTCAACTCTTGTGTACCTTGAGAAGCCAGTTCTCGTAGAGGACGAATATCGTCTAACACATAAAAAGATCTTCCAAATGTACCGATAACCAGATCATGCTCACGTGGATGTATGCCAAGATCCATGGTAGGTACAGTTGGATAACCTTCTGTCCATTTAGTCCAGGATTTTGCCTCGTCCATACTAATATATAATCCATTCTCCGTCCCTAAGAACATTAATTTTTTCTCGATAGGGTCTTGAATCAATGAAAGAGAATAGCCAAATGTTTCATCTTTGCCAATCAAAAGATCTTCCCAGGTTTTACCATAATCTCTGGTTCTAAACAAGTAAGGTTTGAAATCAAAATTTCTATAATTGTTTACTACAGCATAAGCTTCGCTGGCATTAAAAGTTGACGCTTTAATTTGTGCTACCCAACCACCTTTTAAGATTTTTTTACCTTTTGGTGTTACGTTCGTCCACGTTGCTCCACCATTTCTCGAAAGTTGTATTTGTCCGTCATCTGTTCCAACCCATAGTAAACCTTTTTCAATTGTGCTTGGTGTAATTGCCAAAATAGTACAGTGATTCTCAGCACCCGTGGCATCCATGGTAATTCCGCCGCTTTCATGTTGTTTTTGTTTTTCAGGGTCATTTGTTGTTAAATCAGCAGAAACAATATCCCATTCATGGCCTTTTGTAGTAGATTTATGTACAAACTGACTCCCGAAATAGATAGTTTCATTATCAAAAGGATCCATAGCAATAGCTGAGTTCCAGTTAAAACGAAGTTTCACATTTGGATCAGGGTGTGTAGGTCGGACCATTTTATTATTACCCGTAACACGGTCATAAATACGTACAACACCTTGTTGAGACATGCTATAACCATAACGAGTATTTTTTGGATCAGGTACTACATCAAAACCATCCCCAAAAGAAATTTCTTGCCAATACGAATTACGAATCCCTTGTGCCTTCAACACATAAGCAGGCCCCACCCATGATCCGTTATCTTGCATACCTCCGTACAAATTATAAGGATATTCCATGTCATAACTAATATGGTAGAATTGACCAACAGGCAGGTTTTCTACAAAGCGCCAGGATTTTCCGCGATCTCTGGTAATGTTTAAACCTCCATCATTACCATCAATCATAAAGCTTGGATTTTCAGGATGTATCCACCAGGCATGATGATCTGGGTGCACACCTATAGAAGTGCCGTAAGCAGGCATTAATTGTTTAAAAGATTTTCCACCATCTTCACTAACATTTACAAAAGTAAAAACGCTGTAAACTCTGTTCTCATTTTTTGAATCAACAAAGAGATCTGAATAGTAAAAAGGCCTGTTGCCAATTCCTGGTTTATCATTTATTTTTTTCCATTTGATACCACCATCTTCTGATCTGTACAAGGCATTTTTTTTTGCTTCAACCAGTGCATAAACTATATTGGGACTACTAGGTGCGATTGCAACACCTATTCTTCCTAAATTGCCCTTTGGCAAACCATCTTCATCCGTTTTCTTTTTCCAAGTATCACCACCATCGTATGTAATATATAAACCGGAACCTTCACCACCTGAATTGAATGTCCATGGTTTACGGCGATGTTCCCACATAGCCGCAATTAGCTTGTTCGGATTTGTAGGATCTACAACTAAATCGGCTGCACCAGTTTTATTGTTTACGAATAAGATGTTTTTCCAGGTTTTTCCACCATCTGTAGTTTTAAATACACCACGCTCAAGATGTTCTCCCCAAGGGGAACCGATTGCGGCTACATAAATGGTATTCGGATTGTCCCTGTCAATTATAATTCTATGGATATTGCGTGTTTTTTGGAGTCCCATTAAATGCCATGTTACTCCGGCATCTAAACTTTTATAAATACCATATCCACCATTTAAACTATTTCTAGGGTTTCCCTCTCCGGTTCCGGCCCAAATTACATCCGGGTTACTTTGTTGAATGGCAATGGCACCGATGGATGCAACAGCTTGTTTGTCGAAAATAGGTTTCCATTCAATACCACCACTCTCAGATTTCCAAACACCACCTGAAGCAGCACCTACATAAATAATATCAGGTTGATCATTAACTACATCTATGGCAGTTATTCTACCGCTCATTCCGGCCGGACCGATGGCACGAGGTTTCATACCTTTTAATTTTTCTATATCAAGTTGTTGAGCGCCTATTGTAGATACAATAAGTAACGCAAGAAGGGTTAATCGGGTCATTATATTTGAATTAGTTAATACGTTCATCTAAAGTAATCGGATTTCCTTAAAACGCCAACTTTTTTAACATTAAACGTAACATATTTGTCAATAGAAATACAAATAATTAACCACTGCATTTTTAGTATATTGCAGTAGTATTACTACGAACAAAAAATGCTTAAAAATAATATAACATATATTCAGATTTTACTGATTCTAGTTTTTGCATTACTGGTTAATGTAAGTGGTTTTTCACAAGGAGAAATTCCTGAAAAACCAAATTTTATTCCTCCAATTATTGATAGTACAAATACCCTTTCTGGTTATGAAAAGCAATCATTATATAATAAGCTGAAAAATTATTCAGATACAACATCCACAGAAGTTTTTGTAATGATAAAAAAAAGCACCTATGGAGAAGATATTGCAATGTATGCAACTGAATTGGGCCATAAATGGGAAATTGGAAAAGAAGGAACGCAAAACGGTGTGGTTGTTTTGGTTGCTAAAAATGATAAAAAAATATGGATAGCCTCAGGTTATGGTGTTGAACATTTATTAACTGACGCTTTGTCTAAGCGGATTATTGAAAATATCATTACACCTGAATTTAAAAAAGGTAATTTTTATGCTGGCTTAGATAAAGGTACATCTGCCATAATACAAGTCTTACTTGGTGAGTATCAAGGAACTCCCCAAGAGAATACTAACGGAATACCTTTCGGATTTATAATTCTATTTATGATTATATTATTTATCATTTTATCTAATAGAAACAGAAGAGGTAGAGGAGGTAGAAGAAGAAATTCAACTGCGGGTTCTATATTAGAAGCTATTATTTTAAGCAATGCCGGCCGTGGAGGTTTTGGTGGTGGTGGCGGATTTGGAGGCCGAAGCTCTGGTGGAGGTTTTGGTGGATTCGGTGGTGGCGGTGGCTTTGGTGGTGGTGGTGCTGGAGGAAGTTGGTAATATTGACTTTAGAGTTAAGAATTATTAAAAAATAAGATTCAATAGTGTAACGAATAGAAATCCAGATAATGAGAGTATTCCTGTCATAACTGTCCATGTTTTTAAAGTTTGTTTTTCAGTAATTCCTAAAAATTGATTTACCAGCCAAAAACCGCTGTCGTTAACATGGGATAGAGCTGTGGCTCCTGCAGCAATGGAAATAACAATACAAGCAAGATCAAAACTATTAAAACTTCCTCCTGATAATATAGGAGATACTAAGCCTGCAGCAGTTATCATAGCAACGGTTGCTGACCCTTGAATAACCCTTATTAATAGAGCTACGACAAATGAGAATAATAATACAGGAAAGCCGACATCAACTAACGATTTGGCAATCATTTCTCCTGCGCCAGTATTTACCAAGACTTGTTTAAAAACACCTCCGGCTCCAGTGATTAGAATAATCATTCCGGCTGGTCCCATAGATTTGGCTGTAATTTCTAATAATTGCTGTTTAGTAAAACCTTGTTTTATCCCTAATATATACCACGCGATAATATTGGCTATAATTAATGCCGAAAATGGATGTCCAAATAAATCAATAATATGCGTTATCGTTTTATTGGGGATATTTAATAGTCCACTACTCACAAAGGTGTTTAATAAAATTAATATAATGGGTATGGAAATAATGCTCAGAATAATAGTAATATTTGGAGTTCGGTCTTCACTAAGTTCTTCTTTCTTTTCATCGATAAAGGGCGCTACTACATAAATTTTATTTCCAATATACTTTCCATATAAGATTCCGCCAATAATGGCAGTTGGCAAGCCAACAATGGCTCCAATTAAAATGACCCATCCCAAATCTGCTCCGATAATATCAGCAACAGCGATAGGCCCGGGAGTTGGTGGAATAAAAGCATGTGTTACTGCTAATCCTGCTAATAATGGTAAGGCAAAGATGAGTAATGATTTTTTTGTTTCTTTTTGTAGCGCGTATAGCATCGGAACCAATAATATAAATGCTACTTCAAAGAATATTGGAATTGCAATAATAAATCCTGCGACAGCCATTGCAGCAGGTGCTTTATCAACCCCAAATTTTCTTAGCAAAAAATCAGCGATTACCTTCGCACCACCAGAATGTTCTAATATAGCACCAAACATAGCTCCTAAACCTATGACCGCGGCAACAAAACCTAAAGTGTTGCCCATACCTTCTTTAATGGTATTTATTATTGTTAAAGGCTCTAACCCGGCTAAAACACCTACAAGAATACTTGCTATTAATAATGAAATAAAAGCGTGGAGCTTTAATTTTAATATTAAAATTAATAAAACGGCAACACCAATAATTACTGCTATTAATATTTTATATTCAATCATGGTTTGTGTTTTTCCAATTAGTAGGATTAAATTTTCTTGACGACTCATTTACACATTGCTAATTATGTGCACTCATATATTCGCGCTGTGCTTGAATTGTAATATAATCGCACTTTGGCTAAATGATTTAAATTGACAAACCAATTAAAACGATCAATATCATTCAATGATTGGCCCTTTCCCATTTTTTATATTCTTTTGGGGATGAAAATCATCTCCATCAAAAAAAA
>Ga0209633_10001546_pt1 | contig 23351 bp, 18 predicted proteins | sample Cruoilmetagenom1_FD_187290 | JGI IMG/M metagenome (GOLD analysis project Ga0209633, IMG submission 187290) | Oil polluted marine microbial communities from Coal Oil Point, Santa Barbara, California, USA - Sample 1 (SPAdes) (version 2) | ecosystem: Environmental > Aquatic > Marine > Oil seeps ...
TACCTCTGCCTGTCCTGATGCTATGGCCATAGCGGCTTCTGCAGCCATCCATACTGCCGTAGCGCCACCTACTGCAACCGAAGAAAAGAATTTTGGCTTCATTCCAAAGTAATCAGCGAATGTTGTGCAATGCATAAATGTATGCTCAACCAAAGAAAATGCTGTTACCAGTCCATCTACATCTGTTTTTTTGATTCCTGCGTCTTCAATTGCTAATTTTGAAGCTTGGGAAAGGAAATGAAAAGAACTGCGATCGGGAATTTTGCCCTGCTCTGTCTCGCCGACGCCGGCTATGACAATTTTATGTTTTTTAAGGACTTCCCGTGCTTCTTGGGTACCTGGGATATTACTAGCCATGTATATCTCCCCCTATATTGTATTTTTGTGGGAGATTATATTAAATTGATACAGATAAAAGTCAACAGTTGCACAGGCTTACTGATTTTGTAAAACAATCTCTGATACTGAATTGGCTACGAGATTGCAAATTGTAGCAGTGTAAAAATCTCTAGCCTTCTTTTTGTTAGTGGGAAACTCGTTATAAGGGAAGTCGTTTTTTACTTTTTTTACGATAGACTTTAAATCCAAATCTACTCCTGATTGCTCAAAATCTTTAGCTCTATTAACCATCAAATCCTTACAAGCTCTTTGTGTTCCCTCGTCAACTAATTCTTTGATGGATTTTAGATCGTTCAAGTTATCATAGATCTCAAATATTCTGTTTCTAAAAATACTATTTCTAAAATCTTTACTAACCCTTTCTTTTGTTTTTCCGTTGCAGTTGCTTGAGGGTTTTTTGGCTTTATCGTAGGTACTGTTTTGCTCGAGGGTTCTTTTACTAATTATCTTGTTATTACTTGTGTATTCTTTGGGTGACATTTTTGTCACCCTCCCCCGTGCTAATTCTGTCACCCCCCCCGTGACATTTTTGTCACCCTCCCCCGTGACATTTTTGTCACCCCCTTTGAATACCCTGTGTTTATTGACTTTTTTTTTAGGTATAAAGAGTTTTTGATTAGCCCTATCCATTATCTTTGTTGTCTTATCCGGCGATTCCCCATCTCTATTTAATTCTTCAATAAGCTTTGTTACTAGTGGCCTAAAGTCAAAAACTGTAGTTACTTGTGCCCCGGTTTCACTGTCAAACCTTGGTGTTTTCACTAGTAAACCAAGCTCTTCTAAATCTTGAGTGATCCTTTTAACACTCCTCTCTTCAACTCCCGATCTTTGGGAAAGTGTCGCATAGCTTGGAAAAGGATATCCAGCGTCCCATTTGTATGACATTATATCTATAATAAGCATTATATGTTTTGGCTTTAGACCTATCTTGGATCTGTATCTAAGAAGGATGTTGGGGACACTGGTAAACCCCTCATCTAAGATCTCTCCCCATATCTGAACAATCTTTGTTTTGTCTTGTTTCGTTCCAGACATCTTGTTATCCATATAAAACTTAACTTTGTTCCCAAACAGACATCAAAACGCTTGACATTTAAAAGCCAGAAAGGGTATGATTAAAAATGTTCCACCTTCCGGTTGCCGCCGTTGTTTTAAGCAAACCGCTAAAGCTTCGGCGGCTTTTTTTATGCCATTGCAAGCATATTATATGATTTTTAAACCGTTAAATCAATGTTAAGGGAATGTTAATAAAAACGGCATTCTATTTAGGCATGATTTAAAGTTCATATTTAAACACTTTTATCTTGATATAGACCCAATTAATTGATATAACTGTTATAGGGAGAGCGTTAAAAGTTGAAAGTCATAGCTATAGCAAACCATAAAGGTGGCGTAGGGAAAACAACAACAACAGTTAATTTGGCAGCATGTCTTGCCGAAAAGGGCTCTGAAGTTCTTGTTATAGATCTTGATCCACAAGGTAATGCCACCTCCCATTTAGGCTTTAATCCCAATGATTTTGAGCTAACAATAAACGATCTGCTTACCGATTCATCAAACAAAGTCGATATAAACAAAATGGTTGTGGAGCACAGCACAAAGGGGCTTTATTTAATACCAGCCAATCTTGCTATGAGCAGAGCCGATCTGAGCATGTCTGGGTTGATTGAAAAAGATCATAGGCTTAGAAAATCAATAAAAAAACTGAAAAAGAACTTTGATTTTATTCTTATAGATTGCCCCCCTTCCCTTGCAACGCTTTCTATAAACGCTTTTTTTGCAGCTGATGATGTAATTATCGTTGTTCAAACCCAGCCAATGGCTCTGGATGCTGTAAATATGATTGATGAAACGCTGTTTGAAATTTACTCTTCAAGGCCCGATTTCCCTATTGTTCCTTACGGTTTACCAACCATGCATGATAAGCTAACCACGGTCAGTAAAACGGTTTTAAATGCAATAAACGAGAAATTTAATCCCAACACCTTCTCTCCAATTCATAACAACGTAAAGCTTAAAGAGGCTAGCGGCTACGGTAAACATATATTAGAATATGACCCTGTATGCGCTGGAGCTACAGACTATAGAAGGCTTGCCAAAGATGTAATTAAGGTCTATGAAAATGAAAAAAACGAAGGACGTAAGTACATCAGCAGGGACTCCTAAGAAGAAAAAGCCCGAAAACAAAGGGCGTTTGTCCAGCATGCTGGAGTCTATGCAGAAACGCTCAAGCCCCGTAAACGCGCATAAAGTAGCTACAAAATACTTTGACGATTTCAAGAAAGATAGGAGCATCTCCTCAGACAAAGAAACGTCAAAAGATATTACCGCGGTAACTACACCGGTAACTACCGCGGAAAGTAATGCGATAAATACTGCGGTAAGTAGTGCGGTAACTACCGCGGTAGGTAAAAAGCCTGGGAAATCCTCCCCTTCTAAACCTCAAATTAAAACCTCCCAGCCCAAAATCTTAGAAGATTCACACACTCAGTCTGAATCGAAAGTTTATTTGTTTATGAAAGGGGAAACGAGCGGGAAAAAATCCCCTCAACTTAGGTTCGGTTTAAAGGAACTGAAGGAAAAAACTGGATTATCAGACAAAACAATTAGAAATGCTATACATTCACTAGAAGAAAAACTGAGCATCAAAATAGTAGAACCCTCATTGGGGGTGTATGGGAGAAAAATTCATATTTATACACCAGAAAAGATCGCAGAAAAGAGAAAAAAAGCAGGAATGGTTATTGATTCTGTAACAAGGAAGATTATGGATAGTGGTACCGCAGTAGCTAGTACGGTAGGTAGTGCGGTAACTATCGCGGTAGTAAGCAATCCAAATTACAAAGAAAAAGTACAGGCTCTATACAAGAAGTATGCTGACAAAGATTGGGATGATAAGGCTGAGAAATTCTATAAATCTATTCAAAATAAAAAGCCCGAAGTTGTAGAAGCTGGGCTAATAATTGGAGTTCTAAAAGACGCAGATAAAAATAAACATATTTCTGATTTTAAAAACCTGATAAAAGATTTAGGAGATGCTGTGCCAAAAGCGTATTTGGATCATTTGCGAGATATATGGCAAAAACAAAAAAGCAAGGGATAAAGATTAGGAGAGATCGAATGAAAATTTTAAAAACAATACTTTCTGCAATAATAATATTGATTGTTATCTTGGTGGTCATAGGATTATTTCTTCCAACGAGCTATACGGTAGAAAGATCAATAGTAATCGATGCTCCTGCGGCACAGATACATGAGTATGTAGGAGACTTGAACAACTGGGATGCTTGGGAGCCTTTTAGGGAAGGAGATCTAACTATTATTGTAACCCACGGAGAGAAAACCAAAGGTGTAGGGGCAACTCAGTCGTGGGTAGGTGAGAGCGGTGATGGAGCTCTTACTTTTACCAAAGATTCCCCGATTGAAGGAGTAGAATATGATCTTGTTTTTGATCAAGGCACGAGTGAAAGTGCAATAAAATACAGCCCTTTGGAGGATGACGCAACAGAGGTAACTTGGACGATGTCTGGAGACCTGGGAACACCTGTTATTGGGGGGTATTTTGTTTTGATGATGGATTCTATGGTCGGAGGCATGTTTGATAAAGGTCTGTCTAATCTTAAGAGCACGGTAGAAGGTCAGTCTTAAACACTACCGGTCAAAGTTGCTTGCCGGTCAATATTCCTTATTTTAATACTATATGAGTTTTTCCAGAGAAAAACTAAAATCAATTCCAAAATCTACAGGCGTCTATCTCCTGAAAAATGAGAAAGGGCGCTCTATATACATAGGCAAAGCGAAAGATCTAAGGAGCCGATTAGCTTCTTATTTCAACGAAGCGAAAGATATCCAAAGGCCTCAGATAATGTACTTGATGCAGGAAGTAGCTGATGTCGATTACTTTGTCACTCGAAACGAGCGAGAGGCTTTGGTTCTGGAAAACTCTCTGATCAAACAAAAGAAGCCCCGATATAACATCCGACTCAGAGACGATAAAAATTATTTATCTCTTAGGTTGGATCCCCGAGAAACTTTCCCAAGGTTATCGCTTACCAGAAGGGTGCTAAAAGACGGTGCTATCTATTATGGTCCATTCGCATCGGCTGATGCTCTTAAAAAATCAAAGCGGCTTATCCATAAAATTTTTCCTTTGCGAGATTGTACCGATGAAAAATTCAGGCGTCATGCCGCGCGGCCTTGCCTTAATTACTACATGGGCCTTTGCTTGGGACCATGTGCCGGAAAGTCCGGAGAACAGGGGTATAGAGATGTTGTGGACCAGGTGCGCATGTTTTTAAGAGGAGAGAAAAAGCAAATCACTAAACTTTTAAAAAGCAGCATGCAGAAAGCGTCTGATGATATGCGATACGAAGACGCTGCAAGTTATAGAGACCAGATCAGGCTTCTAGAGAAAAACATGGATGCTCAAATGTTTGTCACACCAAACACTAAGGATAAAGATGTTGTCGGATTTTATAGAGAAGACCAGAGAGTTGAATTTGCCATACTTTTCTTTAGGGGTGGAAGCCTAGTAGACCGAACAACTTATTCATTTAAGAATGCTATAGTAGAAGACCAGGGGATATTGGAGGAATTTTTATCACAATTTTATGGCGGTAATAGGTTTGTGCCCAAAGAGATAATTGTTCCCTTAAAAATTCAAAGCTCTCAAGATATAGAGGGGTGGCTGTCTGAAAAACAGGGCCGTAAAGTACTAGTAAACACACCTACACGAGGATCAAAGCTTAAAGAAGTAGAGCTTGCTAACAGAAACGCTCTTGAGAGTTTTCAGAGAAAATATTCAGAGGAACTAAAAGAGGTGGATTTGCTAGAGAGGATTAAATCATCCCTTCATCTTGGTAGGTTGCCGTCTTCTATAGAATGTTTTGATATCTCAAATACCCAGGGGGCTACCGCGGTAGCTTCTATGGTAAAGTTTAAAAACGGCACAGCTGCAAAAGACGGATACAGAAAGTTTAAGATTAAAAGTGTAGAGGGACCCAATGATTATGCAAGCATGTATGAGGTTCTATTCAGAAGACTAGAGAGGGCGGATCAACAAGGGTGGGAGCTGCCGGATCTGATTTTAATAGACGGAGGGAAGGGCCAATTAAATATTGCTCAGCAGGTAATGTCTGAATTGGGTTTTATGGATAAAGCAGATTTAGCTTCAATCGCCAAGGGAAGAGAAGAGGGGGAGAGTGATAAGATTTATATTTATGGCAGAAAGAACCCGATCATGTTCTCCAAAAACTCTGAAGCTCTTTTCCTGCTTATGCGCATAAGAGATGAGGCACACAGATTCGCCCTTACTTTCCACAAACAGCTTAGAGGAAAAAGAGCGCTCATTTCAGAGCTCGACGGGGTGCCGGGTATTGGCGCTAAGAGAAAAAAACAACTCATAAAACATTTTGGATCAATATCTAAAATTAAAGAAGGGTCGGTCGAAGAAATTGCTTCCCTTCCGGGTCTAAATAAAAAGCTGGCTGAGGAATTAAAAAGGCACTTGTCTCATTAACTACTTATTTGCGGGATTTCTTATCCGAGCCAAGATATCCCAGTTCCATCTCCCTTAACTTTTTAATCTTATCCCTTTTCTTAGCAGCGGTTTCATATTCCAAATTTTTTGCTGCCTCTTTCATTTCCTTGTTTAGAGTATTTATAGTCTGAGAAATCTTCTCGGGCGCAATATCTATCTTTTCTTCCTTTTCTTCAAGAGGAACAGTGTAATAATCAGATTCATATATTGTCGACAAAATATCAGTTACAGATTTCTTAATACTTACAGGGGTAATATTGTGCTCCTTGTTGTATTCCTCCTGAATTTTCCGCCTTCTGTTTGTTTCAGATATGGCTTTTTGCATCGATCCCGTGATACGGTCCGCATACATAATTACTTTTCCTTCAACGTTTCTAGCCGCTCGTCCACATATCTGAATTAACGAAGTTTCAGATCTTAAATACCCCTCTTTGTCTGCGTCCAGAATTGCAACAAGAGACACCTCGGGTATATCAAGCCCTTCTCTTAAAAGGTTAATCCCGACCAACACGTCAAATTTCCCAAGTCGTAAGTCTCTAATAATTCCGATCCGCTCAAGCGTATCGATATCTGAATGCAGGTAACGTACATTCACGCCAAGCTCTTTATAGTAATCTGTCAAATCTTCAGCCATTCTTTTTGTAAGTGTAGTTATAAGTACTCGATCCCCATTTTTTACTCTGCCTTGTATCTCCTCGAGCAAGTCATCTACCTGATTATCTGCGGACCTAATTTCAATTTCAGGATCGGAAAGCCCAGTTGGGCGAATAATTTGCTCCACTACAACCCCTTTAGCCTGATCAATTTCGAAAGTACTGGGAGTTGCAGAAACATAAATGGTTTGAGGCTGCCTTTTCTCAAACTCGGCAAAGTTAAGAGGCCTGTTATCAAGCGCGGATGGGAGCCTAAACCCATGCTCAACCAGGTTCATCTTTCTACTTCTGTCCCCGGCATACATACCTTTCAACTGAGGAATCATCTGATGACTTTCATCCAGGACTATAAGAAAATCATCTGGAAAATAGTCCAGTAACGTCCACGGGGGCTGCCCCGGAAGTCGCCCAGACAGGTGCCTTGAATAGTTTTCAATTCCCGAGCAAAAACCCATATTGGCGAGGAGCTCCAGGTCAAATTTGGTTTTTTCCTCAAGCCGCTGTTTTTCAACTAACATCCCGCGGTCCTCAAGCTGAACCAGTCTTTCGTCCAACTCTTTTTTAATATTTTCAATTGCTTCCTTGTGTCTGTATTTGGGAGCCACATAATGAGACCCCGGATATATAGCTGCTTTTTGTACAGTCCTCAGGGTTGTACCTTTCATGGGATCAATCTCTTTCAATGAATCAATTTCATCCCCGAAAAATTCGATTCTGACCGCAGTGTTGTCATGATGAGAGGGGAATATATCAACAATATCTCCCTTAACTCGGAAACTGCTTCGGAATAAATCAAGCCCCGTTCTCTCGTACTGAACTTCAGCAAACTTCTCGAGAAGCTTGTCCCTTTCCACCTCAATTCCTACTTCAAGCATAGTTAGCAGGCCATAATAGTGCTCGGGCGCCCCGATGCCGTAAATACATGAAACGCTTGCCACTACAATCACGTCCCTTCTTTCAAAGAGCGAAGTAGTGGAGGCGTGCCGTAGGCGGTCTATATGCTCGTTTACCTGAGAGTCTTTTTCTATATAAGTATCCGTTGTAGGGATATAAGCCTCAGGCTGGTAATAATCGTAGTAGCTCACAAAATATCTGACCGAGTTCTCGGGAAAGAGGTCTTTTAGCTCTCCATAAAGTTGAGCTGCCAGAGTTTTGTTGGGAGCGATAACAAGGGTAGGGCGCTCTACTTCAGATATTACGTTTGCGATGGTAAAAGTTTTTCCACTTCCCGTAACTCCGAGAAGCACCTGATGTTTTTCGCCTTGAAGTATTCCTTCTGAAAGCTCCTTTATTGCCTCAGGCTGATCACCTTTGGGGGAATAATCACTATGAATTTTAAAAACGCCGCTCATGCATAAGAGTTTATCATAGAGGCTAATAAAAGCTGTGCTTAAAAATGGTGTCTTATGCTTTATAATATGGTTATATGGTATTGGATAACTTTCACCCTGCGGTCTCAATATGGTTTAAGCGTTCATTTGATTCTCCTACCGAGATTCAAAAGAAAGCCTGGCAGCAAATTCAAAAAAAGAGCCATACTTTAATTTCAGCTCTTACAGGATCCGGTAAAACTTTAGCTGCTTTTCTTGCTTCTATAGACGATCTGGTCCGCCTGAGCCTAGAAAGCGGTCTTCCCGATAAAACCCAAGTTGTATATGTGTCCCCACTCAAGGCTCTGAGCAATGATATAGAAAATAATTTACAAGCCCCCCTAAAAGGCATAAATGAGGAGCTTGAAAAGATGGGCCTATCTGAGTCGGGAATTAGAGTTATGGTACGCACGGGGGATACCCCCGCGTCTGTAAGGGCAAAAATGACCAAGACCCCACCGCATATATTAGTCACAACGCCAGAATCGCTTTATTTGATTCTTGCCAGCAAAAACGGGCGTGAAATGTTATCGGAAGTGCACACTCTGATAGTGGATGAAATACATGCTCTTGTAGATAGCAAACGCGGCTCTCATATGGCTCTATCTGCTGAAAGATTAGAAGCACTTACCAAAAAACCCCTAACAAGAATTGGCCTTTCCGCAACACAAAAACCAATCAGCTTAATCGCAAATTTTTTAACTGGGGCTAAAAATAAAAAAGCTTCCAAATGCAAGATTGTTAATGCCGGGCATAAAAGGAAACTGGACCTCTCAATCGAAGTGCCTGCATCACCACTTACCGCAATAATGTCCAATGAAGTCTGGGGTGAGATCTATCAACGTTTGGAAAACCTGATAAATCAGCATCAGACGACACTAATATTTGTAAATACAAGAAGGCTTGCCGAGAGAATGACCCATAATCTCACAGAAAGATTTGGCACAGAAATTCTCGCCGCCCACCATGGAAGCATATCAAAAGAAATGAGGTTAGATGCCGAGAAAAAACTTAAGTCCGGAGAGTTAAAGGCAATAGTTGCAACAGCGTCTCTTGAGATCGGAATAGATATAGGCTCAGTTGACCTGGTTTGTCAGATTGGATCTTCTAAATCTATAGCAACATTCCTTCAAAGGGTAGGGCGCTCGGGGCACACCGTAAAGGGCACTCCTAAGGGGAAGATATTTCCGCTCAGTTTAGATGAGCTGGTTGAATGTGCCGCTCTTCTTGATTCTATAAAACGCGGAGAGTTAGACAGCATTGTAATGCCCGAGAAGCCCCTTGATGTGCTTGCTCAGCAGATAGTGGCAGAGGTTAGCTGCGGGGAATACGACGAGGAAGAGCTTTTTCAATTATATAAAAACGCTTATCCATATAGAAACCTAGAGTTAAGCGAGTTTAATGATGTTCTGAAAATGTTATCTGAAGGATATACGGTCCAGAGGGGTAGGCGGGGCGCTTATATTCACCACGATATAGTAAACGGTAGGTTGAGAGCTAGAAAGGGAGCTCGTCTCGTAGCTCTTATATCTGGCGGTACCATTCCCGACAGCTTTGATTATGACGTGGTTCTTGAACCGACCAATACCTTTATAGGAGCGGTAAATGAGGATTTTGCCATAGAGAGTGTGCCGGGAGATGTGTTTTTGCTCGGGAATCATTCCTGGCGAATATTAAAGGTTAACGGTGGCAAGGTGCGGGTTGAGGACGCCGGAGGTTTGCCTCCAACCATTCCGTTCTGGTTCGGAGAGGCTCCCGGAAGAAGCGTTGAATTCTCAGAAGCAGTTTCACGCTTAAGAGAAGAACTTTCTGATAAAATTGGTGATATAAAAGATTTTATAAAAGAAGACGATCTCATCGATAGTTTTTCAAATGATTTGTGGAAGGGAGAGAGCCTCTCCTGGCTAACCGAAGAAATAGGGCTTACTTTAGAAGCAGCTGATCAGCTGGTTGTTTACATGGCAACAGTGAAAGCAGCCTTGGGTCTAATACCAACACATAAGAAACTTGTAATAGAAAGATTTTTTGATGAAGCGGGAGCAATGCATCTTGTAGTTCATTCCCCTTATGGAAGCAGACTAAACCGTGCTTGGGGGCTACACATAGTTTTCCTCTTGAAGAGGTATATCAATACCTGCATCCAAACAGTGTCAGGAATGTGTTAACCCAGGCGCTTTTGGACGCGCCAATGTTTGAGGTCCGCTGGCGCTGGAATGCTAGCACGGCACTTGTAGTGCTGAGGAGGTGGACAAGTAAGAAAGTCCCTCCTGCAGTTCAGCGTATACATTCAGAGGATCTGATTGCTCAAGTTTTCCCTGATCAGATCGCGTGCCTTGAAAATGTAGTTGGTGAAAGAGAAATTCCCGATCATCCGTTGGCAAATCAGACCATACATGACTGTCTTTATGAGGCTATGGACATAGAAAACCTTGAAAATTTGCTCGTTGACATCAATTCCGGTGAGATTGAGCTTAATACACGCGATTTAACTGAGCCTTCCCCCCTTTCCCAGCAGATATTAAATGCTAGGCCATATGCATTTTTAGACAATGTTCCTCTTGAAGAGAGAAGGACTCATGCAGTTCAAAACAGAAGATGGCTTGATCCCTCAGAGGCTGCAGAATTGGGCCAATTAGATCCTGAAGCCATTAAAATAGTAAGAGAAGAGGCCTGGCCTGAAGCTGAAAATGCCGATGATTTGCATGACGCCTTAGTGCTATGCGGTTTTTTGACCGCAGAAGAGGGAGAAATTAATGATTGGAAGCTGTTTTTTGATCAGCTAGTATCAGAAAATAGAGCTACTTTGTTAATAACGAAAGAAAAGAGGGCCTTTTGGGTCGCCATCGAGAGGCTAAATCATATGATTTCTATATACAAAGAAGCAAGTTTAAACCCCAAAATTGAAATTCCTGAGAGATTAAAAGAAAAAGCTGTTAGCAGAGAAGAAGCGCTTGTTGAAATAGTAAGAAGTAGGTTAGAAGCGCTTGGGCCTGTAACTGTCTCTTCACTTTCTGAAACGTTTGGCTTGCTAAATTTTGACATTGATCAATCTCTTCTTAAATTGGAGGGAGAGGGGTTTGTGTTTAGGGGAAACTTTACTCCAGGGTTCGATGAATTTCAGTGGTGCGAAAGAAGACTTCTTGCTCGAATAAATAAATACACACTCACAAAACTCAGAAGAGAGATAGAACCCGTTTCTGCTTCAGACTTTATGATCTTTCTTTTTTCTTGGCAGGGAGTCATATCTGATGAACAGCCCGAAGGTGTCGAAGCTCTAAAAAAAGTTCTCGACCAGCTAGAAGGTTTTGAGGCTCCGGCTGCATCATGGGAGGGAGATATCTTTTCCACTCGCCTTAAAAATTATGATCACACTTGGATGGACACTTTGTGTCTTTCTGGATCTGCAGCGTGGGGAAGGTTCCGAACTGGAAATATCAAAGGAGGCAAAAAATCTTCTCCAATAAAAACTACACCGATCACAATTGTCAAAAGAACTAATTTAGGTATATGGAAAAATATCGGTAAAGTGCCAGAAAATAATTTAGAAGATTTGTCTCACAATGCAAAAAAAGTTTTTGAATTTGTCTCTTCAAAAGGAGCATCTTTTTTTGAGGAAATTATTTCCGGATCAAAATGTCTCAGGACAGAAACAGAAACAGCATTAGCCGAACTAGTGGCAAAAGGTCTGATCACTTCTGATAGTTACACAGGTTTGAGGGCGCTCCTTGTTAGATCAAAATATAAAACCGAAAAAGGTCGAAGAAGAAAAAGGATCAGCTTCAATATGGAAGGAGCGAGTAGGTGGTCCCTGATTAGAAATGTGGAAAATGAAAATAAAGACAAGAAATTGTCTGAAGAAATGCGAGCGGTCGCTCAGATATTTTTGTCGAGATACGGAGTGGTGTTCAGAAAACTTTTAGAGCGAGAGAGTTTTGCCCCTCCATGGAGAGATCTTGTTCGGACGCTCAGGCTCCTTGAATTAAGAGGTGAGGTGAGGGGAGGAAGATTTGTAGATGGAGTGACCGGTGAGCAGTTTGCTTTACCCGAAGCGGTAGCCTCGCTCAGGGATATGAGAAGGAAAAAAAAGACAGGTGATCTCGTATCTCTAAGCGCTTCAGATCCACTTAATTTGATGGGCATAATTACACCTGGAAGAAAGGTAGCCTCTCATTATAAAAACAGGGTTCTTTACAGAGATGGAGTCCCTGCTGCATTTAAAGAGGGAGATCAAATTAGACTGTTGTCTGAGTTTGACAATGGAGAGGAGTGGAGCATAAAACAGAAGCTGATAAAGAGAACTTTTTCGCCAAAATTAAAACCTTATTTAGGCAGAGGAGCTGCATGATATGTCCAATTTTGAAGCCAGATAGTATGTCCGATAATGTTCAATTATGTCTACTGTCAATTTTGAATATTCTTAATAATGACAGTGGCTTAGAATGACAGTTTTATTTTCTTGAGAAAAAGCCAATTTTAGCAAAAATCAATAAGCAATAATTGCAGCACTTTACGGCTAATACTTAAAGTATAAAATTGAATGAAATTTTGTTCTTTCTTTGAAACTTTTGTAATCCGGCGTACCCCAAATGATGTAGCAGTGCCTTTTTTGTGTATTTCGAAAACAAAAATGTTAGTGATTATGGTTTATCAGCATAAATTATCTCATCTTCTGTATAGGTTCGATATAACTATTATGCTAGTAGTATTCCCCACATCTTAAAGTCTGATATTAGATATCTAGGCTTTATCCCCATCTGTTAATGCAGTGGTTTAAAAGCTAGATTTAACTGCCTGAAATTAGTTAGGATGATACAGAGGGATATTTCCAGAAGAGGCTCGATTTTACTTTTTTAGAAAAGACCCAAGTATACCTCTCATAAGTTGAGTGGCTATCTGTCTGCCGATACTTCGGGCTGCACTTTTTGCCATGGTTTCTACTACCCCCTGCCTTTGTCTTCCAGGCCTTTTCTTGGAGACCGGTGTTGCCTTGGGAGCCTGCTCGGCTCTCTTTTTTAGCATTTCATATGCAGACTCTCGATCGACAGATTTTTCATAAAAACCATAAACTAGCGAACTCTGAATTATACGTTTTCGTTCCTTGGTTTCTATTGGGCCTATCTGGCTAAATGGAGGTCTAATCAATGCTTGCTCAACTATATTGGGGCGTCCATTTTTATCTAAGAATGATATTAAAGCTTCCCCTACGCCGAGCTCGGTTATTGTTGTTTCTGTATCTAAATTAGGGTTGGTTCTAAAAGTTTGAGCAGCAGCTCTAACTGCTTTTTGATCACGAGGAGTATAGGCGCGAAGAGCGTGTTGAATTCTGTTTCCAAGTTGTCCTAAAACTTCATCTGGAATATCTAGAGGGTTCTGGCTTACAAAATATACCCCCACTCCTTTAGATCGAATCAGACGAGCAACCTGTTCAATCTTTTCTTGAAGCGCATCCGGTGCATTGTCAAAAAGTTGGTGAGCTTCATCAAAAAAGAAAACCAGTTTTGGTTTTTCCGGATCTCCTGTTTCAGGTAGTTGCTCAAATAATTCTGACAAAAGCCATAATAAAAAAGTTGCATAGATTCTTGGTGAACCCATTAATTTGTTGGCTGCCAAAATATTAATAATTCCATTTCCGTTTTCGTCTGTTTGTAAAAAGTCATCTAGATTGAGCGCTGGCTCGCCAAAAAATATGTCCCCTCCCTGATCTTCGAGTGAGAGAAGTTTGCGCTGAATTGCTCCAACGCTTGCTCTGGAAATTCTTCCGTATTCAGTTGTGAACTCAGCTGTGTTTTCTTCAGCACATTGCAAAATTGAACGAAGGTCTTTTATGTTTAAGAGAAGCAGACCATCATCATCAGCAATCCTAAAAATCAAACTTAGAACTCCAGTTTGGGTATCGTTCAAATTTAATAAGCGGCTTAAAAGTAGAGGTCCCATTTCTGAAATTGTTGTGCGAATAGGATGACCAAGTTCGCCGAACACATCCCAAAATGTGACAGGGTTTCCACTAAAACTAAAATCTGAAATTCCGATCGTGTTCACACGTTCAGTAATTTTTGGATATTCTTTTCCGGATTTGCTTATTCCAGATAGATCACCCTTAACGTCAGATAAAAAAACAGGAACTCCAATTCTACTAAAATTTTCTGCCAGCACTTGAAGTGTTACTGTTTTTCCGGTTCCTGTAGCACCGGCAATTAGGCCATGGCGGTTTGCCATTTTGGGGAGAATAAAAAGTTCTTTTTCTCCTTTTCCAACTAATAAGTTTTGAGTCATGAGTTTATAATTCCCACTTCGGTATAAATTGTAAAGGAGTTTATTTGTCTCTTAGTTTTTTTAAAACTTTTATGTCGTCTCCGACTTTATCAGGAGGAGTTTCGACTATCATATTAATTTTTTCAAAAGTCGGATTAGTTATGATATTTTTGAATCCTTGAGTCCCAATTTTTCCTTTTCCTATATGTTCATGGCGATCTTTTCTCTCTCCAAGCCCAACCTTAGAATCGTTGCCATGGAAGAGTTTGATATTTTCTAAGCCTATAGTGTTAGAAATCTCGTTAAGTGTTTTTTTGAATTGATCTTTTGTCCTAATATCATAACCTGAGGCAAATAAATGTGCGGTGTCAATACAAATACCTATATCAAATTCTCTGACACCCTCTAAGATATAGGCTAGTTCCTCAAAACTATCTCCTACAGTTGCCCCTTGTCCAGCGGTGTTTTCTAGAAGAAGTTGAGTAGAGAAATCATCATTGTCCATTACTTTCTTCAAGCTCTCAATTATTAGCTTTACTGCTTGTTTTCTTCCGGTGTCTTTCGAGCTCCCAAGATGTGTCATTGCATATTTAACGCCCAACGTGCTACCTCTTTTTAGCTCTTCTTTGATAATAGCTATTGAGGAATTTCTTAAATCCTTCTTTTCTGAACAAAGGTTAATATAGTAGGGGGTATGAATATAGTATTCGGTAATATTGTATTTGGAGCATTCGGTAAGAAAGGATTCAACTAATTCATCACGCAGCTCAGGAGGTTTGCCGCCTCTTGGGGACCTGGAGAAAATTTGAAAACATTCACAGCCTAAATCATGAGCTCTTTGTGGAGTCTTATCTATACCTCTAGCTATTGAGACATGAGCGCCAAATTTCATTAGCTTAATATTTTACCGGAGTTGGCAGTTATTGATAAGACAACGCAGCGCTTATTACCGCTATTGCATTAACATACACAACATTAACAACAAATACATAATAAGAACTAACTCTTTTCCGCAAATAACAAATAAAACTCATATAATGTACAATAGCGGTATTGGAATACGTTATTGGCAATCAGACATTAATTCCGATAATGAATCTTATGTCTACTGATAAATTAACTGCAGCAAATTTGCTTCAGCTGGGCACTATAATTATCTAATTTTTAAACCTAAACAAACTAATACCCTAATTGTATTGATAAATCTTCTAAAAACGTGATAGAATAGAAAGGTCTTTCTTCATAGTGAGGCGTTCTCAGATATATTAGACCTAACAAAAAGGAAAATATTTTGACATCTAAAAATAATATTTTACACCCGCGGGAAATTGTGTCAGGCTACGCAGATTTACTAGCTTCTATTAATGAAAATGAGGAGCCTGAACCATTAAAACTAATGCCTTTTGCACTACCTGAATCTCTCTTGCCCTTTCCATCAAAAATCATCAGACATGCGCTAGCCATTTACTTGCTCCATCAAAATTTCAAAGAGCAGCGAAATGTCATTGAGGATGCTTATATTTGTTTAGATAATTTCATACCAGATGAAGAGTATAATTTATTTCATTCTCTACAAGCTTCTATGAGTATTAAGGGGCGACTTGAAAAAAGAGCTAATAATAGAAACATCAAAATGTTGGATATTATGAATAGACTTAGAATAAGAACTCAAAATATAAGAATAAGAAAAGAAGAATCTATCGAAGAACTAAACTCCCTTAGGCGAATTATGGACTTACCAGACGATATATCTGGCCTTGATAGTGATGAAATAAGCTCTATTTATGGAGAGGTACAAGAGCTTAGATTAAATCTTTAATTCTTACTTCTCTTGCCCTGCATCATACAAAACTAAAACAGCTTTATACAAAAAAGCAGAGCCCCCGTAAGGAAGCTCTGCTCTGATTAACTTCTTTATTTTCTAGTCTAACAGTCTATTACTAGCCCTGTGAGTACTGTGGTAACAAGAACCTATGACGCATGGTGTATTTGAACGGTGTAGCATAAAGAAGCGGTCCAAAATCATCTGGGCCTCTTTCTACTACTCTTGTCCATAGGGTCTGAGCCGGTGGAATAATGAGGTTGAAGGTAAAACTAATAAGACCTACAATCTCTGTAGCCGGAATCTGACCGCCCATGAAGTCAAATGGAGTTCCAGACATATACCAAGAGCGGATATCATCGCCAGTGGCGGTGCGGATGCTCTCTGGGTTTAGCTGGAAGCGATGTCCTGTTCCAAAACCAGGTGGTAACTCTGATGGTAGATAAGTAACCTCATGGGTACTTCTCGTTACATCAGGATGTGTGGTAATACGATAATTCATACGGCCCCAATCTGTCTTTCCATAAAATGTTGGTCTTGTGGAAAGAGGTTTGTCGGAATAACGACCATTTGCTGTATGGAGAATATAACCTCTTCTCTCCATAAGCATGTTGAAGTAGTTATTGTTTGTTCCGTGCTCAAAAGCTGCGATATAAGCTGCTTTTTTCGGGAATCCAAAAGGCTCTTTTCCTGCAAAAATTGGGGAATCGTTAGAAAGATACATGTAAGGATAGTATCCAGCTTTATAGATAGCACCGTCTCCGGTATCTACTGTAGCTGAAAATGTTACACCAAACTCCATGTATGGTCCTAGCATTGTGTTTCTGTGGATTACATACCAGAACTCAATTACATCATCTTGAATCTTGATAGGTTCTGGTGTAATTCCCTGCATAGCTGCATGATCCGCACGGATAACAAAGGCCATCCAGCGGCTTTCTGTATATGTTAGTGGAACAATATCATAGTCAAAAACTGGATCAGCCACACCTTGTGAAATGATGTGGATTCTATCTCTATCCAGAGGTAAAGGTGGAACTTCGCCTTCTGCTAGCCATGGATAGCTGTATTCATTTGCTTGTAAACCCATTGCAAATACCTCCTATAAATTTTTATATATTCGTTTTTTTAATTCAACTACACAAAACATTACAGACTAACGCCTTACGATCCCTGACTAATTGGGAACTGCTGACGAAGTCCATATTTGTATGGAGTTGCATATCCCCTGTAGCTCGCAGGACGCTCATAAGTTTCTGTCCAGAGAACTGAAGGAACAGGAATAACAAGGTCAAATACAAATGAAATAACACCTGTGACCTCTTGAATCTTGACCTCAGCGCCCATGTTATCAAATGGGGTAGCTTGCTGGAACCAGTTAATAGCATCGCCAGAAGCTGTACGTGTATGCTCAGGCTTAATCTGAAAACGGTGGCCTTTAATGTTGAAGGCTTCTGGTAACTCTGAGGCTATATACGTAAGCTGCCACTCGGAACTTGAAAGATCCGGCCTGCTGACAACTTTCATGTTGAATTTACCCCAATCTGTTTTACCATAGAAGTATGGAGGCTTTACTGGCTTGTCATCGAACTGACCTGTTGCGCTGTGCAAAAGGTATCCGTTACGTGACATTGCGAAACCGAAGAAATCGGTCCCTTTCTCTCCGCCGTGTGTTGTAATTCTGATGTATGACATCTTCTTTGGAAATCCAAGAACACGACCAGCATCAACTGGGGCATCTCCGGTGAGGTACATATACGGATAATAACCTGCATTATAAACATTACCTTTAGGGTCTTTGTATGTAGCAGAGATTGTTACACCAAACTCAAGGTATGGTCCTAACATTGTGTTTACATGCTCTACATACCAGTACTCTACTAGGTCTGCATCCTCTCCATCCCACACAGTGAGTGGTGGATTTGGAACAAGACGCTGCCTTGTAGGCTCATCTACTTTAAGAACAAAAGCAGACCAGCGACTGTCGGTATAAGTTAGAGGGATAACATCGATATCCCATAGCGGATCCGAAGGATTAGCTATGATCCATGTATTTATGTCTCTCTCTATTGGGGGAGGTGGAACCTCCTTTGTTAGTTCCCAATACTTCGTGGGAACATTAAGATGACTTGGCATATATACAAACCTCCTAATATAGATTTTTAACCGGATTGTTATCAACCCTAGAGGAGAAGTGTAGCTCCATCGTTACTTATTTAAATAAGTTATTTAAATATAGTCTTGATTAAAGCTACAGTCCAATACCCCATCTCAAGTATTTATATCAAAGATTAGGGGCACTTGTCAAGGGGTTTTTTTAATGATCGGAAAAAAAATTAAGTAAGAGGCTTAATTTTGGTAAAACTAGGGCAAAAAGGGCCTTTTTAGATATTCTTAGGGTTTAAAAACTTCATAACTGCCGATGAAAACTCGCCTATTTTATGCCTGATTACAAGTTCGGAATCTCCATCAAATGGCGTAGGAGTAAAATTTAGCACTATGAGCTTCGCTCCAGCCCGAAGGGCTATATCTGGAAGAGCATTTGCTGGGGAAACCTGAAGAGATGACCCGATAGCAATAAAAAGATCGGCATTACGAGAAAGCTCAAGGGACTGTTGCCAAGGTATTTGAGGCAGTGTTTCTCCAAAAAATACGGCATTTGGTTTAAGAACCCCACCACACTCCGTACATAATGGCGGATTCTGCCCTAAAACAGCTCTCTCCATAGCCTCATCCATTGACTGAAGGGTACTACAGTCCAAACATACGGCCTGCCTAAGCGAACCGTGTAGCTCATGAACCTGGCCGGATCCAGCGTCCTGGTGAAGCCCATCCACATTTTGTGTAATAATCCCACTTAAATCACTTCTATTTTCCAGCTCTGCTAACATATAATGAGCTATATTTGGTTTTGCTACCTTTCTTATGGCATAAAGCTCAAGAGAGTAATCATAATAACGAGATGGCTCTCTTACAAAACCGTCAAGGGATACAACAGACTGGTCCATTTTCTCCCAAATTCCCGTTCCTGGAGAGCGGTAATCGGGGATTCCGGAGTCAGTACTTATGCCTGCCCCTGTAAATGCTACAACATTTGAGGATGACAAAACAAGATTCAAAAAGATTTGGGCTTTATCTTTTAAATCATCCATATCTGGAATCGTTACAAAGACGTGAATACTTTCACCCCATCTAATTGGCCTTCAATCTACTTGCTCTAAATCGAACTTAGTCTTTATTTGCCCAATACACTTACAACACAGGTTATGCCATCCATAGAAGGTTGAGCTCCACCCATTGTCTCAATTATTCCCACGTTTGCGTTTTCCTGCTGACGTTTACCTGCTTCGCCTCTGAGCTGCCATACAATCTCGGCAGTTTGAAGTAAACCGGTTGCGCCTACGGGATGACCTCTGGATAACAACCCGCCGCCTGGGTTAACAGCCACACCACCGCTGTTCACCCAAGTGCTTCCGTCTTCGATAAGCTTGGCACCCTCCCCTTTCTCACAAAAGCCAAGCGCTTCATATACCATCATTTCAGCTATTGAGAAAGCGTCATGTATCTCCGCCACATCCATATCCTCGGGACCAAGCCCCGCCATTTCATAGGCCATTTTAGAGGTTCTCATGACGTTTTCTGACGGATCACAAGTAAGTCCTGTAGGGCTTGAGTACTTGCCCGACTGAGCAACACAGCCAAGAACCTTAATAGGTGTTTTGGTTGCAAGCTTATCAACTAGATCTGCGGAACAAAGCACCGCGGCAGCAGATGCGTCGCCCACAGGGCAGCACATGTTGCGTGTAAGCGGGTCAGCAATCATTGGTGAGTCAAGAACTTCATCTATTGTCATTTCTTTTTTATATTGAGCTATTGGATTAAGTGACGCGTGATGACGGCTCTTCACTACAACCTTGGCTAATTGCTCGCTAGTCACTCCGTACTCCATCATGTACCTCTTTGCCCTCATAGCATATAAACCAGGCATGCCCATTCCGAGAGCAACCTCAATGTCATCTTCTTCTAAAGGTAAAGGCCCTCCTGATAAAACTCTGCTCAAGTTTTCAATGCCCAATGCTAAAGCAATATCATATTGTCCATATGCAATAGTTCTCCATGCTTCCCAAAAAGAGAGGGTTCCGCTCCCGCATGCTCCCTCAACATTTATCGTAGGCTGTCCAACTAGTCCTATTTCCTTAAGAGTTCTCTGCCCTACTCCCATCCCCTGATATACGTGTCCGCAAAATGCGATCTCTATTTTTCTAGGGTGAATTCCTGCGTCTTTTATAGCAGCCCATGCTGCCTCACGCCCCAGTACATGGGCGGCTTTTTCAGGAAACCTGCCGCAAGGGGTTGTCCCCACACCTAAGATATATACATCTCTCATTACAAAACCTCCGGCTTACTTTAATTTACACACAATATTATATCTAAAAACACACAGAAATAAAAAAAGAGGGTTACGGCACTATGTTCGTAACCCTCTTTAGTAATAAAACTCTGTTAAAAATATTTTTCTAATTATTAACCAGCGCTAAGTGCTGTAAGTGGCCCCCACTTGCCGGTAAGAAGTAACATTCCAGGAATCAAAAGAGTTAGGAACGCTTCAATAATAAAGAGCCATGCAACTGCAGGAGCAATAGCTTTTCCTAGAGAGAACACTAAGAAAGCCAAGAATACTAACAGTGCCCATGCCCAACAGAAGAGAGCATAGTACATCATGCCAGGAATTACGGCTTCTAAGCCATAGAAATGGTAGCCGTACCAAATAAACACAATCGTGGCAAATAAGCAATACCATCCAAGACCTTTAGCGTCATATCCATGAATAAAAATTCCGGCAACCATGAAATAAATCAAGGCAAACACGGAAACTAGAGCTGTAGCAGCTGTCAAACCTTCATTATGCAACTGCCAAGCTGCAATTAGGATAAGTACAGCAACCGCAAAGTTTAATACTCCTACTTCCTTAGCCCCTGTTTTTCCCAAAACGGTCATACCGTTACAGAAAAACACGAAACCTACTAGCAACAAAACATAGCCAAGCAACATATCTATTGCCATTTCTCTCCATACCTCCTTAAAGTTATTGTATTTTACTTGTGGAGTTTTTTGTGGACTGTCCACCTTCCACAAAGTTTTCTCTATGAAATAGGATTTATCACATTTAGCATGTCTATGTCAAGGCACTTTTTTAGAATTTAGCCATAATTTATAGAAAACTCCCCTATTTGAATAAAACATTATTCAATAATGGGGGTATATTAGACAGATTAAGTCTTTGAAAAGTGATATATCTACAAATTTTCTAGAATCTTGTATAAAAAAGAGATTTGAGCAAAAATTACTACCCTTCTTTTCTTTGTACTAAGATCACCCATTTGCCCTTCTGGACAACATCGCCACTCTGGTTATGAACTAAAACTTCAAAAATAAGAAAGCCCATATTAGGTCTTTTGTGCTCTCTTTTCTCAACCAGCTTGCGGGTAATATGGATTGTATCGCCAAATTTTACCGCTCCCGAGAACCTCCAGTCTTCAAGTCCCATAAAAGCAATGGTAGCCAGACGAGGCATTGTAAACCAGAGCCCGGAAGCTACAGACAAGACACATAGCCCATGGGCCACTCTACCTTTAAACACAGTTTTTTGAGCAAATTCCTCATCTATGTGCATATTATTGAAGTCGCCGGACAGACCAGCAAAGCTCACCACATCGGTTTCTGTAATAGTGCGCCCTGTACTTTTGTGCTCAGCATCTACTTCTAAGTCTTCATAAAAAACCCTTGTATCCTCTGCCATTTTATATCTCCTTCCGATTAAAATTAAGCGCGGCCTGGTTTTTGAGGCCAAGCCGCATATTTATTTTTTGGATTGAAGCTATCAGCTTCTTATTTTACTGGTTTAAACTTAGGTAAAGTTACTTCATCAGTAACATCATCATAAACAACCTCTACATCCATACCTACAAAAACATCGTGAGGGTTTACGTCGATAACATTACTCATCATTTTAACCCCTTCTTCCAATTCAATAAGTGCAACTACATAGGGGGGATCCCCTTTATACGCTTTTGAAGGACCCATATGATGAATTGCGTATGTCCACACCTTTCCCTTTCCACTTGCCTCAACCCACTCTATATCCTCTGACATATCATCGCCTGGTGACATAGCGCGTGGATAAAAGAAAAACTTCCCTGTTTCTTTTGATCTTGGGAGAACAAGTGCGTGGTTTTTAGCTCCTTCCCAGTATGGTTTGGTTTCCGGACGAAAATCCGGAAGTGGTTTGTTATATGTTTTTTCTTCAGCCATTTTTTCGTGATCTCCTTTTTCTTAAGAAAGGGGTTCTTTCCCCAGTAGTATTGTGCTATGAGCAGATACGATGCCACCATTGCCATGAACAAGCGCAACTTCCGCATCTCCTACCTGCCTAGGTCCAGCGTCGCCTCTTAGCTGCAATGTAGCCTCTACAACATGGTGCATAGCTCCCAAGTGGGCTTGAGACAACAATCCGCCGTGAGTGTTAACAGGAAGATCCTTTCCGATTTCCATACGTCCCTCTAGAGCAAATGATCCGCCCTCTCCTTTTGGAACAAATCCAAGTCCTTCAAGCTCTAAAAGAACGGTTATTGTAAAACAATCATACAAGTAAGCGAGATCAACATCGCTGACCCCCAACCCTGCTGTTTGAAAAGCTTTCTGACCTGATGTGTTAATAGCATTGTAAATCTGATCCAAATTCTCAAGGGTTGTCATATACTGATGTGAGTAGCCCTGACCCATACCTAAAAGATATGCAAGACCATTTTCAATACCAAGCTCTTTTGCTTTATCTTCGGTGGTTACAATAAACGCAGCACCCCCGTCTGAAATAATAGAACAGTCATATTTAGTAAGTGGCTCCGCAATGACACGCGAGTTAACAACATCCTCTATCGTAAGAGGATCTTTATTCATCGCGTTCTCTTTTAGAGCCGCATGTTTTCTCATTGTTACCGCGACAGCTGCGAGCTGCTCTCTTGTGGCACCAAAATCATGCAAGTACCTCTGAGCCGCAAGCGCATACCCACCTGGAGTGGTTAAACCATAAGGGAATTCAAACTCTCCGTGACACATCTCTCTAATAAGGGCCAACATACCGGAGGAAGATATTCCTGATAGGGTGTTATCACCTCTTACACATAGAACTACCTCTGCCTGTCCTGATGCTATAGCCATAGCGGCTTCTGCAGCCATCCATACTGCCGTAGCGCCACCTACTGCAACCGAAGAAAAGAATTTTGGCTTCATTCCAAAGTAATCAGCAAATGTTGTGC
>Ga0209633_10001547_pt1 | contig 23348 bp, 12 predicted proteins | sample Cruoilmetagenom1_FD_187290 | JGI IMG/M metagenome (GOLD analysis project Ga0209633, IMG submission 187290) | Oil polluted marine microbial communities from Coal Oil Point, Santa Barbara, California, USA - Sample 1 (SPAdes) (version 2) | ecosystem: Environmental > Aquatic > Marine > Oil seeps ...
GCGAGATAAAACACATTATTAAAGCCGGCGCGGTCCAGGGCGCCGGACAGGCTTCGGTACCCTGCACCGTTTTCATTGACCACCAGCAAGGTGGCGTTACCATTGCGGGCATGGGCACGTCTGAATTTTTCAAGTGCTGCAACCCGGCGATCCGGACTGCCGGCCAAGGGAAGATGAACAGCGTAGGGCATCAGTTGCACCGATGCCGGCGAGCGCGTGGCCGACACGTCGCAGACGATGTGTTTGGTATCATCTTTCTCCAGAAAAAAATCCGCGGGAGAAATTCGGCAATAGTCCATCTGCCGGACCGGTTCACCCACCATGGAGCCTTTGCGGCTGCTCCAGGCGTTCATGCCGCCGTCGAGGATTCGAACATCGAAGCCCTTTTTTCTCAATTCCCGGCAGGCAGGTGACAGGCGATGAAACGAGAGGCCCTGATCCACCAGGACCACCGGCGAGGAGTTGAGAAACGGTTTGGTTTTGATGAAATGCAAGGGGATGTTCAGGGCGCCGGGAATATGAAGCGCCTTGTACTCCGAGGTATTTCTGACGTCGATGAGCGTTATCTTTTCGCCGTTTTGGACCCTGGGGATGAGCGACTGGGCGGACACCACTAATTCGGCAGCCTGAACCCGCGCGTTTCGCCGGATCAGCTCGGCAGGAATCTGACCGGCGTCGGCTCCGGAGAAGGGAAACATGAGAAAAAAACCGAGAAGGACGGCAAGGCATGAGCGAATTGATCGTCCGAATCGTAAATAAAGGTCGCTTATACGGTCTATTTTATCACCCCTCACCCCGGCCCTCTCCCCTTGCGGGGCGAGGGCGTTCTGCCGGCAACCCTGCGTTCCGATACGGACCTCTTCCCTTGCATGAGAATCCGATGAAGGGTGACAAAAACGATGAAATCGACAAGACATTGTTTATTCCTTTTATCCGATTGTCCTATTCCAGAACCACCGCCACCGGGGTTTCCAAGTCGGCGGTGATATCCGTGATATCCGTCCACACCTGCCGGCCGTCCAGATCGATTCTGAACCGGTACCGGCCTTGCGGAAGGATGAATGGGGCATTTCCACCGCTGTCGGTGTTTTCATATCGGTCCAGGTAGGTGTCCGTAACACTGAACAGGTACACCCGCGCGTTTTCCACGTTCTCACCCGCACGGGTCACGTGGATAGTGGACTTACCCCGGTAGACTGTCACCGCAGCGTCCACAGACCGGAAATCCCCGGACCAATAGTGCCGGCCGAGTTCGTCACAGCGCACTTCATAGGAATGGTCGGGAAGGCTGAACACCACTTGCCCGTCGGCATCGGTATCCCGGTACTGCCCCAGGTATGTGCCGGAAGGGGAGAACAGGTAGACTCGCCGGTTGTCCAATGGCTGGATGGCTCCCAGATAGGCCCCCTGAAAAGTGACCGTGAGATCGGAATGATCGATGATCATGGTTTGCGCCAGGGTGTCGGGTATGGTTACAAGGCCGCTCCAGTATTGGTATCCCAGGTAGTCCGAACGGAACTGGACGCTGCCGTCCGCCAGGTCGAAGGAGACCCGGCCCTCGTCGCCGGTGGCGCCTTTCAAACCGAGGTAGGCACCGCTTTCAGCAAACACATAGCAGTTGATACCGGCCATGGGGGAACTACTATCTTTTTGGAGGGTCAGAGAAAAATTCCCGCCGCCGACACTGATCAGCACCGGGTTTTCCGCGTCGGCTGCCAGCACCGAATCGCCGCTCCAGTATTGATTGGCCTGGTAGTCCGCACGGAATTTGAAGCTGCCGGCGGGAATCCGGAAACGGACCGTTCCCTGGGCATCGGTGGATTGGACCCGGCCCAGGTAGGCATCGTCGGTGGAGAACAGGTAGACCTTGACCCCCACGGCAGGAAGTCCCGCGCCGGTGACCGTGACAACGGCATCGGCCATGGGAATGCGAACCGTTGGTTCTTCCCAGGTAAAAGGATCGGACCAGTATTGACCGCCGGTGGTGTCGGCCCGGACCATGTAGCTCTTCCCGGGAAGGTCGAATGTGACCCGGCCCTGATCGTCCGTGTCGCCATTAAGACCGAGATAGGCACCGGTCGGGCTGAAGAGATAGACCGGTAAACCCGAAAGGGCCGTGTCCAGTCCCTGGTAGTTGCCTACAACTGTGATCGTTACCGGTTTATGCGCGATAACAAGGGAAACGTCCACATTGGACTGCACCTGGATGTTCTCCTGCCAGAAGGAATACCCCAGGTAGTCGGTACGCACCCGGTAGGTGCCTTCAGGCACGCTGAATTCAACACTACCGTCCACGGCGGTGGGTTCCGAGAGGTTAAGGTATGTGCCGCTTTCAGCGAACAGGTAGACTTTAAGACCGACAAAGGGGCTGCCGGTATCGGTTTCCACGGTGACCCGCAACCGACCGCCGCCGGCATCAATGACCACCGGGGACGCGTCGGCCGAAACGACGACATCCCCGCTCCAGTACCGGCCGCCGAGGATGTCGGCCCGGAACCGGTAGGTGATGCCGGTGGGCAGGTTAAAGAGGACCTCTCCGTTTTCGTCGGTCGTCTCATAGCGTCCCAGGTAGGCACCGGAGGAGGAGAACAGGTAAACCCTGACGCCGGGGACGAGCGCCTGGGCGGAAATTGCCTGAACCCGGACCTGCGTTTCGGGGATGACCACTTCGTGGGAGGTACTGCCGGGGATCTCGACCGTATCGCTCCAGAACTGGTGACCGAGATAGTTCACACGGAACCGGTACACGCCGTCCGCCAGATCAAAGGTGGCGTCACCGGTTTCGCCGGTGGACGCAGCCAGCCCCAGATAGACGTCATTTTCATTGAAAACGTGGCACTTGATGTCGATCAGGGGGGCATCGGCGTCGGTCTTCACGGTTAGCTGGAAGGTGCCGCCGCCAACGGAAATACCGACATCGTTGACCACATCCGCGGCCAGTATCCGGTCTTGTGCCCAGAACCGGCTACTCTGGTAATCCGCGCGGAAACCGTAGGCGCCTTCGGGAAGGCGGAAGGTGGCCTGCCCGTCATCATCCGTGGTTCCATTGATTCCCAGGTAACTGCCGGATACGGAGAAGACGTAAACCATCACCCCTGCTTTTGGAAGTCCCGCACCGCTGACAGTCACCCGGGTGTCGGCCAAGGAAATGGTAACCACCGGATCTTCCCAGGCGAACGATTCGGACCAGTATTGACCGCCGAGATAATCCGCCCGGACCTTGAATTCTTTTTCCGGCAGGTTGAACACGACATGGCCGTTCTCATTGGTCAGCAGGTACTGACCGAGATAGGAACCGCCGGCGGAAAACAGGTAGGCCTTGATACCGGCAACGGGCGTATGGACATCCTGAAAGCGTCCTTGCACCGTCAGCCTGGCCGGTTGGTGGGGGATCTCGATGGGTTCCATGGTGTCGGTGACTACATGGACCGTATCGCTCCAGAACTGATACCCCAGGTAATCGGCGCGGAGCCGGTAATCGCCTTCCGTTACATTGAAATTGACGAGGCCGTTATCGTCCGTCGTACTGTTGACACCCAGGTAAGCCTCGCTGCCGCTGAACAGGTAGACCCGGACGCCGGGCATGGGCGTTGTTTCGTCCTGTCGGACCACCACCTGAAGCGCACCCCCGCCCGCATCCACGGTGACGGCATTGACACCACCCGCCGAAACGATGGTCGTATCGCTCCAATACCGGCTGCCCAGGACGTCTGCCCGGAACATGAAGGCTTTACCATCGGGAAGATCGAAAAAGACCTGCCCATTGGCATCGGTCTCCTGATAGATACCCAGGTAAGCGCCCGATTCGGAAAACAGATAGACCCGCACCCCCGTGACAACGCCCAATGCGGTATCGACGGTGACGACCACAGTCTCTTCCGCGATCGGCACGGATATCGTCGTGGTTTCCGGGATGGGTACGGTATCGGACCAGAACTGACTGCCCAGGTAATCGGCCCGGAACTGATAGGCGGCCGGTGCCAGGGCGTCGATATCAAATAGCGCCTTACCGTCCGACCCGCTGGTTGCATAAATGCCCGCATAGGAACCCGCGGCGGTGTATGCGTATACCCGTATGCCCTCAAGAATATTTCCCTTGTCGGTTGAGACAATCACCTCGATCGCCTCGGGTTGGACCTGCTGCTCCTCCTTTACGAAAAAGGAAGCTGTATCCATCCAGGTTCCGTCAAGACCGTGCTCATCCGTTGCACGCACCCGCCAATAATACCGGGTTTTGTCGATCAGGTCGGTGGCCAGCGTCCAGCTATTGGACGCGGTCTCGCCCCAGGCGACCAGGTTTTCCAAGGTCGGCTCCGTATACACTTCATACCGGTAGGTCAGCAAATCATGGTCCGGATCCGTGCTGTCAGCCAGGACAAGGTCCGGGGTCAGCACCCCGGCCCAGGCATCCTGGCCGGGGTTTTTCAAAACGGGGGCAGCCGGACTATCGTTGGCCGTGTTGACGAAAAACCGGCCGTAGACCCACTGGCTCGGGGCCATGCTATCCGTGGCCATGGCCCGCCAGTAGTAGGTCGTGTTGTCTGTCAGGTTGAATACTTGCCAGGCAGTGGTGCCTGAACCTTCGCCGATCATGACTGACGCCTGTTTGTCGGCACCGGTAAAGTCGGAAACCGTATCGATTTCAAAATAGTACCCGACCGCATCCCCATCGCCATCGGCGGCATTGGCCACCGTCAGTTCTACATCGGTGGCCGATATTTCTTCTCCGTCCGCCGGAAAATTAATCACATGCCCCGCAGGGGCGTGATTGGCCGTGATCACTGAAAATTCGGCTACGGCCGTTTCAGATGTCAGGCCCTGGCCGTCAATGGCAATCGCACGCCAGTAATAGAGCGTGTTATCATCCAGGGGAGGCTCCACCGTCCAGCGGACCACGCCGTCGTCGGGAACCACCAATCCATGGACTTCGGTCACGGAGACGGTCATGGCTTTATCCGCATAAACTTCAAAAGAGCAGGTCAGCACCTCTTCATCGGGGTCCGTGGCCCCGGCCACTTCGAGCAATGGGGTAAGGGTATCCACATCGTAGCCATCAGGCGGAAAGCTGACCACAAGGCCGCCCGGCAGGTCATCGACCGTGTTGACAAAAAAGTCGCCATAGACCCACAGGCTGAAACTGTATCCGTCGGTGGCTCTGACCCGCCAGAAATAGTGCTGGTTTTCAGTCAGTTCCGCCGGCAGGATCCAGGCGGTGGTGTCGGCCGTTTCGGCCACATTATTGTCGGCGGCCACCAGAGTGGTGTATTGAGAATCTTCATACACTTCGAATTCGTAAATGATGGTATCGCCATCAATGTCGGTGCTGTTCTCAATCCTCAATTCCGGTGTAAGGGTTGCGATGGATTCCTCTGGACCGGGTGAGAGGATTATCGGCGTGGTGGGGGCATGGTCCTCTTCCGTCGGATCGGAACCGGCCAGGTATTCATCCAGGTCGCTGATACCGTCGCCATCAAAGTCACCGTTACCGTCGCGATCTAGCGTGCCGAATCGGGCCATTTCCCATGAATCGTTCATGCCGTCGCCATCGGTGTCGTCGATGGACCGAATGGTGAAGACCACCCGTTGGCTGTCCGATAGTCCACCATCGGAGGCTTTGAAGGTAATCGAGTATGTTCCTGCCTGGCCGATTGACGAGGTCCAGTCGTAAATGGCGCTCCCGTCGCCTTCGTCGGTTAAGGTTGCGCCGGCCGGGAGTGAAACAGCAGACAGAGCGGGAACGGTGCCGTCCGGATCGCTGGCCTGGACAACGAACGAGATCCGGTCGCCTTCGATAGCAGTAACGTCAGCGATAAATTGGAGCACCGGGGCCTCGGGAGCGGCCACCGGGTCGGCAAAAACCACCGTATATTCACCTGTGGAATCGACATCAAACAAATTGATGAAGTGATCCCAGCTCTGCTCATCGCGGGATTTGGACAGCCAGACGTTTTCCGGTTTAATGGTTTTTCCGTCCCCACGAATGACGGAATGGATCGTCTTGCCGCCCTGATACGGATCAGGCACGCGGGTGAAGATGAAACCGACATTGAGGGGCATCGTCAGGGCATAGGCCGGACGCCCCCCCTGGAGTCCCAGGTAGGACCACCCCGAGGAGGCGGATAATTCCGTTACCACCGTATCCGAGGCATCGGACTCGTATACCCTTAACACATCGCCGTCCTTGGCCAGAAAATCGCGAACCGAATCGCGGCCAACCACATCCACCAGCACATCGTTTACCAGGAAATGGGTCTGAACCGCATCGATCAGCGAGGTAACCGTTCCGCCCAATTCGTCCGAATGAGAAAAGTCCGCTTCGAATTCGATAAACTTGCCGGAAAGGGTGCAGGTCATCGCCCACCGCGCTGTTCCAGACGTGCCGGGGGCGATGTTTCCGAAATCGACCAGCAGGCTCTCGGTCGCTGGTTCTCCGTTCACCTGGCTGCCCTCAATGGCAAAACCGATGAGCAGCCCTTGCTCGTTTTCGACGATCCGTGGTTGGGCCGAATCGATATTAAGATCCTGGGCTGTACCGTGGCCGCTATTTTTCACTCGAACCCCCAGCGAAAAAGGTACCGGCGGTTCAATGGAAGTCGTAAAGGCGTCATCCCCATACACTTCAAGGGGCAGGAAATAATCCAGGGTGATCTCCGGCATGGGTTTGACATAGATGTAATCGGGAGTCACCTCGGTGGTGTTGGCTTCGCCGCCGATGGTATAGGAAAGGGTTGCACCCACAAAATACAGGGTGCCGCTTTCCAGTCCGTTGGACGCGCCCGGGGCGGGAATAATCAACCAATGGATGTCTGCCGATGTGGAAGGGGCCACCGAGCCGGCACCGCTGACATCGGAGATATTGGTCATGGAGTCCACCCGGATGAAGAATTTGGCCGAGGTATCGTCGGGATCGGATGTGGCCAAAACCGAATTGTCGTCCTCGTCCTTGAACCAGACGGAAACACTCACGTCTTCTAACGAGATATGAGAAAGGCCGTTGTTGATCTTCATATGGGCATCGAAGGCCTGCCGCTCCAGGGTCAGCTCCTGCCGGATTTCGATTTTAACCACGGCGCACAAGGAGTCATCGGCATGACAATGGGTGGTCCCGGAAAAAAACAGGTGAGACCCTGCAATCAAACACACCATCCATAAAAATAGTGCCGGCCATTTGCTCGATTCAACTGCCTTTTTCATCGGTTCCTCCGTGGTGGTGGAAATGGATTCGTGCTTATGAATCCATTTTTGCCTTCAGCCCTTTTCCGTGGACGAAAAATCGGTGAAAGCCGCCGATCGGGCCGCTGGGTAGTGAATGGTCGTAAATTCTCATAGCAATATAATCGGAGTACCGCGCGTCGAAATTTCTCTGCTGCGCGTCGGCGATGCGCCACACCCCGTTTTCGTAAAATTCGGCCCAGTCGTGAAAGTTAGCCGGTTTCAGCACGTTGTTTTCATGGGCAAGATACCCTGAAACCCGCCGGGCGGGTATCTCTGCTGCACGCGCCAGGGCGACAAACAGATCGGCGAACTCGGTGCAGTCTCCTTGGCGTTTTGAAAGGGTGTAACGCGCTCCTTTGGCATCCCGTGAGTATCCGGTGTAGGCGATATTATCGGCAACCCAGCGGTATAGATTTTCTGCAGTGGCGTGAATATTCTCGGATTTGAGATGGACTGCCAGCTGGCGGATATCAATGTCCTTTTCACCGCTATCCGGGGCAGGCGCGGCAAGCCGGGTTGAATCGGATTTTTCGAAGGCGACAGGTGTTACGGTAAACAACAAGTTTGCCCGGACGGACACGACTTTGGTAGCGAAGGGCGCAAAGGTGTTAAAAGTGAATTTCAGCACCTGGTTGCCAACTGAATCGGTGACAAGTTCATATGGGTGGGACGCTTCGATCCGGTCACAGCGCTGGGTGCCGGTCTGCTTTAGCGGAGCATGAACGAAAAAGTTAGCATCGGAAACCGGTTGATTGGTGGTGTTCCTTATTTGAAACCGGTAGTGAATGGTTTTGGATGCGTAGTCGGAGGGAGAAATCTCATCGGCCGGCTTTTTCCCGACAAACAGGATCACGCTGACACCGATGATCAAACAGGCACCGGCAAGAAAGATCAAACCTTTTACAGCTATTTTTCGATTCACGTACCGCCTCAGCATGCAAGTTCGCCAATGAAAAGGCAAGACCCTATGTGGGGATTTTGCCCGCGAGAGACAAACGAGAAGCGGTGCCGTTCAGTATCCAACAAGATTCAGCTCAATAGCAGTTCAACTGTATTTGCCATTGTTTCCCTTCGCTGAAGACAGATACAGCATTTGTTGTGCCAATTATGGGATCTGTTTTGATATTGGTTTGTTGGGCTTTATGAAATGAAGGCCGCCGCGCCTGTTTGACAATTTTTGTCAGGATTGTTGACGTAGATTGTCACAAAGAAAGCGAAACGGTTGGAGCAGATAGAACAATACGAGTCCGAACTGACCAGGCTGAAAATAAAATTATGGGTAGTGAAAAATGCCAGGGCTGAGGTGTCGAAAATTCTTCCCAGAGGTAAGGAGTACTGAATATATTGGTAAGGGCTCGCGCAAAAATAAATTCACATTTTTGCATCTCAGCTTCAGCCCATCTTTGGCTGATACCCCACTCTCAAAAGCCTCGAAATAGCTCGCTATTCCTGTGGTTTTGCTCTCTCGGATCAGCAAAACCTGGACCAAATCTGAGCGCTAATTCTGCGAAGTTATTTTTTCGCGAACCCTAAGGATCAATATGTTATAGCCGTAAACGGCGGCCTTACTGCGTGAGGAGACATCGTCCAGTTTCTATCTGAAACAATCAAGTATGGAACGATACGCTATGAAAACTATATGTTTTCATGGCGTATCGTGTAGGCCGTTACCAATTTGTTTGTCAAGAATGAAGACCTGACCCCGTTGTTTTCCCTGCGCGGCCAGAAAGTCAAACAATTTTAATAGACCGATAAATCCAGCAAACACGATCAATCCGGTTATCGGATAGTGAATGTCCATGCCAACCATGCGATTGCTCCTATCAGTATTTGTTGAACCGATATTTTCTGTGGAGTCTGACATGGAAATGTTAGCAAACGATTAAGAATCGTGCACCCGTTTAAAAAATTAATACAACGATAAATGCCGATGTACTGACGGTCGCCATGCGCCCCCCCACTGCAAGGAGCGATCGAAAAAGTAGTAGATAAGGAAGTTCCATCGTCCAGAAAAAGCCACCTTGTTATCTTCCGGAATATCGCCGGGCCAAGTCTTCATAGCGAAGCCCGGTGCCACCGAAGATGTCGAGGGCGCTGCCAACGGTAAAATCGACGTGTCCGTTCCCCAACAACGCGATCAGATCGATATCCGCTTGGTTGGAAATGCCCCCTGCATAGGTGACCGGCAGTCCCTCCCATTGACCCAGATAGGCCACCAGGTCGGCTTCGATACCTGAACAACGGCCTTCGACATCCACGGCATGGATGAGAAATTCATCGCAGTAGGCGGAAAGACGGTCCATGAGCGGGTAGGTGACCGCCTCGGTGGTAAATGTTTGCCAGCGATCGGTGGCCACCAGATAGGCATCGCCGCGTTTGCGGCAGCTCAGGTCCAGTACCAGATGTGCTTTTCCGATCTTTTGTTTCAGTTGTTCCAGACGTTCCATGTGAATGCGGCCGTTGGCAAACACCCAGGAGGTGACAATGACATGGCTGGCGCCGGCGTCTATCCATTGAGTGGCATTGTCGGCGTTGATGCCGCCGCCCACCTGCATGCCGCCGGGCCATCGGGAGAGGGCTGAGCGGGCTGCCACCGTGTTGCCCTTACCCAACCGGATTACATGGCCGCCGTTAAGACGGTCCCGACGATACCGGTCGGCAAACCAACCGGCGGGTTTTTTCGCCCGAAAGTTTGTCTCCGGATCGTGGAATCCGGTATCGGACAAGGTGGCACCGACGATCTGTTTGACCACGCCGCCGTGAAGATCGATGCAGGGGCGAAAGCGCATGGATAACTCCAGATTGTTGAGTCGTTGATGATAATTGGATATTACATCCGCTTAAAGGAATTACGCCTTCCCCGGTACGGCCGACAGTCGTTTCTGACGCTCCAGAAGCTCCTTAAACTTCTCAACGGGGAGGGGATGAGAAAACAGGAACCCTTGCATTTTGTTGCATCCGTAGCTGGTTAACAACTCCTTTTGCTCCTGGGTTTCCACCCCTTCGGCCACGGTATCGACACTGAGGTTGCGGGCCATGTCGATGATGGTTTTGATGATCTCCCGGTCTCCTTTGCTTTTCATCGCATCGGATATGAAGGATCGGTCGATTTTCAGGGAGTCGATCGGAAACCGTTTCAGGTAACTCAGGGAGGAGTACCCGGTGCCGAAATCGTCTATGGAAAAAGTGATTCCTTTGGCCCGCAGGCTTTCCATCTTGGCAATGCATACTTCCGGGTTTTCCATCATGCTGTTTTCGGTGATCTCCAGTTTCAGGGAGGTTGGCGGCAGGCCGCTTTCATCGATGATATCGACCACCATTCTTACAAAATCAGCCTCCTGAATCTGCCTGGCAGAGAGATTTACCGATACGAAAAGGTCCAAAAAACCCATGTCGTGCCAGCGTTTGGTCTGGATGCAGGCGGTCCGCAGCACCCATTGTCCCACAGAAACAATGATGCCGGTCTCTTCGGTGATGCGGATAAATTCAGCAGGGAGAATCAGCCCCCGTTCAGGGTGGTGCCATCGGAGCAGGGCCTCCATGCCCATTATGCGGTTGGCCCCATCGGTCAGCGGTTGGTAGTAAAGCATCAGCTCATCGCGGTCCAGGGCTTTTTTCAGATAGCGTTCCATCTTCATGCGGTACAGGGCCTTGCGGTTCATCTCTTCGGTAAAGAACCGATACCCATTCCCACCGTTGTCCTTGGCGGCGTACATGGCCATGTCCGCATTTTTCACCAAACCTTCCACGTCCCACCCGTCATTGGGAAATACGCTGATACCGATGCTCATGGTGGTAAATATCTCGTTGGCGTTAAATCGGATGGGACGGGCACTGGTGTCCAAGATTTTGCGGGCCACGCGGGCCACATCGATATCACGACCCAAGTTGGTGAGAATAACCGTGAACTCATCTCCGTCGAGCCGGAACAGGTGGTCCGTTTCCCGGAGACATCCTTTGAGCCGGTCGGCCACTTTTTTGAGCAGTTGATCGCCGATATGGTGGCCCAGGGTGTCGTTGACCTGTTTAAATTTATCCAGATCCAGGAACATCAGTGCCCAGGCGCGATCTGAATTCCGCCGGCCGGATTGCTGGAGCAGGTCGTCCAGGCACAGATAAAACGACTTGCGGTTGGGCAGTCCGGTCAGGATATCGTGGTAGGCCACATAGCGCAGTTCTTCGTATTTTTGGCGGCGTTCACAGATATCTTGAAGGGTATTGACAGACCCTTCGGGATTGCCGTCGTTATCGAAAAAGACCGCACCGCTGATGGATACATCTACCAGTCGCCCGTCTTTGGCAAATCGACGGGTCTCTACACCCGAAAAAGAGGCCCCACGCTGAATTTGTGCCAAGAATTTTTGCGTCTCGGGCTGGTTCGCTTGGGGCACGAAATCGATGGTCCGGTTGCGGCATTCGTCCAGGCGCCATCCAAACACACGGGTAAAGGCAGGGTTCAGGTAGATGACCCGGTTGGCCATGTCTCTGACGATAACCGGATCCGGTGCCGCCTCCAACACGGTGCGATGCCGCGCCTCACTTTTTTTCAGTGCCTCCTGGGCCCGTTTGCGTGTGGAGATGTCCCTGTAGATAACATAGATGGCCGTCTGGTCATTCTCCGTGGCGATCGGCTTGGCCAGGATGGATACATCCACCGGGCTGCCGTCTTTTTTCATCCGTACGGACTCCACCTCAAAGCAGCCACTGCCGACTGCCCGTGCTGAGAGCGAGAGGCTCTCCGCTTTCAACTGCTCCGGAACGATCGACGCCTCTATTCGCCGGCCGATGCAGCTCTCCTTCGAATGTTGGAAAAGACGGCAGAACTCCTCGTTGACGCGGATCGCCCCACCGTCCAGATCGAGTATGGCGATCGCTTCCGGGGCGTTGTCAATCAGTTGTTCCGCGTATTTTTTCTGGCTGTGCAGTTTCTTTTCTGCCAGCCGGCGTTGGGTGACATCCTGGATGATACTCTGGTATCCAAAAATGCTGCCGTCCGGATTTTCCAGCCGCATGGAGGTGATGAGACAGTGTCTGATATGGTCGCGGCGATCCACGAAAACAACAGGGTGATTGTGCACGAAACCCGTTTCGTCAACCCGCCTGATCAGCTCTTCCCGGTCCGCCACATCGGCATAAAAGGAGGTGATTTTTGATCCACGCATTTCGGGCTTGGAAAGACCGAGAAAGTGCAACGCCGCCGGGTTGAAATCCAGAATCGTTCCGTCCGGGGAGCAGACGACCACGGCGTCGGGAGAGCGCTCGAAAAGGATGCGATAGCGATCTTGCGAAACCTCGGCATCGTTTGCGGTGTTATTGGATTCAGTGCGGTCATGTTCGGTCATTGGATGTTTCCGTTTTGAGTTGGCTTTTAACAAAAAAACACCGACCTTGGCAAGTGCCGTCAATTGTAATTAGGGCTAAAGTTCACGATCCATAAGCTTGTGCCCCATCGATCACACGTTGCAGAAATTGCCCTATTCCAGACGGCGGACCGAGTCCGGGTATACCCGGATCAGGTTGTATCCACGTACCCGCCAATAATCAAGCAACGGGAACCGGTCTTGATCGGCAACCGGCTTTACAATCACCTGTTTCGGTGCTAACTTTGGCAAGGTGTTGAAACGGAGAGAACCGCATTACACCCATAACAGAAAACAGGTTCGGGAAAATACCATGGAATACATCAAAATTAAATTCGGCAGCAATTTTGATCCCACCGGCCAGGGTCTTGGGAAAACAATGCAGGAAATATTCAGGCCACGGCCCGTCAACCCCATGTTTTCGTCACGGGAGCACATGTGGACGCCTCAGATGGACATTTTTGAAACCCCGGAAGAGATTATGATCTGGGCAGAAATATCCGGCGTAGAGAAGGACAATCTGGATCTGGAAATCAACTCCCGGGCAGTAAAAATTTCCGGTATTCGCAGGGAAATATCCCGGGTATCCAACGGTACCTACCGACTCGCCGAAATCCAGTATGGCCGGTTCGAGCGCATTCTTTACCTGCCGTCTCCCGTAGACACGAAGGCGGTGTCGTCGACCTACACCAATGGATTGCTGAGAATCAGGATCGGCAAGCTCAGGCTGGACACGGTGCATCAGATCCCCATCAGCAGCGAATAATGTTTCTTCCATAGAAGGCCCGCATGCCGGAAAAGTGTATCCGAATGAACGGGCAGCCAAGAGGCTCACCCCATAAACACCCTTTAAGGAGGGCGTCATGCAAGATAAGCAACCATCGTTGGATTATAACACGGATAACATTCCGGACGTGCTTCCCATCCTGCCCCTTTTCGATGCGACCCTGTTCCCCAAAATGGTGTTGCCCCTGGTGGTGATGAAAGGTGAATCGGTCCGCCTGATCGATGAGGCCATGGCCAATGACCGCATGATCGGCCTGCTGGTGGCCAAGAAAAAAGAAAACGTGAAACCGAAACCCGAAGATGGTGACCTGGCCACCGTCGGCACCGCCGCCCAGATCCTGAAGATGGCCAAAACCGAGGACAACCGGATACAGTTGCTGGTTCAGGGACTGAGCCGCTTCCGCGTCAAGTCATTTCGCAAGGGCAAGTCCTATCTGGTGGCCGACGTGGAGCACTTACGCGATATCGACCACAAGGACAACGAGACCGAAGCCTTGATGGCAAACGCTATCAAACAGTTCGACCGTATCGTCCATCTGTCTCCGGGGTTGCCCCAGGAGATGGGATCCATGGCCACCTCCATCAAGGAACCCGGCACCCTGGCGGACATGGTGGCGTCCACGATCAACTCAACCCCCGAGGAAAAACAGAGGATTCTGGAGACCCAGGATTCCACCGAACGTCTCAAGGCCATCACCAAACTGCTTCACCACCAGCTGGAGATCCTGGAACTGGGCAACAAGATCCAGTCCCAGGTCAAGGGAGACATGGACAAACGCCAGAGGGAGTACTACCTGCGCCAACAACTAAAGGCCATTAAAGAGGAGCTGGGGGAGACCGATGAGGGCACGGTGGAGCTCGACGAATACCGGGCCAAGATCTCAGAGAAAGAGTTGCCGGAAGAGGCGGCCAAGGAAGCCGAACGGGAACTGGGCCGGCTCGGACGCATGCACCCCTCTTCGGCCGAGTACACGGTAGCCATGACCTACCTGGACTGGCTCACCGAGCTGCCCTGGAATGAGAGTACCGAAGACAACCTGGACATACAAAAGGCACGCAAGGTACTGGACGAGGACCATTTCGGCTTGGAAAAACCCAAGCGGCGCATCATCGAATACCTGGCCGTGAGAAAACTCAAGCCCGATTCCAAGGGCCCCATCCTTTGCCTGGTCGGCCCACCGGGTACCGGCAAGACCTCCCTGGGCAATTCCGTCGCCCGGGCCCTGGGCCGCAAATTTCACCGTATCTCTTTGGGCGGCGTTCGTGATGAGGCGGAGATCCGGGGACATCGACGCACCTACGTGGGTGCCCTGCCCGGCCGTATTGTTCAGGGACTGCGACGGGCCGGTTCCAACAACCCCGTCTTCATGCTGGACGAAATCGACAAGGTGGGTTCCGATTTCCGGGGCGATCCCTCTTCAGCCCTGCTGGAGGTGCTGGATCCCGAGCAGAACTTCTCCTTTTCCGACCACTACCTGGACGTGCCCTTCGACCTGTCCAAGGTCATGTTCATTACCACGGCCAACGTTCTGGACACCATCCCGTCGGCCCTGCAGGACCGCATGGAGGTGATCCAGCTGCTGGGTTATACGGAAGATGAAAAGGTCAAGATCGCCGCCCGCTACCTGATTCCGCGCCAGCGGGAAGCCCATGGCCTCAAGGCCAAACAAATCACCATCAATGCCGGCACGGTGCGCCGAATCATATCCGGCTACACCCGGGAGGCCGGTCTGCGGAACCTGGAGCGGGAGATCGCTACCATCTGCCGGGGTGTTGCCACCGGCATTGCCGAAGGCAAGATCAAGAAAGCCACCGTTAAGGTGAACGATGTGGCCAAATATCTGGGATTGATCAAGCTTCAGGCGGAAGCCAAGGTCCGCATGACCACCCCCGGCGTGGCCATGGGCATGGCATGGACCCCCACCGGAGGCGACTTGCTGTTCATTGAAGCCACGGCCATGAAGGGAAAAAAAGGCCTCACCCTCACCGGCCAGCTGGGAGATGTGATGAAAGAGTCGGCCACGGCGGCCCTGAGCTTCATCCGCGCCAACGCAAAGAAACTGGGCGTGGATGAAAATTTCTTCGACAAACACGACATTCACATCCATGTTCCCGCCGGCGCCATCCCCAAGGACGGCCCGTCGGCCGGCGTCACCATGTTTACGGCCCTGGTCTCCCTGCTGAAAAACAAGACCATCCATAAGGACCTGGCCATGACCGGCGAGATCACCCTGCGTGGCCAGGTGCTTCCCGTGGGCGGCATCAAGAACAAGGTGCTGGCCGCCCACCGGGCCGGCATCAAGACCATCCTTTTGCCCAAGTGGAATGAAAAGGACTTGGCGGACCTCCCCCAGAAAGTGCGCGACGACATCCGGTTTCATTTCATGGAGAAGATGATCGACGTGCTGAAAATCGCCATAAAGGAATAAGGAACGAATCCGTTGAGGGAGAAAGCGATACTTCGGGACAGCCACAGGGGGGCGTACAAACGCGCACAACGATTGCTGCCGCACCTGTGTGCCGTTGCCCTATTTCTTTTCCAGGCCTGCGTGTCCACACCGCCGGCTCCGCCGCCCACGCCCAAGGGCCACCCCAAGCCCTACCGGGTGGGCGGCACCTGGTATAAACCCATGCCCGACGCCAAGGGGTTCTCTCAGCGGGGCATCGCCTCCTGGTACGGTAAGAAGTTTCACGGACGAAAGACCTCCAGCGGTGAAGTCTACGACATGTACGCCATGACCGCCGCCCACAAGACCTTGCCCCTGGGCACCTGGGTGCAGGTCCGACGTTTGGACGGTGACAAACGGATTGTTGTCCGGGTAAACGACCGGGGGCCCTTTGTTCACGGCCGAGTCATCGATCTCTCCTACACCGCGGCCAAGGCGCTGGATATGTTGGGCCCCGGCACGGCCCGGGTGGAAGTCGTTGCCCTGGGCGAGCGACGCCAAACGGCCTCTGGCGACACCTTCGTGCCCATGGACTATTACAGCGGTGCATTCACCTTCCAGGTGGGGGCTTTTTCCAGCCGGGACAATGCGGAGCGTCTGCAGGCCAAGCTGGACCGTACCTTCACCAATGCGCACGTCACGCCCTATGATCGCGGCGATACCGTCTTCTACCGGGTTCGCGTGGGTCGCTGCAACGACCTCGAAGCCGCCGTAAAGTATGAGCAGCGCCTGGCCGATAACGGGTACCCCGATGCCTTCATCGTGGCCGAATAAAACCGTATTTTTAGACCGTGACGGCGTCATCAACGTGGACTCGCCCGGGACCGTCCTGGTCAAAACCGGCAACGGAAGCAGCGCCATCCAAACGCTCGAAGAAACCGGCCGCTCATCCGATCACGTGGCCGCCGACCTGGATCATGCGGCATGATGGATCCTCGATCATTACAGATAACAGGCAACGCCCATGCCCCCCATTTCGGAAATCACCCTGGCCGGCCGCATCGAGCGGATCACCTATTACAACCGGGAGAATCACTTCACCATCGCCCGGTTGCGTTCCGATGAAAACCGCCGCACCATAACCATCAAGGGCACCATGCCCGATCCCAAGGTTGGGGAGTCCATAGAGGTCCGGGGTCGCTGGGAAACCCACGCCCGCTATGGGCAGCAACTCAAATTCTCGGTCTTCAAGGGGCTGTTGCCGGCCACGGTAGACGGTATCCGCAGCTATCTGGAATCCGGCTTCATCAAGGGTGTGGGTCCCCGGCTGGTGGACCGGATCATCGGCCATTTCAAGGCCGATACCCTGTCGGTGATCGAAACGGACGCGGACCGGCTCACCGAGGTGACCGGCATCGGCAAGAAGACCGCGCGGCGCATCGCCGAGACCTGGCGATCCCAGCATGCCGCCGGGCGGCTGATGCGCTTTCTGGAGGAAACCGGCGTGGATACCGCTTACGCCGCCCGCCTGCTGCGCGAGTATGGCAGTAATGTGATCGACATTCTGTGCAACGACCCATACCGGGTGGCCGAAGACATTCCCCGAATCGGTTTTCGCATCGCCGATGCCATCGTGCGGCATGCCGATACGCCGGTGGATGAAATGGATCGGGCCAGGGCCTGCATCTTCCACCTGTTCGAACAGGCCGTTGACCAGGGGCACGCCTATATCGCGCAGGACCAGCTCTTCGACCAGTGCCGGGCGGGCTTCGATATCGGTGCGGAAACCGGTGCGGCCGCCCTGGACCACCTGGTTCAAGCCGGCGAATTGGTGGTGGCGGACGACGCGGATGCCCCCCTGGTTTTTCCCAGGTTGCTCCACCAGGCCGAAACCACTATTGCCCGGCGTATCACGGCCATGCAAACCATCCCCCCGGCCGAGAGGCCATCGGACAGCCATTTGATTACCGAGGAAGTACTGCAACGGCTGTCCATCACCCTTTCCACCCAGCAGGAGGAGATCCTTTCACGGATGCTGGCCCACAAGGTATCCGTGATCACCGGCGGTCCCGGAACCGGCAAAACCACGTTGACACGCGCCATCACGGCCGTCATGGAACGACTGGGACACCGGGTGATGCTGGTGGCACCCACGGGCCGGGCCGCCCGGCGACTCTCCGAAGTGACCGGCCGGCCGGCGGCTACCCTGCACAAGGCCCTGGGGTACAACCCGGCCGACGGCCGGTTCGAGCACAGCGAAGACGACCCCCTGGCGGCCGATGTGGTTGTCGTGGACGAGGCATCCATGGTGGATACCCTGCTTATGGCGCAACTGATTCGGGCCGTACCAGTGACCGCCAGCCTCATCCTGGTGGGGGATGTGTTCCAGCTTCCCTCGGTGGGGCCGGGGAACGTGCTGGCGGACCTGATCCGTTCCCAAAGGATTATGACTTTCGAACTGACCGAAATTTTCCGCCAGGACGAGCAGAGTTCCATCGTGGTTAACGCCCACCGGGTTCGCAACGGCCGGTCGCCGGTCATGGTGCCGCCCGACGACCCCGATGCCCTGTCCGAATTCTATTTCATGGAACAGGCCGATCCCGAACGGGTGGTCCAAACGGTGGTCAAACTCTGCCAACAGGAGATTCCCCGTTATTTCCGGCTGGATCCCATCCACGACATTCAGGTGCTCACCCCCATGCATCGCGGCCCGGTGGGCACACTTAACCTGAACCGCGTGCTCCAGACGGCCCTGAACCCTGCCGGCGAACAGGTGGTGGTGATGGGCAGCCGTTTCAAGGTGGGCGACAAGGTGATGCACCTGCGCAACAACTATCGCAAAGAGGTGTTTAACGGGGAGATCGGCATCATGAACATCGTCGATCCTAAAAAAGAACGCGCCGAGGTGGACTACGACGGGCGGAAGGTGTCCTACGACTTCGTGGAACTGGACGAATTGACCCTGGCCTATGCCATCTCCGTTCATAAATCCCAGGGATCGGAATACCCGGCGGTGGTGATCCCTTTGCTCACCCAGCATTACATCATGCTCCAGCGCAATCTGCTCTACACGGCGCTGACCCGCGGCAAACAACTGGTGGTGATGGTGGGCGCCGAAAAGGCTCTGAACATAGCCTTGCGCAATGATCGCCCCGGGCAGCGTCGCTCCATGCTGGCCCGGCGGTTGAACCCGGAAATCGGACAATTAGCGGATTAAAGGATTGGCGCATTGCGGGATCAAAAGATTGGAGAAGCGGGTTCCGACCCTGCTCGCTTTCATCAACCCGCTATGAGCCTTCCGGATCGGGAGGTTTCGGAGGGACCGGGAACTTAAAAAAATTGATCCCCTGGGCTTTCAGGGTCTCCTCCTCCGTGGGCGTACTGACCCCACGGATGTTTCTGGGTTCGGAGACACCAAAATGAATCTTCAGTGCTTCTTCGGCAAAATCAGCGCCCACGTTGTCGAAATTCTTGTCCACATAGTCGACGATCCGTTTGCTCAGTGCCGCCACATCCGGATTTGCGCCGGGCTTGAGGGGAATCATGTCGGATGACCCCCTGATGGCAAACGTCGAGGGTATTTTGGAAACGGCGGTATCCTCGCAGATCGGACAGGCAATCAGCCCCTCTTTTTTCTGCCGGTCAAATGATTTGCTGTCTTCAAACCACCCTTCGAACTGGTGGCCGTTTCCGCATTGTAGGTCGTACGCGATCATAGATTCTTCACCTGCCTGTTTCCGTTAGGCTTTTCCGGTTATCACAGGGGGTGCCGTTTGAAAAGAAATTATTGACAGATGCTTGTTTTTCAACTCAAAATAGGCTCATTTTATTCATGCACTTGAAACAACCTTACCGTAAATGGAGTGTGAATTGGTTATGAAATATCTGAACGTATGCTTCTGGATGGTTCTAATAGGGCTGTTGATCCCTGCGGCAGCCGGTGTCGCGGAAACCGTTTATGTGTCCGAAGACTTTGAAATTACCATGCGGACCGGCCCGGGAACAGGCCACAAAATCATTTCACTGGTCCGAAGCGGGAAAGCACTGGAGATTCAGGAAAAAGGTGAAGATTGGTCCCTGGTACGCATGCGCAATGGCAAAGAGGGCTGGGTGCTCAATCGCTATCTCACCGCCAACCAACCCTGTGCCATGGTATTGCAACGGGTCAGACAGGATTACGACGTGCTGGTCGCCAAGTTCACGGACATGAAGAAAAATTTTAACGAACTCAACGCGCAAAAAAAAGTCGCCGACGCCGACTTGTCCCAGAGCCGACAGGACCGCGACGAACTCAGCGCCGCATACACAACATTGAAGAAAGACGCTTCTGAATTCTTGAAGCTGAAAAAGCGCCACCAGCAGGTGGCCGCCGACTTGGAAGCTGAGAAAACCCGGTCGGCCAAACTGGATGAGGAAAATATGCAGATGAAGCGCAACCGCATCATCCAGTGGGTACTCACCGGCGGCGGGATCATGCTGCTAGGCTTTTTTATCGGGCTCTTCAGCTCCAGTCGGCGAAAATCACGATCGTCTTTGTACTAATATGGTCACAAAAACTGATTTTCTGATTATTGGCAGCGGAATCGCCGGGCTGATGGCTGCCCTCAAGGTGGCCGACAGCGGTACGGTGGCCATCGTGACCAAAAAACAGGCCGTGGACAGCAACACCAACCTTGCCCAGGGCGGTATCGCCTCCGTCTTCGACCGACAGGATTCCTTCGACCTGCACATCCGGGATACCTTGGATTCCGGCGACGGCCTGTGCAACCTGGATGTGGTAAAACAGGTGGTGGTCGGTGGTCCCGAGCGAATTCGGGAATTGATGGCCATCGGCGTCAGCTTTAACACCGACCGTGATGCTCCGGTGGATAATGGCAACGCATCCTTTGACCTGGGTCGGGAGGGCGGGCACTCATGCAACCGCATCGTCCACGCCCACGACATGACCGGCCGGGAGGTGGAGCGGGTGCTGCTGGAACGTGCTCGGCAGCACCGCAACATCCGTTTTTATGAAAACTACATGGCCGTCGACCTGATCACCTTATCCACCCGCATCAAACGCGGGATGATCACCACCACCCACGAAGACTATTGCTGCGGGGCCTACGTCCTGGACCACCAATCGCGCCGGGTCAAGACCTTCGGCGCCACCATCACCCTGTTGGCCACCGGCGGTGCGGGCAAGGTCTACCTGTACACCAGCAACCCGGACATCGCCACCGGCGACGGCATTGCGATGGGATATCGAGCCGGTGCCGCCGTGGCCAACCTGGAGTTCGTCCAGTTTCATCCCACCTGCCTCTACCACCCGGCAGCCAAGAATTTTCTCATCTCGGAAGCGGTACGCGGCGAAGGGGGCCGTCTCCTGGATGCCGACGGCAACTCGTTCATGGAGCATTACGACCCCAAAAGGGACCTGGCCTGCCGAGACGTGGTGGCCCGGGCCATCGACACCGAACTCAAGCGCAGCGGCCAGGACAGCGTCTTTCTGGACATCTCTCACAAACCGGCGGGCCTGGTGACCGGCCGTTTTCCCAACCTGTATGAAAAATGCCTCTCCTTCGGCATCGACATGACCCGGGAACCGATCCCCGTGGTACCGGCTGCCCACTACATGTGCGGCGGCGTGGTCACGGACATGTTCGGCCGCACGGACATCAACCGTCTCTATGCCTTGGGCGAGACCGCTTGCACCGGCCTGCATGGCGCCAACCGCCTGGCCAGCAACTCCCTGCTGGAGGCCCTCGTCTACGCCGACACCGCCGCCCGCCAGGCCGTTCAGGACCTTGCCGGAAACGAAAAGGCCACCTTTCCCGACATTCCGGACTGGGACGACGTGGGGACCACCGACAGCGATGAACAGATCATGGTCAGCCATAACTGGGATGAGATCCGACGCCTCATGTGGAACTATGTGGGCATCGTTCGCTCAGACAAACGCTTGGCCCGGGCCCAGCGCCGCATCGACACCATCCAGAACGAAATCCGTGAGTACTACTGGAATTTCAAAGTCTCACCCGACCTCATCGAACTTCGCAACCTCGCCACCGTGGCCGAGCTGATCATCAAATGCGCCACCCACCGCAAGGAGAGCCGCGGCCTGCACTACAATATCGGCTACCCGAAAAGAGACGACCGCCGCTGGAAAAAGGACACGGTGATTCGCCGACAGATTGTGGGATAGGTTCTTAGATGAGGCCTCGGCGATTCGGTTACTTGGTGAAGGAATGGGTCCGGCGGCGTCGTGAAATTATTGGAACAGCTTACCCAATCCGGAAGCCCGATGAACACGCCGTTTCACCGATTCCACCATCAAGTCCAAACGCGATCCAACCAGGGTGAAGCGGCGGCGGGAACGGGTGATCGCCGTATAAATCAGTTCGCGGGTCAATACCGGGCTCATGCGATCCGGAAAGGCCATCACCGTGTGGTCAAATTCAGAACCCTGGGACTTATGAACGGTCATGGCATAAACGGTGTCAATGTCGTTGAGACGAGACGGCAGCACTTTCTTTAATGCGCCATCGGCCATCGGAAATACCACTTTCAGGCGTTTTCGCGCCGGGTCGTGATCATCGCTGACGGGCATCACGATCCCCGTATCCCCATTCATCAAGCCCAGGCCATAGTCATTGCGGGTGACCATTACCGGTCGGCCGGGGTACCAACCATCGGTGGCGCTGATGAGCCCGGTACGGTAAAGCAGATCGGCGACTTTTTCGTTCAACCGTTCCACCCCCCAGTTGCCCTTGCGCAATGGCGACAGCAATTGAAATCGGTTGAAATCATCCAGCACCGCGTGCAGCCAGTTATCTTCCAGCGAATTGGCTTGAACACCGGCCATGATTCGTTCCAGGTAGCTGCGATACCCCATTGTTTTACCCGAAGCATTGGAACGGACAGTACCATCGTCATGACCGTTTAGCACCAATTGCGCAAACCGCCGATCGTCATCGGTTGGTATTACGACCTGGGCAATATCGCCAAACCCCCGATTCCAGACGGCCGCGACTTGTCCCGGATCCCCGGCGTTAACGGCACGTGCCAAGGCGCCGATACCGCTATCTTCACCAAAACGATGACTCTTTTGCAATACGACAATATGCTGATCCAACACGGTTCCGTTGCCCCTAAAGGCCGCCAGCGAATATCCGGTATGCTGTTCGATCCATGCGGATGTCTCCGGCAGATAGCCGGACCGGTCCACATGGCGGCAGAGGTCACCCAGTACCGATCCGGCTTCCACGGAAGCCAGCTGATCTTTATCACCAAGCAGGATGAGACGGGCGTCGGTGGGTATGGCCGCCAGGAGTGCGGCCATCATTTCCAAATCGATCATCGAGGCTTCATCCACGACCAATAGATCAACGTGCAACCGGTTTTGTGAATGGTAGACGAAGTGGCGGGTATCCGGCCGACGGCCCAGCAAGCGATGCAAGGTTGTTACTTCAGCGGGCATCGCCTCTCGCAGACCTTCAGGCAACTTACCGACCGCATGGCCAATGGACTCGGTCAACCGTGCCGCCGCCTTACCCGTAGGCGCTGCCAGGCGAATCCGCAATTTTCGCCCCTGCTCCAGCGCCAACGCCTGTAAGAGGCC
>Ga0209633_10001548_pt1 | contig 23343 bp, 22 predicted proteins | sample Cruoilmetagenom1_FD_187290 | JGI IMG/M metagenome (GOLD analysis project Ga0209633, IMG submission 187290) | Oil polluted marine microbial communities from Coal Oil Point, Santa Barbara, California, USA - Sample 1 (SPAdes) (version 2) | ecosystem: Environmental > Aquatic > Marine > Oil seeps ...
TCTTTGTCTGTCTAGTTTTCTTTGTAATATTTTTTCTTTTTTATATATTACATTTACTTCTGGTGCTAGTTCTAATAGTTTTACTTCTTTATTACTTACTATTGCTATTGTTTGTGTTCCATGTTAATAGGTAAACCTTTGAAATTATCTCCGGTTTTCCCCCTAACCCACACCGGGCACGAGAGTTTCCAACTCACACGGCGCTCCATCAAAATTAGATATTAATAATTTTACTATTTCCGATTATTTTACGCAGCTTATTAAGCTTTCTAAGTATAGTTTTATTTCTAATACTTTCTCCAATTCTTTTAATGTATATCAGTTGGTTTTTTGTATTTCTTTCATGAATTAATTTGTAAACATCTGCGGATACTATTATAATGTTATTATAGTTATCTGAACCACCTAGATTTTTAGGTTTGTGATGTATACATTTAAAATTTCCTATTTTTAGTTTTTCCTTAGTTATAAAACAACAACCTCCTTGTCCTGCAATTTTGGATAAGGTGTTGTCATTAAATTCTATGGTTTGACCTCTTATAGGGTTAGCAAGCATATGTTTAAACATATTTGAATTAATACTTTGTAATTCATCATGTATTTTTACTCTACCACTTACTGTATAATTACAGGTTGATTGAGTAAAACCATATGGTATACTAAATTTTATTCCTCCAATCGGAAATAATCTGATGTTACATACATTATAGGCTTTAAAGTTATATTTTCCATAATACTTCTTAAATGTTTTTGAAATGCTTCCTAATTTGTTTAGGATTGATTTCAATCGGTTTTCTAAGGTTTTGTTGACTAAGAAAGCTATTAAATTGAAATCTAAACTGATATGTGTAGCTACTTTGTAATAGTTATGCAGTCCTAAAATCATTGAATTAAGTTTATTAACTTCTTTCATTGAATTAGTTCGTTGTATAATTATTATTTGTTTTTTAAGCTTTTTTACGGCTTTATTAATAGCTTTTATACTCATTTTAGATTTACAGACATATCTATGTCGCTTTTTAAATGCTTTTAGTCTAAATCCAAGAAATTCCATATAATTTGTTTTAAGATTTGTGATTTTTGTTTTACTTTCGCTAACTTCAAGTTGAAGTCTTTTATTTAACCATTTGATAGCTGCAATTTTGATTTTATTTGCAGTTTCATAATCACCACATAAAATTGCTCCATCATCTGCATATCTAACCATGTAGAATCTTTTAAGGTTAGACCGATTTTTAATAGCAGTAGTTTTGTTAGTTTCATCAGTATATTCATAGTCTGTTGTAAAAGTTTCAAATTGATCACTTAACCACCAATCTAATTCATTTAACACAACGTTAGCAAGTAATGGAGAAATTAATCCGCCTTGGCTAGTTCCTTTAGTCGGTATTCCTTCACCTTCAATTTCTGAAGATAGAGATTTTTTTATAATTGATAATAGGTTTTTATCTTGAATGCCCATTGTCCAAAGTTGTTTTATTAACTTTGAGTGATTGACATTGTCAAAAAACCCTTTTATATCAATGCTTACAACATAATGTAATTTAGATTTATTAATTAGAAAACTTACCCTAGCTATTGCATGATGGGTGCTTCTGTTAGGTCTAAATCCATAACTGTGATTGTGAAACTTTGCTTCACAAATAGGTTCTAAAACCTGTTTTATACATTGTTGTAATAATCTGTCATCTATAGTAGGAATTCCAAGTGGCCTTTTCTTTCCATTTTCTTTTTCTATAAATACTCTACGTGTCATATGTGGATTGTATGAATCAAATCTTTTTCTAACATACCTAATTAATTCATCAACCTCTAATGCTTTTAAATCGTCAATTGTTCTTCCATCAACTCCTGGTGTACTGCTACCTTTATTAGTTTTTAAGTTTCTAAAAGCTAATCTGATATTTTGACTAGAAGTGATAATGGTCGTTAAATCTTTAAATTTAGCGTTATTTTCACTTTTATTAAATAAATCATCAAATATTTCTTGCATTTGGTAATACTCGTTATTCCTTAAAAATCCTTTCTTATTTATCGCTTCGTTTTCACCCTGCATAAGTCGTTTACTCCTTTTAAAGTTTCAACTCTCTTAGTCTCACCAGAACCTTATGCAAATAGTAATTTATTAAATCTTATATTTTTGACTTGAGGCTATCCCTCCACCTTCATTACAAAAGCTTCTTAGGTACTGTGCCTCTACTTTCCCCAATGTAATAATATGTTATAGAGAATTCACTCTTTTCCATATTTCCGCTTCAAAGGTATTAAGGCCTCCACGTCATTGGATTACCACGTTCCAAATGATTTATCTATACATATATCCGTAGGTTCATACTGTAAGCCTGTTAGCTTGAGTTATCCTATTTAATAACTAAGGTTTTTCATAGACACAACTCTTACTAAACCTCACTAACCCCAGACTTTGCTGGTATAATCATTTCTAATCATTGCATATTTAGACCTGTACATTCGCATGTTCGTCAGAGATTTTTTTTTAGGTCTCATTCTAACCTTAGATATTTTCTAGAGAACCAGGCTATAGGTTGCGCAATCTACCGCTAGATTGTTTTCGATTGTTGCTTAATTTTCGGTAACTCTCACCTGACTTCACCGAGCTCATTACAACAGATTTCTTAATAAAACTGATGCAATTCGGAGTATTATCCAAACCCTTCGGAGCGTTACCTCTTCATTTGATTTATCAATCATTCAGTTCTTAAATGTTAATTTAGGCAATTCTTTTCAAATTGCAACGTGTCGCAGTATGTCTATTCCTACTGCTCCTATTTCTATCTCTTTTTTGTTTTGGTTTCTATTTTTATTTGGTGGTATTCCTTCTAATATTATTTGTACGTAGTATTTGTTTTTCCCTCTTATTGTTTTTCTTATTATTCTTATGTATTTTACTCTGTCTTTTATTGCTTTTTGGGCATAGATATCTGTATTTTTTATTATAATTGGTATTTTCAGTTTATTCCATTTTACATTTCCTTGTCCGTCATATTTCATTCCTGATTTATTCCATTTTCCTTCGAGTGAGTTTAATTCATTGTATTTTTTAAAGTATACTTTTTTACCGTTTCCATTTATTAATTTATCTATTGCTTTCCATGCTCTTGATGCTATTGCTTGGGCGGTTTTATTGTCTATGTTTTTATTAAATGGTTTATATAATGGTGTCATTGTATTTATTAGTCCATATTCTGTTAGATTAAATTCTTTATATAATGTTTTTATTTCTTTATATAATTTATTTTGTTCTATTTTAAGTTCTTTTATTTTATTTTTATCTTTTGTGTTTTTTATTTTTTTGTTTGTTTCTATTATTGTTTTTTTAAGTTTTCTATATTCTTTTCTTTCTGCTAGGCTATTATATCTTTTTAAGGCAAGACCTAATACTGCATTATAAAGTTTTCTTCCAATTTCAAATCTTTTATTTAAAATCGCTTCTTCATATGCATTTGTTTTTAATTTTAGTGTTAATATATATGTGGGTGTTTTTATTCTTTTTTTAGTTTTTTTCATAAAATCACCTCTCCTTTATTAACTATAATAAACTCTTTTTATATGTTTTATTATATCATGGATGTGCTTAAAAAACTAGTTTGTGACTGGTTTTTTGTAAAGGTTTTATTTTATAATATTTTAAAAAAAGAAACTTTTTTTCTGACTTAACTCATGACTGAAGTCAAAAGTGTGCAGTCAGATTTTATCAATCTATTATATGTCAATGAATTTTCAATTTTATAATCTAAACTATCTTCGATAATTTCAACTAATTCTTTAATAAGTCTTGTTTCTTTTAAAGTTTCTTTAACTTCTTTGTTAAGTTTAGCTGCATTTATATGAAGAGCAATAAAACCAACTTCACCATCACCAATATCAATATTCATTCTTTCTTTCTTTTAAAAGTTTTCTTGTTTCAACAGCTAATTCATATTCTTTTTTATAAAGAATTTTAATTTCATTTAAAAAAGGATTTTCTATAGTTAATCCCATATTCATACGTTCAAGTGCAAAACTAATATGATCAGTTAAAACTATATGTATTCTTGAATTAAGTTTACCAAGTGATTCTTCTGCTTTCAAAATGATTTCAGAACATGTTTCAATAATTACATCATCAATTGAATTAATTATTTCAAAATAATCTTTTTTCAATTTTTCATCATAAGTAATAAACATTTTTTCAATAATATTTTTTGAAATTTTCACTACAGAATTTGCTTTCTTTCCAAACCCTATACCTTTTCCAACAAGTACTGCCTCATTATTATTTTCAAGGTTTTCGACCAAAATAACATTATTATTCATTACTTTAATTATTTTGTAATTATCTTTCATCTATAATCTCCTCTAAAAATATAAAAAGACATGAACGCAACTATCAACAGATAATATACTAGTTCATGCCTGATTTAACAGTAACACACTTAATAAACTTTCTTAACTTAGATACAGTTTACCACATCAGGAAAACCTTGTCAAATATCATATATATTTTCAGAAGATTTACAAAATTTAATTTTTGTGGTATAATACAACTATAGAGAGGGTAATCAAAGAGTCATTAACATGACTTATAATCTGTAAATCGCAAAATATTTGAAAGGATATTACGCAAAACTATAGGGTCTAAGGCTTGAAAAAGCTATGACAGCCAGTTTCCGGAGAGCTTTGATTACCAAACAATTTAATTGGTATCAATCTTTTCACGATAATTGCAAACTTGGGGAAATCCAAGGACGCAAAGCTATAGGGCCTAAATCATTTTATGACATGGTAGCCAGTTCCCGAAAGAAAAGTTGAAAACTTTTCTTTCCTTAGTAAAAGGCAAGTATGCTGTGAAGTATACACGCAAAACCAAGGGTCTTCTTTTGAAGATAGCCGGTTGTCAAACAGGAGAGATATATGAAAAAATTAGTATTATCATTTGTAATGGTTGTTTTACTTGTAACTATGTTAATGGGCTCAAGTTATGCAAGCAGTCAATTTATAAAAGTCAATGCTAATGACTCTACTGTAGTTGTTAATTACGACGCTACTGATTATTCAATATTTAAAGTTGGAATTACTAAAGGTTCTAGTACTTATTATTATAACCTTACTTCAAATAATGAAGTTTACCCATTACAAATGGGAAATGGTAATTACTCTGTAACTCTTTACAAAAACGTAAGTGGAAATAGTTATAAATCAGTGACTTCAAAAAAGTTTAATTTAAACGCTTCTGAAAATACTGTATTTTTATCTTCTTCACAAAATGTTAATTGGAGTACAGATTCTATGGCAGTAAAATTTGCTGAGAGATTAACTCAAGATCTTGACACAGATGAAGAAAAATTTTACGCAATTTATGACTATGTTGTATCAAACATAAGTTATGATTATCGTAAAGCTTATCAAATTAAAACAGGTTACCTTCCAACACCAGATAATACTTTATCTGACGGAAAAGGTATTTGTTATGATTACTCATCACTTTTAGCAGTAATGTTAAGAAGTCAAGAAATTCCAACAAAATTAGTAATGGGTTCAAGTACTCATACTAGTGCATATCATGCTTGGAATGAAGTTTATCTTAACGGTGAATGGTCTACTGTAGATACAACATTTGATGCATCTGGTTTTCAACCAAATTCACTAACATCTTTTGCTAAAGATATTAATGATTATGATGCTCAAAAATTTTATTAAGAATAATTTACCCTCTCATATCTATTCACATAGAACAAAAAATTATACATACTAAAAAGAGAATCTTTTCATTTGAATAGATTCTCTTTATTATTTTTTAATGCTTTATAACATTTTTAACTACTCTAATTTCTAAATCTTGATTTTCTACTTTTGAAGCTAATCCATCTACTTTCATTTCAACTACAGTAAGTTTTTCAGAGTTCATTATATATCCATCATATAATGCTTTACAATTATTATCGAGTTTATTTTCAAGTACCACTAATTTTCTATTAATTTCTTTAATATCTTCTTTTGTAGCCATCTTTGATTCTATACCATTAATGCGGTCATCCATTTTATCAAATTTCCCTGAAAACTCTACATACATTTTTTCCATCATATTGAAAAGCTTATCGAATCTGTTATCCATAATTCCTCCTAAAATGTTTGTACTGATATTCTACCACACATCTGCTTTATAGCATACTAAATAATCTTCTTTCACAATTAGATAATATCACAAAATTCAGAAACATGCAAGAACAAATTTTCTTTTAACAAACGTTTATTCTTTTTGAAACAAGAAAAAAATAGCCTAATAAAAAGCTATTTCTCTCCTCTATCTATATAAGATCTCTATCAACAATTTGGTTTACTACAAAAGATGCTACATCTTCTGCAAAACTACCTCTTCCAAAACCAGCATCAAATCCTAATTCTTTTGCTAATTCGTGGCCAATTCTTGGTCCACCACAAATTAAAATAAATTCATCTCTAACACCTTCAGCTTCAACTAATTCAATAAAATTAGTTAAGTTTTTAATGTGAACTTCTTTCTGAGTTACAATTTGAGAAATAACAATTGCATCTGCATTTTCTTCAATTGCTTTTGCAAGTAATACTTCGTTTGGTACTTGAGCACCCATATTTATTGTCTCAACTTTTTTGTATCTTTCAAGTCCGTAATGCCCTGCATAACCTTTCATATTCATTATTGCATCAATACCAACAGTATGTGCATCAGTGCCTGTACAAGCTCCAATTATTTTAATTTCTCTTTTTATATGTTCATTAATAAAATCTTCTACGCCGTATTTATCCATTACTTCATTATCTACTTTTGGTACATCAATGTCTTTATAATTAACATCATAAGTAGTTTTACCATAAGCTACAAAGAATGTATATCCAATTCCAAGATCTTCAGAATGAACAACACTTGCATCTTTAACACCCATTTTCTGTAAAAGAATTTTTGCAGCTTCATCAGCCTCCGGTCCAAATGGAACAGGAAGTGTAAAACTAAATTGTATTGCACCGTCATTTAAAGTATCACCATATGGTTTTATTTTAGTTAAATCTATACTATTACTCATTATTTCCACCACCTAACATTAATTCAATAAATGGATTGAAATATTTTCCATCTTTTTTCACAACACCATTTAGACCTTTTCCGCCATCCATAGCTCTTTTTATTCCTGCAAATTTACCTTGCTCTATAGTTTGCATAAGTCCTTCATCTTTAATATTCATTAACATTTTTTCAGCTTCTTCTAAAACAGATTTTGCTCTAGTCTGAATCATTCCGCCTTCTTTATATGTTATATCATCTCCAAGACTACGCATATTGTTGAAAATATATTTTGCATTTTCTATTGCAATTTTTCTATCTTGTAAAAATGGTGTATGAATAGCTTCTGTTGGCATACCCAATAACTGAATATCTTGTTTAGTTAATACTGCAATCATATTGAAAAGTGCATCTTGAACATTTCCTTTAAAAATATCTCCAGTCATATATTTAGTTGGAGGCATATATTTAAGAGGTGCTTTAGGGAATATTTCTCTTGCCATTTGAGCTTGAGCCAATTCATAAACAAATCCATCTTTAATAGTTGGATTCATTTCAAAAGCATGTCCTAATCCCATTTGCTCTTCAGGTAAGTTTGCAAGAAGTGCAAATTGTTCATTAATTAATTGAGACGCAAGTACAGTATGAGCTTCTTCATATGCATCAGAAGTAGTTAAATAATTATCTTCACCAGTATTAATAATTACTCCTGAATAACCATTGATTACTCTTGAGAAAAATTGATCTACTAATGTTCTTTGCATATTTATATCTCTAAATAAAATACCATATAATGCATCATTAAGCATAACATCTAATCTTTCAAGTGCTCCCATTGCAGCTATCTCAGGCATACATAGACCAGAAGCATAATTAACTAATCTAATATATCTTCCTACTTCTTCTCCTACTTCATCAAGAGCTTTTCTCATAATTTTAAAGTTTTCTTGAGTAGCAAAAGTTCCACCAAAACCTTCAGTAGTTGCTCCATAAGGTACATAATCTAATAAACTTTGTGCTGTAGTTCTAATTACAGCAATAATATCTGCTCCTTGAATTGCTGCAGCTTTAGCTTGAATTACATCTTCATAAATATTTCCAGTAGCAACTATAACATATAAATAAGGTTTTTCACCTTCACCTAATCTTTCAAGATATTCTTCTCTTTTATTCCTATTAGCATCTATTTTATCAATATATTGTTTTGCAACTTCAAATATTTTAGTTCTTATTTCTTCATAATCATGTTGTTTAATTTCAGTTATTTTAATATCACCATTAGCAATCATTTCTGAAATTTCTTGAGGAGATTTATTTTCATATTCTAGCATTGCATTACCAATCCAATATGAAACACCTAAATCAAGTCCACCATTATTTCTAATTTCATCAACTACAATATTAGGGATAGGTCTTTCAATATCGTCAATTCCATCAACGCCTAATAATCTTAATACTGTTCTTTCAACTGTAACAGTTGTATGAACATCAATAAATTTTTGAATATCAACCGCAATTTCTTTAGCATGTCCTCTTGCTTTATCAACAAGCTTCATATCCAAGTTAAGTTTACTTTCCAATTTTTTCACTTCCTTCATTCAAATAATTTTCTGCACTTTTTATAATGCTTTTATTTAGCCCCATTAATTTAGAAATATTTATTGCATCCTTAGGGACTTCCTTAAAAGTACTTACTTCTATTAAATTATAATCCATATATTTTTCCATATTTTTAAAATCAATATTTTCATCAATTTCTTTTAAACCTTTTACCTGAAAATGTTTAATATCCTTATCTACTAATCCATCAAAATGTGTAGATATAATAGTTATACCATTTCCGATTTTAAAATAATCAATAATTGCTTTTGAAAGTGCAAATCCTTCTTTTGGATTTGTGCCACTTGCCAATTCATCAATTAATAAAAGACCGTATTTGTCATTAAGTATTATAGCTTCTTTAATAGCTTCCACTTCCGCTCCAAAAGTCGATAAACCCTGTTTAATATCTTGATAATCGCCAATTGAAGTCATTATAAAATCAACTGGTTTGAATTCAAATTTCTTAGCTGGTACAAATAATCCTAATTGAGCAATATATGTAAGAAGTCCAACCATTTTCAACGAAACAGTTTTTCCTCCCATATTGGCACCAGTTATTAAAGAAACTCCATTTGTTAAATCAATACTAACAGGTATATACTTACCATCATTTTTTTTAAGACTTTCTTCCACAATAATATGTCTTCCATCTGTAATCTTAATAATTTTATCATCTGTTAAAACAGGTTTTGAACCTTTAAACCCTAAAGAAAAATATGACTTTGCAATTAAGAGATCCAAAAAACCAATCCTCATATTCATTTCAATTAAATACTCCACATATTTTTTTATTTTCGTGGATAATTTAATTCTTATAATCTCAGTTTCTTTTTCCTCAAATAATTTTAATTCTTCAAGTTTACTGTTTATATCATCTAAGTCTTCATTAGGTTTAACAGTAAAAGTAATATTCATAAAAGTTTCATTTTTATAATAAATTCTATTATCCTTTGAAAGTTTTTCAATAAGAATATTATTTTCTTTATCTATTATTAAATCTCCACTTCTTAAAATCTTCACATTATATTCAGATTTTATCTCATCTAAAAGCATTTTATATTTTTTTTGCTTTTCATTCGATAGATTTTTTATATTACTTCTTATATTTGAAAGCTCCTCAGAATATGAATCATAAATATAAAAAGATTTTACTTCATATCCATCTGGATCTAACAATTTTTCTAATTCTTTTTCACGATATAATATATATTTTTCTTCAAGATTCAATTTTAATTTATCAAATATTTTAATAATATCTATTATAGAAAAAATAAAGGATTTTATTTCAAAAAATTCTGTAACAGTCAATATTTTATCAGATTCAATTCTTTTAAATGTATAATCAAGATTTTTTATATCTTTAAATTTATTTCTTAATTCCACATAAGAATATTTATGTCTACTAATTGAAAACATCATTTTTTCAATCCTATTGTATTCTTCTATTAATTCATTTATTTCAGTACTTTTATAAGGTAATAAATTCTTTTTTAATTTTTTCCCAAAAGGAGAAAAAACTTTAATTTTTGAATGAATAAAATCACACTCTATTGTCTTTTTTGTAATTTCATTCATAAATATTCCCTACTTTCAAGCACATTATAAATTAAAACATTTTTAAAATATTTATTCATTTCTTCTTTAAAGGCTATTCTATTAAAACTATACCCCCTTGGAGAATATGGATTAATTGTAATAGCCAATAAATTAATTTCATCAAAAACATTAAATTTAATTCCTAATTTTAAAAATAAATTTAATTCTCTTTCACTTACAAAAATTTTTGTTGCATCTCTAACAACAAAAATTATGTCTTTCCCCCCGTTTGCTTCATATATTTCATTAATAACTTTTGCAGTTAGCGATCCTGAAAAAACAATATAACGTATAGTATCATCAATTTCTTTATTAATAATTTTACTCGAATTAAGAGCTGTTTTTATATTAAGTTTTTTAATCTTCATATTATTATCAATAAGTGATACACCATTATTAAAAAGAGCCTTTTCAATTATTTCATTAACATATTCATCATCAACTTTTTTTAAACTAAATAAATGTACTTGATGATATGTTTTACTAACCACTTTTTTCATATTTCTATCAAGAACTGCACCAGTAGATAAAATAGTAGCTTCAGTTATAGCAGGTGAAGCAGATGAAACTCTATTAAGAGCTCCATCTACAATCACTAAATTTGCACCAAACTCAAGCATTTTATTTGACACTTTTTTAATTCCATTATTACTTGAAGGCCCTGCAATTTGAATGTATCCATCTTGCTTTGCCTTACCAATAATAACTCTACCCATGGAAGTAATGCTATCAGTTATTTCAAGAATTTCAATTTCAATATCTGCCTGTTCAATATAAAGTTCAAGCGTTGCAAAAATAGTCCCTTCTGTAATATAAATAAGTGGTTTATCTGTTGCAGTTATTATATCTTTGCTTTCTCCGTCTCTACCAATAGATGTAATAGCAACAACCATATTTTCATATTCAACCTGTTCTAAAATTTCATTTAAAACAACTGTCTTTCCAACGTTTTTTTCCATCCCAACAACTGATATTACTCTGTATTTGTCTTTAATTAAATCAATTAATTCCATAGGTCTCCTACTTATTCTTTATGAGTTCTTTTCTCTCGTGCTAAGTTTTTAAGTTCTAATGCAACCTGATTACCTTTTAATAATCCTGCAACACCAATTAAATTCTTATCAGCATCTTTATTTTCAAGTTTTTCTTCATAATATCCAGAAGGCTCTGTATAAGTAGTAATAACACCTTCAAAGTTTCTAAGTACAACTCTGTTTGAACCTTGAGAAATTAAATATTGAGGCATAACAGGAATTTTTCCTCCACCACCTGGTGCATCTACTACAAATGTAGGAACTGCAAATCCAGAAGTATGGCCTCTTAAACCTTCAATGATTTCAATACCTTTTGATACAGGAGTTCTAAAATGTTCTATTCCTTGAGATAAATCACATTGATAAATATAATATGGTCTAACTCTAATTTGAACTAATTTTTGAACTAATTTTTTCATTATATGAACATTATCATTAATTCCTCTTAAAAGAACTGATTGATTTCCTAAAGGAACTCCAGCATTTGCTAATAATGCACAAGCTTTAGTTGATTCAGGTGTAATCTCTTTTGGATGATTAAAATGAGTATTTAACCATACTGGATGGTATTTTTTAATCATTTCTACTAATGCAGGTGTTATTCTTTGTGGCATAACTACTGGCACTCTTGAACCAATTCTAACAACTTCAACATGCTCTATTGCAGTTAATCTTTTTAAAATATATTCTAATCTATCATCACTAATTAATAATGCATCTCCACCTGATAATAATACATCTCTAACAACAGGTGTATTTTCAATATATTCAATACACTTATCTATTTGATCTGTAGGAGCTTGCTTATCGTTTTGTCCTGCAAATCTTCTTCTAGTACAATGTCTACAATACATTGAACATTTATCAGTTACTAAGAATAATACTCTATCTGGATATCTATGAGTAAGTCCTGCAACTGGAGAATCTGCATCTTCATGTAATGGATCAAGCATATCAGATTTTGCAATATGTGTTTCTAATAATGTTGGAACAGCTTGCATTCTAACAGGACAATTTGGATCATCTTTATCCATTAATAATGCATAATATGGTGTAATTCCCATTTTTAATTGTTTTAAAGATTCTGTAATACCTTCTTCTTCTGTTTCAGTTAAATTTACAACTTCTTTTAATCTTTCAACAGTATCAATTCTGTTAGCAATCTGCCATTTCCAATCGTCCCACTGTTCTTGAGTAACATTTTCCCACATTTTTACATCAGTAAATTTTCTCATTTCCTAACTCCTCCTTATTATGCGTATAATTTCTCGTATAAATCTCTTAAATCTTTATCTTCTCTCATAATATTTAATGCAATTTCAGCATGATTTTTAGCATAACCATTACCAATAATCATATTTGTATCCATTCCTACACCTTCAGCTCCAAGAGCTGCTTTAGTAAAACTAGTAGCCATTGAGAAGAAATAAATAACTCCTTCTGGATTAGTAGATAAAATACATGACATTTCTGTATCAGGTATATTTACACAGTTAATAGTAACATCTGACATTTTTCCATCTGTAGCTTTATCAATTGCATTCATAACATCAATTGGTTCAGTAGCACTTGCTAAAACATATTCATCAGCTAAATTAACAGATTTAACAACATCTAATGATTTTTGAGAATGTCCAACACAAATAACTTTACCATTTGGTCCAACAGCTTTTTTTGCTTCATATAAACAAAGCATTCCTGATTTTCCTGTTCCACCAATAACAGTTACTATATCTCCCTCTTTAACAAGTTTTCTTGTTTGAGCTGGAGCACCTGCAACATCAAGTACAGATAAAGCTAAATTTTCAGGCATATCATCTGGTAATTTTGCAAAAATTCCACTTTCAAATAATATTGCTTGTCCTTCAACATCAACTTGATCAATATCTTTTCTAACTTCTAAAATTTTATCAACTTTTAAAGGTGTTAAAGATAAAGATACTAAAGTAGCAATTCTATCTCCAACTTTTAAAGGAGTTTTTCCTTCTAAAGCTGGTCCAATTTCTTTAACTTCACCAATTAACATTCCACCAGATCCAGTTACAGGATTATGATGTTTTCCTCTTGTTTCTATTATACCTAACATTATTTCTTTAATTTTTTCAATATTGCCTTCAGCTTGTTTTTCAATTTGAGTAAAACTTGCTGAGTCAATATTTAATGTTTTAACGTCGATTAATATTTCGTTATCATAAATTTCCATTGTATTGTCAATTTTTTGTGCTGGTTGTGGCAAACCACCTTTTGGCTCAAGCGTTCTGTGTGTACCGAATTTACATCCTTTTTTCATTTTTTTCTCCTCCATTAAATATTATTAATTTCACTAATTCTTATATATGCAATATTTGTTCCATTTGGAAAACCTTTTCACATTTTAATTTTTAAAACAATAATTTCTTAAATTCTTAACAAAATAGCTATTCTAATGGCTTTCTTTAATATTTCGTTATTTTAATAAAATAATACTAAAAAAATAGTGCCGAATTTTAGGCACTAAATTTTATATTTTTTTAATTTATACTGCAAAGTCTGTCTTGGAATACTTAATAACTTTGAAGCTTTAGTAATATTCCACTCAGTTTTTTCAAGCGCATTTAAAATATATTCTTTTTCAAATTTATTTATTGCATTCTTTAAGTCAATACCACCATCAATACGCTCTATTTTATTTCTTTCTTTCACTTTATTTAATAGAGATTTAGGTAAATCATTTAATGTGATTTTATCATTATCTGTAATACTTATTATTCCCTCTATTATATTCTCAAGTTCTCTTACATTTCCAGGCCAACAATAATCGTTTAAAATTTCTAATGCGTTTTCAGTAATTCCATTTATATTTCTATAAAACTTATCATTAAATTTTTTAATAAAAGTTTTAGTAAGGAGTTCTACATCACCTTCTCTATCTTTTAAATCAGTCATTTTAATTGAAATTGTATTTAATCTATAATATAAATCAACTCTTAAATTATTCTTATTTACCTCTTCCAATGGTTCCTTATTCATTGCTGCAATTACTCTTACATCAACTTTTCTTACATCTGTTCCACCAACTCTTCTAATATAACCATTTTGCAACACTCTTAAAAGTTTTGCTTGAAGTTCAAATGACATAGAATTAACTTCATCAAGAAATAAAGTTCCTTTATCAGCCAATTCAAAAAGTCCTGGTCTATCAATTGCTCCTGTAAAACTACCTTTTGTTGTGCCAAATAAAATTCCTTCAAGAAGATTTGCTGGTAGTGCAGCACAGTTTTGAGCAATAAATGCATTATTGCTTCTTTTAGATCTAAGGTGCATGGATTGTACTAACAATTCTTTTCCTGTTCCAGTATTACCATATACAAGCACATTAATATCAACATTAGCTACTCTTTTAGCTAAATCTTTTGCGCGAATAACTTCTTCATCATTTGAAATTATATCATCAAAATCAAATAATTTCATTTTCTCATTCTTTACATCTTTTTTACCTTGTACAATACTTTGCAAATCAACAACTTTATTGCTTAATGCTTTTACATCGGTAATATTCTTTGATATTTCCACTGCACCAATTAAATGATCATTATCCATTATTGGGAAAGTTGAGTTAATAGTGCACACTTTTTTCCCTTTATAAGTTAAATAGTTTTGTTCATTATCTGTAATTGAAACACCTTTTTCTAATACTTTTAAAAGTGTTGAATTTTTTCTAGTTAAATTCGGATAAATATTAGTAATATGTTTTCCTAAACTATCTGGTATATTGATATCATCAATAATAGCAGATTTTCTATTACAAAATACAAGTTCTCCTTTTATATTGACAATTTGTATTCCATCATCAATATGATTAAATATGATTTTCATGTTTTTTCTATTAAAAATTTGATCCAAATCATTTCACCGCCTAATTTTCGGCCAAGTGCCGAATTTTCATCTTTATAGCATATTTTACACTCATTTACTGAAAATTGCAAAGAAAAAATTTGTAATTTAATAATAACGCGTGTATACTTAATGTAAAGGTGGTGTTAATTTATGAATACAATTTTATTAATTGATGATGATATCATATTATTAAAAAAATTAAAGAAAGTTTTAGAAGATTCAGATTACAAAGTGTTAACTGCGGAAAATTACTCAGAAATGAGAAAATACATTAAGGCTAGTTACGAAGAAATTAAATGTATTATTTTAGACGTGCTTCTACCAGATATTGACGGAATCGAAATTTTAGAAGAGTTAAAGATTAATCACAGGACAAAAAATGTTCCAGTAATAATGATATCAGCTAGAGATACAGAACATTTAGTAGTAGAATCATTAAGAGAAGGTGCTGATGATTATATCAGCAAACCAATAAGAAATAATGAATTTTTAATGAGAATTCAAGTTTCAATTGATAGAGCTGAAAAGCTTAAAAATGTACCAATCAAATTCTTAAAAAGCGAAAATCTTGAAGTAGATTTATTGAACAGAACTACTTACATTGATGATGAACTTATTAAATTAACAAATAAAGAATATCATTTATTAATTCTGTTTATGAAAAATCCTTTGAAAATTTTTGATAGAAAAGAATTAATGAATGCGGTATGGCCTAAGAATGCAAATTTTGAATCAAGAACTGTAGACTTACACATATCAACATTACGTAAAAAACTTTATGCAAAAAATCTATCAATGTATATTGAAACTATTAGAGGTATGGGTTATAGATTCAAACATTCTGTAAAAGTTGAAAAATAATTTAAAAAAAGCCTAAGGAAAAGTTATTTCCTATAGGCTTTTTATTTTATTTCAATTTTTAATTTATTATTACTTTCAGATAATCCTTTAACTATTAAAAAATATTCCACTTCAATATAATTATTATTTAAATTCAAAAGCAATGAATTAGTTATTATTTCCATTTCAAATTTTCCATATGGAGTTATATAATTAGTATATGTTTTTTCATTTAAAATAAAAGTCATTTTAGATTTATTAGTTCCATATCTATTAATTATTAATTTGTTCCCATCAATAGTCAGCATTGTAGTACTGCCTTCCATTCCAGTTAATTCACCTTCTTTATATGAAAAATATTGTTTATTATTTTTTTCATAATATTTTGCTTCAGTGAAAAAATCAATATTATCTTTTTCACCGTCTTTTATAATTTCAGAGCTTATTTTCAATTTCTTTATACTATTGCTCATGCTCAGTTTTCCATTCAATTAAATTCTTTTTAATTTCTTCAATATGCTCTATTGCGTATTTTTTTGCTTCACTAGAATTACCATCTGCAATTGCATTAAAAAGTTTATTATGTGAATCTGTCAATCTATTATAACTATCAAATTCATTGAAATAACTTAATCTAAATCTCTGAAATTGATCTTGAAGTTCTTTTACGATTTCATTTAATTTCTTATTTCCAGAAGCAACATATATCATATTGTGAAAAATTTCGTCTAATACGATAAGTTCTTCTCTATCAACTTCAACTGATGCAAGATTAAATCTTCTTACATTTTCTTTCATTTTTTCTTTCATTTCATCAGTTATATTTTGAGCAGCTAACTCTGCAGCAAGTCCTTCCAAAACAACTCTTATTTCTATTACTTCCAAAATATCCTCTTTTGTTAAATCTTCAACATAAGCACCTTTTCTTGGAACCATTTTTACATATTTTTCTTTTTCAAGTTTTCTAATAGCTTCTCTTACTGGAGTTCTACTAACTCCCAAATCGTCAGCAATTTTACTTTCCATAAGTCTTTCGCCTGGCTTTAATGAGCCATTCAATATAGACTCTTTTAAACTATCATAGACAATATTACCCAACGGTTTATAATTTTCAATACTATTCATAAGTTCCTCCATTAAACCCTTTTGTCAAATATGTTTCACTATAAATATTACTTAATTTCTTATACATTTTATTTCCACTTTTATAATCTTTAAACAATCCAAATACAGTAGGTCCGCTACCACTCATCAGAACTCCAGTGGCATTTGAATTAAAAATTTTCTTTTTTATACTTTCAACAATTGTATATTTTCTTAAAGTAACTTGTTCTAAAACATTTCCTAATTTTTTTGAAACCATTAATAAATCTTTTTTTTCAAGAGCTTCAACCATTCCATCTACATCCGGATGCGATAAAATCATTGGATAATTCAAAGCTTTATAAACATCTTTTGTTGAAACAGCAATATTAGGTTTACATATTACTAACCAGCCATTATCCAAACCTTTTATAGGAGTCAATATTTCACCAATTCCTCTAGCTCGACAACATCCACCTTCAAAAAAAAACGGTACATCCGCTCCAATTGTTTTACCTATTTCCATCATTTCTTCTTTTTTTAAATTCAAAGTATATAATTCATTATATGCCTCAATTGCTGTAGCTGCATTTGATGATCCACCACCAAGTCCAGCAGCAACTGGGATATTTTTTTCTATAATAATTTTAATACCACGATTTTCAATATTTAAATATTTATTAACTCCAACTATGGCTTTATAGACAATATTTCTAGAATCTTCTGGAACAAATCTATTATTGCATTCTATTACAATTTTATTATCATTGATTTTTTCAAAAGTTAATAAATCATATAAGTCTATTTCCTGCATAATCATATCAACTTCATGATATCCATCATCTCTTTTTCCGACAATATCCAAAGATAAGTTTATTTTTGCTCTAGATTTTTTTACTATTTTTTCCATAGTCACCTCAATAATACTTTATACATTATACAGTATATTAACATTATAATGTATTATTGGATTTTATACAATAATACTTTATCTAAAAATATTCTGAAAGAATTTTTTATATATGCCCTTCTAGAAAAATATTCTGAAAGAATTTTTTATATATGCCCTTCTAGAAAAATATTCTGAAAGAATTTTTTATATAGGTCTATCGCTTAATATTGGCAAAAAAAATCTAGCATTTTCAGCTAGATTTTATTTAGTTATCTTTGAATAATAATAGTTCCAGTTTTTCCCTCAATACCTTCTTCTGCTTTATCTAAAGAAGTAATAAGAGCTTTTCTACCTTTTTTTGAATTTGCAAATTCCATACAAGCTTTTACTTTAGGAAGCATTGAACCTGGTGCAAATTGTCCTTCTTCAATATATTTATTTGCTTCTTCAATACTCATTTCACTTAACCATTCTTCATTTTCTTTTCCAAAGTTAATTGCAACTTTTTCAACAGCAGTTAAAATAATTAAATAATCTGCATCAAGAATTTCAGCAATTTTAGCACTAGCAAAATCTTTATCTATTACTGCAGGAACACCTACTAATGAGTTTCCTTCCTTAATTACTGGAATTCCACCTCCACCAACAGTTATTACTACATTTTCTGCTTTAACTAAAGCTTTTACTGTTTCTTTTTCAATTACATCAACAGGGATTGGAGAAGGAACTACTCTTCTATATCCTCTTCCTGAATCCTCAACCATATCAAAACCTTTTTCTTTAATTAATTTATCAGCTTCTTCTTTTGTATAGAAACTTCCAATTGGTTTTGTTGGATTTGTAAAAGCTTGATCATTTTTATCAACTAATACTTGAGTTACTACTGTTGCTACAGGATTATTCATACCTCTATTAAGTAACTCTTCTCTAATTGCATTTTGCAAATGGTATCCAATATATCCCTGGCTCATTGCGCCACATTCAGGGAAAGGCATTTCAGGTGTTCCGCCACCATTAGTTGCAGAATTTTCCATAGCCAAGTTTATCATACCAACTTGTGGTCCATTACCATGAGCTAAAACAACTTCATGACCATGTTGTATTAAATCTACGATTGGTTTTGCAGTATTTTTAACTAATGATAATTGTTCTTCAGGAGTTTTTCCTAATGCATTTCCTCCTAAAGCTACTACTATTTTATTTTTCATTTATTCCTCCTATAAGTTGCCAATTGTAGCAACCATTACAGCTTTTATTGTATGCATTCTATTTTCAGCTTCATCAAATACTACAGAATTTTTTCCTTCAAATACTTCATCTGAAACTTCCATTGCATCTAAACCAAATTTTGCTTTAATATCTTGTCCAACTATAGTTTCATCATTATGGAATGCTGGTAAACAGTGCATAAATAATGTATCATCATTTCCAGTTTTAGCCATCATAGCAGCATTTACTTGATAATCTTTTAATAAATTAATTCTTTCTTCAAATAAATGTTCTTCTCCCATTGAAACCCAAACATCAGTATAAATTGCATCTGCATTAATTACTGCTTCATCAATGTTATCAGTTATTTCAATTACAGCGCCTGTTTCTTTTGCAACCTCTCTCATTTCATTAACTAATTCATCTTCTGGCCATAATTCTTTTGGAGCTAATGCAACAAAGTGCATTCCTAATTTTGCAGCACCAATCATTAATGAATTACCCATATTGTTTCTAGCATCTCCAACAAATACAAATTTTGATTTATTTAATGGTTTAGCTAAATTTTCTTTAATTGTTAACATATCAGCTAATATTTGAGTTGGATGATATAAATCAGTTAAACCGTTCCAAACTGGAACTCCTGAAAACTCAGCTAATGCTTCAACATCACTTTGTTTAAATCCTCTAAATTCAATTCCATCATAAAATCTACCTAAAACTCTAGCAGTATCTGCAACTGTTTCTTTTTTACCCATTTGACTATTAGTTAAAAAAGTTACATTTGCGCCTTCATCAAGAGCTCCTACTTCAAAAGCGCATCTAGTTCTAGTTGATGATTTTTCAAATAATAATACAATATTCTTTCTTTCCATTAAATTACCTTTAATTCCTGCTCTTTTTTTTGCTTTTAAATCAGCAGATAAATCTAATAAATAATTTATTTCCTGTGGTGTAAAATCCTTTAATGTTAAAAAACTTCTTCCTCTTAAATTAATTGCCATTTCTTTCCTCCTCGTAAATACAATCCTAATTTTTTTATTTTAATTTTTATTATAAACTTTCTCTTTCAAGTGGCATAGACATACATCTTGGACCGCCACGACCTCTTGATAACTCAGATGATGGTATTACATGTAACTTAATACCATTATCTCTTAGTAGTTGATTTGTAATATGGTTTCTAGAATATACAATAACTTCACCAGGAGAAATTGCCAATGTGTTTGAACCATCATTCCATTGTTCTCTTGAAGCATCTATACCACGTTTTCCACCACATCTAATAAGATCCACATTATCTAGCTCTAAATATTTAGCTAATACTTTATCTAATTCCATTGTTTCTTCTTTATATACTAATTCGCCATCATCACCTTTTTTAATTGAATAAACATTTAACGGTCCTTCAATTTCAGGATGAATTGTGAATTTATCATAATCTACCATAGTAAATACAGTATCTAGATGCATAAATGCACGAGTCTTTGGAATATCAAAAGCTAAAATTGTTTCAAAAGATTGATTTCCATTAAAAATATTTTTTGCTAATTTATCAATTGATTTTGCATCAGTTCGTTGAGATATGCCAATAGCAAGAACTTTAGGACTTATTATTAGCTCATCTCCTCCTTCTATTGCGCTATCGTAATCTCTATCATACCATCTTGGAATATTCATTTTTTCAAATTCAGGATGATATTTAAATATATAATCTGCAAATATAGTCTCTCTGCAACGAGTAACTGTTCTCATTTTATTTAATGATATTCCAGTTCCAATTGTTGCAAAAGGGTCTCTTGTGAAATATAGATTTGGCATAGGATCAGTTACAAAATAGTAATCATCATGTACATAGTCACCTAAAGAGTCTTTTATATAAGGTCCTATTTCCTCTTTCCTTACTCCAGCAATCATTTTATCTACTAATTCTTTTGTTGAATCAAAATTTTCAAAATATTTTGTTAAAGCTTTCTTTCTACCTAAGCTTTTAACACGAGTTTCATCAATAAATTGTTTAATAAATTTAGTTCGTATTTCTTCATTTTCTAAAGTTTCAGCTGCTAGTACTTCCAAATAATATACTTCTACACCACAATCTCTAAACGTTTGAGCAAAAGCATCATGTTCTTCTTGAGCAACTTTTAAATAAGGTATATCATCAAATAATAATCTATCCATTAAATCTGGCGTTAAATTTTCAACTTCCTTACCGGGTCTATGGAGTAAAACTTTTTTTAATCTTCCAATTTCAGAATTTACTAATAATCCATTTGAATCAGTCATTATCATAACACCTCCATTATCTTCTACTAAACTATTCTCTTACTAATGGCAACACCATACATCTTGGCCCACCGTGACCTCTTGATAATTCAGAAGATGAAATAATATCAACAGATATTCCTTTTCTTTTTAATAAGTCATTTGTTACATGATTTCTAGCATTTGCTATTACTTCACCTGGTCCAATAGCTAATGCATTTGTAGCATTACTCCATTGCTCACGTGCAGCATCTATTCCTCTATAACCACCACATCTTATTAATTCAACATATTTTAATTTTAAATATTTTGATAATATTCTTTCTAAAGTTAATTGTTCTTCAGTAAAAATCATGTTATCTTTTGAATCTTTTTGTATTGAATATATTTTTAAAGCTCCTTCAATATCTGGATCAATTAAAAATACTTCTTTATCTATCATAGTAAAAACAGTATCTAAATGTAAAAATTGTCTTCCTTTTGGAATTTCAAACGCTAATATAGTTTTGATACCATTTTCATCTTTTAATAATCTATTTGCTAATACATCAATAGCTTCAGGTTCTGTACGCTTAGAAATACCAACTACCACTACTTCTTCGCTTAAAACAGCAATATCTCCACCTTCTAAAATAAATTGATCTTTAGGTTCATACCATTTTGAAATTTCTTCATTCTTAAAATCAGGATGATATTTTAAAATATAATTTGTAAAAATGCTTTCTCTACGTCTAACCATACTTTTCATATGACTTACAGCTACTCCATTTGCAATTGTAGAAAATGGATCTCTTGTAAAGTACAGATTTGGCATTGGATCAGCAATAAATTGCTCATCATCATTAGTATAATCACTTAATGTGTCTCTTTTAGCTATAGTAACAGTATCAGACCTAACCCCTTGTATCATTTCATCAATCATTTCACCTGTATCATCAAATGATAAAAAATACTCTTCTAAAGCTTTTTTCATATTTTTACTGTCTATTTTCGTTCCTTCAACAAACTCTCGAACAAATTGTTTTTTTACATTTAAATCTTCGATTGATTCAACTACTAAATCTTTTAAATATAAAACCTCTACACCTTTAGATCTTAGTAAATTTGCAAAATCATCATGTTCTTTTCTTGCCATTTCTAGAAAAGGAATATCATCAAATAATAATCTTTCCATTAATTCTGGTGTTAAATTTTCAATTTCTTTTCCAGGTCGGTGCATTAGTACTTTCTTAAGTTTCCCAATTTCTGAATTAATTAACAAACCTTTTTTGCCAATCATTTTCCACCTCTCTCTAATTTGCAATTGTTTTTAACATTATACACTTCATTAAAACGATTATATATCATTTTTAAATTATGTACAAGTACCTATTTTTCAACGTTTCTTCAACAATGTATATTTTTTAGAATAATGAATATTAATACATTCTTTATTTTTTAGCATCGTGCATATCAACACATTTATTAATGCTTTGACAAACAAACGTTTTCACAAAGTTGCATATTTATAAAAAAAAAAATACCTTTAAGGTATTTTCTTATAAGACATTTACTTCTTCAATAAGTAAATTTTCTTGATTTTCATTAATTATAAACTCAACATCTTGTGTAAGCACATCAGAATAACTAAAAGATGCTGTTCTAGTATTTCCAAAATTTTCGTTAATTTCAACAGTGAAAATATTTCTAAATACATTCATAACAACGCCTGTTCTTGTTTGCATTTTTCTTTTTCCTCTATCTGTTATTAATGAAACTTCCTCACCAATATGTTTCTCAATATATTTCTTTATTTCCATTAGCGACTCTTTATTAGCCAACGAAATCACTCTCCTCTTCAAAGCATATGGTACATTATACCATATAATTGAGTTAAATACAAATATACATTATATATGTTGCATATTATT
>Ga0209633_10001549_pt1 | contig 23343 bp, 21 predicted proteins | sample Cruoilmetagenom1_FD_187290 | JGI IMG/M metagenome (GOLD analysis project Ga0209633, IMG submission 187290) | Oil polluted marine microbial communities from Coal Oil Point, Santa Barbara, California, USA - Sample 1 (SPAdes) (version 2) | ecosystem: Environmental > Aquatic > Marine > Oil seeps ...
AGCCAAGGCCGGCGGTCGATGAGTATTTCACGCCCGCGAGCGTAAACGATAAGTTAATTTTTTCCTTTTTTGGCCCCAATGCTCAGCTAAGACTGGCGCACCGGCAAGAGCGCGGGCGGTTGCCCGTGAGAAGTTGAGAGGGAGATTTTCTATTGTGACTGCTTCCGGCGGAGTCCCAAAACGCCACTAGTCAAAACCCAACAAAGGTGATGCGCGCGTGGACGAAATCTCCTAGTTTTTGCGTAACTTCAGATTGGCGGACCGAGTAATGGCTAGTGAACAGTTGAAGGGAAAGGCAACGGCGAGAGCGTTGTCCAACACAAATTCCACTACAGACAAATCAGACGTGAAACGAGCGGAATCCGCGCCCCTTAAGGGAAGGTTCGGGGGCGCTTCCAAACCCGCTGCCGCAAATCCAACGCAGGCGGCGCAAAACACCCAATATCAAAGAGCGGGCGGAGAAAACGAAGCCGCCGCCGGACGTGTCGCCGCAAATGACGACATGCCGTCGATCGGCGGATTGATATACGCGCTCCAGCAGCGTCCCTCACGAAACATTTTTTACGTCGCGCTGGGATCCACCATCGCTTGGGTCCTGCTCTGCGGCGGATTGAGCTTCATGCTGTTTAGCAGCGAGCTCGCAACCCTATCCGGCTCGACCAGCGCGATGCAGAATCCTATCGTGCTCGGTACGGCTGCCGCGCTTATCATCCCGATCGCGCTGTTCTGGTTCCTGGCGCTGCTGATTTGGCGCGCCCAAGAACTGAAACTGATGGCCTCTGCCATGAGCGAAGTGGCGGTGCGTCTGGCCGAGCCCGACCGGCACGCCGAACAGTCTGTTGCCTCCGTGGGTCAGACAATTCGCCGCCAGGTCGCGGCCGTAAATGACGCGATCTCCCGCGCCCTAGGCCGGGCCGGTGAGCTGGAAGCGCTGCTCCACAATGAAATCGCCACCCTGGAGCGTTCCTACAACGACAATGAATTGCGGGTGCGCGCCCTGATCAACGAGCTGTCGAGCGAGCGCAAGGCGCTGGCAAACAACAGCGAGCAGGTCAGCACGGCGCTCAAGGGCATCGGTGCTCAGGTCACCAAGGACATCGCCCAGGCCGGCGATCAAGCCACCAGGACGCTGGCGACCGCCACCTCGGGTTTGGCCGAAACACTGACCGTCAAAGGCGAGAAGATCACCACAGCGGTTTCCGCGGCTGGAATGGCCGTGGATAGGAAACTCGCTGAGCGGGGTGCGCAGGTCACCGAACAGCTCGTCGGCCAAGGCCGCGCCATCAATGAGGCGATGAACAAGTCCTCGACCCTGGTCACCACGGCCATTCAGGACACCTCCGACAAGGTGAACACCAAGGTCGAGACCAATCAGGCCAAGCTGCTCAAGTCGCTCACCGAGGCGAGCGAAAGGGTCGAGAAGGAAGTACCGATCCTGATCTCGACGCTTGACCGCGAGCAGACGAAACTGAATGCCGTCATCAAGAATGCAACGCAGACAGTCTCGACGCTGGAGAGCGCCGTCGGCCAGCGCATCGGCAATCTGGATGCTTCGCTCTCCAAGCATGCCAACACGATGCGCACCGTTATCGGCCAGCGCATGCAAGAGGTCGACGCGATGATGACGCGCCAGACCCATGCCTTCGACGACGCGATCTCGAAGCGCTCCGACGTGATCCGCGCGGATCTCATTGACCGGATCAAGGGGCTCGATACCGCGTTGGTGGAAAACACCCACGCGGTCGAGGAGTCCTTGTCGCGCCACACGGCGGACTTCAACCGCATGATCGCGGATGGCACAAAGTCCTTCCGCCAGAGCAGCGAGCACATGACGGTGCATTCGGGCCAGGCGCTGAAGAGCTTGGCGTCCCAGGCCGACATGCTGAAAAACGTCTCCAAGACCTTGATCGGTCAAATCCATGGGCTGACCCAGCGCTTCGAGAGTCAGGGTCAATCGATCCTGGCCGCTGCCCAGACGCTGGACTCCTCCAATGCGCGGATCGATTCCATCCTGGAAGGCCGTCATGCCGAAATCAGCGCGCTGCTGGAGACGGTAGGCTCCAAGGCGCAGGATCTGGACAAGACCATGCGGTCCTATTCCGATCTGATCGAGAACTCGCTGGTCCATGCAGAAAACCGGGCCAAGGAATTGAGCGCTTCGCTCGCCCAGGAATCAGCGGCACAATCGCAAAACGTCGTCGCCGAGATCGAGCGCCTCAGAAACGACGCGGTCAGTCAGACTGCAAAGGCGGCCAAGGAGATCAAGTCGAGCTTCCAGGTGATATCGGGACAGGTTGCCGATCAGGTGGGCATGCTGACGACCCAGTTCGGCAAGACGGCGGACGAAATGCGCGAAACGGCGCACAAGACGGCCGACGATATCGAAGTAACTCGTCAGGAGCTGCAGCGGCGTATGCGCGAGCTGCCGCAAGAGGCCAAGCGGAGCCGCAAGGAAGTCGAGAAGACCATGGCGGCGGAGAAACCGCCCGAGCCTGCCAAGAAGCAGGAACCGGCACCGCAGCCCCCTGCTGCACCACCGGCAAGCCCGATGCCGTTGCTCGGCGATCCCAGTGCGATTCTGCCAGCGGCCAGCCCACCCGCGCCACCAGCAACAGGCCTGCCAATAGCTGCGCTTGGTGGGGAAGCACCGCGGGCCGATTTTGCCGCGGTGACCAGTCCGCCGCAGTCCACTGCCCCACAGGCGCCGGCAGGCGCGGAAGACATCTCGTCGCTGACGAGCCAGCTTTCACAGCAGTTGAACGCGCCCGGTGGCGCCCAACAGCAGCCGAGCGCGGCGCGTCTGGCCTTGATCAACAATGCGGTTGGAAGCGAGACCGCACCCGCCGAGCAGCCGCAGGACCGCCGCGAGCAATGGTCGTTGGGCGATCTGCTCGCCCGGGCCTCCGAAGCTGAACGCGAGCCTTTGCTCGATCCCACGGCACCGGGACCAGCGCCGAAATTCCTGCAGCACACTCCTGAGCAACCGGCCAAACCGGCCCAGCCGGCGCCGCAGCCACAGCCCCAGCAGGCCGCCCAGCCGAGCATGGAAAGCGCCTTGCGGCTACAGGATCTAGCAAGCGCCATCGACCACCAGACCGCTGCCGAAATCTGGCAGCGCTTCCGGCGGGGAGAACGGTCCGTCTTGAACCGCCAGCTCTACACGAATGAAGGGCGGGCGGCGTTTGACGAGATCAGCGGGCGCTATGCCCGCAATGCGGACTTCCGGGCGACGGTGGACCGCTACATGTCCGATTTCGAAAGGCTGTTGCGGGACGCCGAAGCCAAGGAGGGCGACGGACGCCTGCTGCAGAACTATCTCTCGTCGGAGACGGGGCGGGTCTATCTGATGCTAGCCCATGCAAGCGGGCGCCTCGCCTGAGGCGCCCGACCGCGCTAAGTTAATCTGTCAAAGGATTTGGTGGCGCGCCCGAGGCGCTATGGATCAAACCCAAAGGGCTTACTGCGGGCGCTTCACCGACGAGACCCAAGGCACAACATCGCGCATGACGTCGTCAAACGCCTCGTTCAGCGAGGCCACCATGACGGTCGCGTTGTTGTAGCTGGTGGGTACTCGCGTCTCGAACGCCCGTGACGCCACCATTCGCCCACGCTGCCCGTCGATCACCTTGACGTAAAGGCTGACATGGGCAGTGGCATCGCCTTGATTGATCTCCACTTGGAACGCGTTGAGCTGGGAGGCGAGTTCGAGATCGGCGTCGAGCCGGTCGGCCCGCGAACCCACGGCCCGCACCAGGCCCGCATTCTGGAACGCCTGCACCATCCGCGCCTGCACCAATCGCGGCAGCTGATCGCTCCAAGCTGCTCCCTTGTAGTAGGTCACCTGCTCGGGATCCGGCTTCACCAGAATCCGATTGGTGCCGAGCGAGCGGACCGCGGTCGGCTCATTGACCACGAGCTGAAAGCGCGCCGGTTGCGGCGCCGTGACGGTCATGACCTTGGGCGGGCGCAGGTCGAATGTCGCTGGTGGAATGGTCGTGCCCACACATCCCCCGAGCACTACACATGCCAGCACTGCCGTTACATGTGCTCTAAATCGCATCAGTTGCGGCTTTCCCTGCTTAAAACGGCACCAAGCCGTGCCCAGGCCGTGCCCTTTCCACCCTAGGCGCATTACTGGCCCGGAGTGTATTCTGGAACCTGGGAACCACCAAGCAAAAAGCTCCGCGGATTCTCTTCCAGTTTTTCCAAAACCCGATCGAGATTTTGCGCTGCTCTGCGGCCATCCCGCATGAATAGCTCGAATTCCTTGATGCCTGTCTTGGCGAATCTGGCAAGCCCGTCCGCGCTGTCTCCAACCGACCGGTCGAGCTTTTCGGCGAGCTGTCGGAAGGATTGAGCCGCTTCCTGGGCCTGGGCGAGGAATGATTCGCCATCCGCGGTGACGTAGCCGGAGAGGTCGTCCACCGCCTTTTCAAGCTTGTCGGCGACGCGATTAAAGCGCTGGGTCAGCGCTCTCGCATCGGAGATGATGGCGTCGATATCGCCCTTTCGTTCATCCAATACGGTAGTCACCGACTCCAGATTGGTGACGGTCCGGCGGATCGAATCTTCGTTGTCGGCGACCAGGTCGTTCAGCCTGGCAAACAGAGCGTTGGCGTTGCCCAGCGCTTCGGGCGCCGCGCTCAGCAGCGAGCCCGACGCTGCCCGGTCGGCCTTGATTATGGGATAATCTTCGCCCTCTTGTGCCACCAGCATCGGCGCATCGGGCGTCCCCGCGGTCAATTGAATTGCCGAGCCGCCGGTCAAGCCCTGCTGGACGATCTTGGCGCGGGAATTGGTTCGAATCGGCGTCGAACCGCCAACGTCGATGAGCACCCGCACATCACGGCTGTCGTCCGGATCGATCGAGAGGCTCTCGACATTGCCGACACGAACGCCGTTGAAGAGAACGGCGCTCGACGTGGACAATCCCGCCACCGAGCCGCGAAAAATGATGGTGTAGTTGGTCGCGCTGCCGCCCGCCAAGTTCTGCATCCAATAGACGAAAACGAAACCGAGCAACAGGATGCCCAGCACAAATCCGCCGATCATTAGATGATTAGCCTTGGTTTCCATTATCCACCATCAGGCCAAAGCGGCCCGGGCCCGCTCACCACAGAAATACTCTTTGATCCAGGGATGATCCGGATGTTTGACCATGCTTTCTGGTGCGCCGGTCCGTACGACGGTCTGGTCCGCCAGCACGGCGACACGGTCACAGACCCGGAAGATGCTATCGAGATCATGTGTCACCATGTAGACCGTCAAGCCCAAAGTCTGCTGCAGTTTTCGGATCAGATTGTCGAATTCCGATGCACCGATCGGGTCGAGACCTGCCGTAGGCTCGTCCAGAAACACGATTTCAGGGTCGAGCGCCAGTGCCCTGGCGAGACCGGCGCGCTTGCGCATGCCGCCAGAAAGCTCTGAAGGGTGCTTGTGCGCCGAGTCCGGCTTCAGACCCACCATTGCCAGCTTCAGAAACGCTAAATCGTCCATCATCGATTGAGGTAGATCCAAATGTTCTCGCATCGGCACCTGGATGTTCTGCAGCACGGAGAGCGAGGAGAACAGGGCGCCGTCCTGGAACAGCACGCCCCAGCGGGCCTCCATTAGGACCGTCTCTTCAGGGGTCAACTCGCGGACGTCGCGGCCGAACACCTCGACCGTGCCGGCGTCGGGCTCGACGAGGCCGGTGATAACCCGCAGCAGCACGGATTTGCCTTGGCCCGACCCCCCCACGATGCCAAGGATTTCGCCGCGATAAACGTCGAGATTGAGGTTCGTCCAGATCTGCTGGCTACCGAACCGCTTGGCGAGACCCCGCACGCTGATAATGGTTTTGCGCTCGGCCATATCAGATCCCGATTGCCGATAGGAACATTGCGAAGATGGCGTCGAACACGATGACCAGGAAGATCGCCTTCACCACTGCGCTGGTGACGTGCTTACCCAACGATTCGGCGCTGCCCGAGACCTTAAGCCCTTCCAGGCAACCCACAAGTCCGATGATCAGCGCGGCGAAGGGCGCCTTGACCATGCCCGCCATGAAATGACGGAAGTCGACCACCGAATGGAGCTGCTCCATATAGGCGGCGACATCCAGGCCCAGATAGGCCTTGGCCATCAGACCTCCTCCAATCAGGCACATGATGTCGCCGATGAATGTGAGAAGCGGCAGCACGACAATGAGGGCCAGGATGCGCGGGGCCACGAGGGTGTCCATCGGATCGACACCAAGCGTCCGCATGGCATCGATCTCCTCGCGCATCTTCATCGACCCGATCTCGGCGGTGAAGGCCGATCCCGAGCGGCCTGCGACCATGATGGCGGTCAACAGGACGCCGACCTCACGCAAGGCCAATATGCCCAACATGTTGACGGCGAAGATATCCGCGCCGAAGGGCCGCAACTGCACCACAGCCTGCTGCATGACCACGGCCCCGATCAGCAGACAAATCAGGGCAATAATCGGAACCGCCCTTAGCCCCGCATGATCGATGTGATGAAGGAAGGAAAGCGGGCGAAACCGCCAGGGTTCCTTGATCTGCCGGCCAAATGTGTCGGTGACGGCGCCAAGGAAGCTGGTGAGCAGCCTGGCGTCTTGCCAGATGCCGCCAATTGCCCTGGTCATGTCGCCGCTGAAGTCTTTGACCGTGCCGGGGTCTTCTTCTTCGGCAGGCTTGACCTCGGACCGCTTGCCGACCTCTTCGATCAGAATTCGAAAGCTCTCGGTGGTGCCAGAAAAGGACGTGTCCAGTCCTGAACCGGACCAGCGGTCCGCGGTCTTTTGCAGCAACCAGGCGCCCGCCGTATCGAGTTCCGCGATGCCGGAGACGTCCACTTCGCCCGTGAATTCCGGCGTCGGCGGGATCGGTACTTGCAGGCGGGTTAGTGCGCCATCGAGCTTGACCGCCTCGTGCACGGTCCAGGAACCGGTGGCGCGCAGGCGAAAGATCGTCCCCTCCAACTCCACGCGGAAGCCGGGTGTACGAACACTTGTCGGAAGAACTACGCCGTGATCTCGCTTGAGCATTGCGCGTTCGCCCCTAAACTTCTACCTGCACAGCGTCGAAGCGCGCGAGCGACACTTGTGCCCGAGAATTATGGCCATGAAATGCCCATGCTTTCATACACTTGAGGGCTGGCGCGGAAGCAGAATCCGGATCGTCGCATGACATCGCGAAAACTTACGGTTACTCCGCAGAAATGGCCGATTGCCGGGGAATTCACCATTGCACGCGGCTCGAAGAGCCAGGCCGAGGTGGTGGTCGTTACGATCGGCGAGGGTTCCCACCGGGGCCGCGGCGAATGCGTGCCCTACCCGCATTATGGCGAGACGATCGAAGGCGTGATCGCCGCAATCGAACAAATTGGCCCGAAAATCGCTTCGGGGCTCGATCGCGCGGCGCTCCAGCAGGCGATGCCCGCAGGTGCGGCCCGCAATGCGATCGATTGTGCCCTATGGGAATTGGAGGCCAAAATAGCAGGCAAATCGGTGGCGGCGTTAGCCGGCATCGCCATGCCGCGCACCCTCGAAACGGCCTACACCATTTCTTTGGGCGAACCCGAAGTAATGGCCGCGGCTGCCGCAAAGGCGGACGGCCACGCCCTGCTGAAACTCAAGCTTGGAACCGATAGCGACGAAGACCGCATGCGGTTGATCAGACAGGCGAGGCCGGATGCCAGGCTCATCGTCGACGCCAATGAAGGCTGGCAAGGGGACCGCCTGGGAGAATTGCTTGCCTCGGCGCACCGGGCCGGTGTGGAGCTGATCGAACAGCCCCTGCCCGCCGATAGCGACGAACAATTAGCTACGGTCAATCGCGTTCCGCCTATTTGCGCCGATGAATCCATCCATGACCGCAGCGATTTGACTCGGATCGAGGGGCGTTACGACGCGATCAACATCAAGCTCGACAAGGCAGGCGGCCTCACCGAGGCCTTGGCGCTGAGAGACGCGGCCCGCGCAGGGGGCCTGAAGATCATGGTGGGATGCATGGTGTCCACCTCGCTTGCCATGGCACCCGCCATGCTGCTTGCGGCAAACGCCGACTACGTCGATCTCGACGGACCTTTGCTGCTGGAGCGCGATCGAAGCCCGGGTCTTCGCTACGCAGACGATAGAGTTGCCACAGCCAATTCCGAACTATGGGGCTGAGGGGCTGCTGCTTGGCGTAGTCATGGGCAGATGCTTGCCATCCCAATGGGCCATAAGCCACCAGGACCCCAGGATGGAGAGGGCACCCAGCAGACCCATGACCCAATAGGCCTCGGCACCCATTGAATTGTAGAGCGGCCCCGCGATCGCCACCCCGAGTCCCAATGCGATTCCGACCGCTACCGAGGCGTATAGACCTTGAGCTGTCGCCGCGTAGTGATCGGGCACGGCTGCGGCGATGAAATGCAGGGCGCCCAGATGGGCCGCGCCAAAAGTGAAAGCGTGGAGCAGCTGCAACGGAAACAGCACTTCGAGCGAGGGATCCAGCGTCAATAGCGGCCAGCGCAGGATCGAGGCGAATCCAGCGAACACGATGAGGCGGACCGGGCCATAGGCCGCGACAACGCGCCTGGAGACCGCGAACAAGGCGATCTCCGCGACGACCCCGGTCGCCCAGAGTTGGCCGATATCGGTCATCGGGATCCCGACCGAGCGCCAATGCAGAGTTGCAAATCCGTAATAGACGGCGTGACTGCCCTGCACCAGTGCGGTGGCAAATAGCAGGGCCAAGAACAGCGGATTGCGGGCCAACCTCAACGCGTCCGCCAGACGGATTTCAGGCACGGGCGCCGCCGCCCGCAGCCACCCCTTGCCGGTCGGCCGCGGCAGGACGAACGACATCACCGCCACGCTCGCAGTGGCTCCAATGAAGATCCATAAAGCCGCCTGGGACCCCCAAAACTGGATCGCCGATCCCCCGCCGATGCTCGCGGCGATGAAACTGAGCGAGCCCCACAGCCGCATCCGGCCGTAATCCAGACCTGAGCGCCTGACCCCCTGCATCGCCACCGCTTCGGTCAACGGCATGACCGAGGTCCAAAACAGCGCAAACAGGACGACGACAAGGAGAATGGCCAAAAAGCTGCTAGCGGCGAAGAAGAGAAGGCCTGCGAGAAATGCGCACCAGGCCAATGCGATCAGCATCAGCCGGCGGTCTCCGCTCTTGTCCGCCGCAAATGAAATCCCCGGCGTCACCAGCACCCGCACAAAGAGCGGCGCCGCGAGCACGATGCCAATTTCGCCGGCGCTCAGACCGCGCGCGTTGAGCCAGACGGGGAAATAGGGCAGGAAAACACCGATCAGCGTGAAAATCGCGCCATAGAACAGCGCAAGCCTCACTGCGAAACTGGTGGGACGCACGCGTGCTCCCTCATCGTGGCTGGTCCGCCGGTGCAGGCGTCTCTCAACCAATCCCTAACAATTTCCGACCACACTCGGCCTGTCCGGCTCGAATCGCACAGGATTCAGCAATGAACAACCGTTACAGGACCCGGCCATGAGTCTCACAGACCTATCCTCGCCGCTTGACGACGCGGAATTCGACGCAATCGAGACCACGCTCTTGGCGAGCGAGGCTGGGCGCCGGTTTCTCGCCGATTATGTCGAACGCAATCGGTCCAAGGAAACCACCCTACTGTTGGAAAGTCTCAAGAAGTTGGAGGCCGTGGCATGCAACCGACCATCGTCCAGCGATGTCGAGGCGCTGCGGCTCGAGATCACCTCGCTGGGGGAAGCGATCGCGCTGACCCGCCAGGGAATCGCCGACCTCGATCCTTCTGAACGGGTTTCCTCCGAACTCGATATTGCGGCCGCGGACTTCGACGCAATTGCGCTGGCAACCCAAAAGGCCACCGACCACATTGTTTCGGCCGCTGAAATCATCGGGCAGATCTCGGCCGCACTGCGCGAGCAGGGCGCGGATCAAACCCATATTGGAACGCTCGACCAGATGGCGTCGGATCTGCGAAGCGCCTATTCGCACCTGGGCACCAAAGACCGGCGCATCGAAAAGGTTATGAAGATCCTGGAAATCCTGGAGGCCCGCATCGCTTGGCTGGCCGGCAGCAAGTATCTCGCCAATGGCTCCAGTCCCGACGCGGCAAACGCGAACGATGCTAGCAGCCAGGTCGAGCCCATGGCTAAGACCGCCTCCACCGCTTGATCTCTAGCCAGGTCCCGCACTCCCCACCAGAGGCCTGCAGTTTGATCGGTCGTTTTTATCAAAAAAACCGTTGCGGGGCTTGAAGTTTCGCACCCTCGCGACCACATCAAGGAAGACCCAAGAGTTCCCCCAAGCGTCCCTCTCTTGACGCTTCAAGAAACCCTCCGAACCCGGCCCCGGCCGGGTTCTTTTTTTGCCCACGATCAAGGATGAAGCAGTCTCGCACTTGAGCGGCGGACAAAAAAAGGGGCGGCGAAATTCGCCACCCCATCGATGTTCTGTTGCTTGGAAGCTGGGGAATTAGGCTTGGAAGCGCTGCCAGGTCACGATCACCTTGGCGCCGACGGGAACGCGCTCATAGAGGTCGACAATATCGCGGTTATAGAGACGCACGCAGCCATGGGAGACCTCTTGGCCGATGGTCCAAGGCGCGTCGGTGCCATGGATGCGATAGAGGGTATCGCCGAGATAGAGCGCGCGGGGACCGAGCGGGTTGCGGGGATGACCACCGGGCATGTAAGCCGGCAATTCGGGGTTTTCGACTCGCATATCCGCGGTCGGGGTCCATTTCGGGTTCGTGCGCTTCCTGCTGACATGCGAGACACCCGACCATTTCGCCTTAGCCGCCGGCGTACCGATCGGATAGCTGATGGCGACACCGGGCTGATCGATGAAGTAGAGCCGCCGATCCGAGAAGCTAACGACGACGGTGCCGGGGGCATATCTGCTGGAAAAGCGCACGACTTCGCGGCCGCTGGCATTGTCCCAATTGCCGTTCTGCTGGTTCCGCTTGCCATTAAACAAGAATTTGAAAATGCCAGCCGAGGCGGACTCGGCCGTCATCGTCAAAGCGAGACCCGCAATCACGAGCGCGGAAAAGATGCGTGCTTTACCGGAAATAGCTGAGGACAGGAAACCCATGTCATCCCCCCTTTTTTGGCACCTCCGCCTTGGTTCATTTCCCATTATGAACCTTGGTTTCTTTGGCGCGTCGGGACCGGTGCGGTCCCATGGTTAACGTTTGGTAGCCCTGAGTTGGTGTTGGCGTCTGCGAGCTTCAAGTGTGGGGGCGAAAAAAATGAATGCTTTGAAGACTGCAAAACTCAAATCATTGAAATAGCTTGATTTTCATCGGTGCATAATAGTCACACCGCGCGTGAAAAAATTTGATCCGGCCAACGCAGCGGCCTTCTTGATGCCACGGATCAATGCCTAAAGAAGCCCGTGGCCGCCTTGGTTGAACCGCGGTCCGCAGTGCACCAAGCCCTTGATCTACCTGACCCCGGACGTGAGCGTCACCAGAATGCGCCTAAGCATTAGATTGCCGGTCCTGTTTGCCGTTCTGGTTTGTGCTTTTGGTCTGCCCGGCAACGAATTCGCGGCGGCCCAATCGCCAAACCAGACCCAATACACCTTCTCCGGCGATTGCAACGGCATGCCCCATTGGGTGAGCATGCTCTACGACCGTGAACACAACAAGATCTCCAACGTGATCGTGCTGGCGAAGTGTCCCGAGGGCGGCGAGCCCACATTTCGGATATTTCGGGAGATCGCGATACCGGTGAATGCGGGCGGCATGTTCAGCGACATTATCAAGCAAGCCGGTATCGACTATCTAATTGATGGCCGGGTCATCTCGAGAAAGGCTGCCGAATTGAACCACCGAGGCCCTCCCAAGATGCTGACCTGCGCGGGATCGGAGAGCCTCACCGTACCCATGTGCAGCCGCTTCAAACTGTCCGCGAGCCAACCGTAGACGGGCCGCGAGCGTTCACGCCTATTCTCCCGTATCGAGTCCGCGACCCTAAAAACTTTGGAAAATACATTCGCCGACTAGGCATCGCCGCCGGCACGCGCCATGATGCCCCGGGGCAATGCATTGTTTTTCATGCCAGTTTAGGGGGCTACAGTGACTCTCGGATTTCGAAATCTTGCCTATGCGGCCGGCATCGCCGGCCTGTTCTTGACCATATCCTTCCAGGCCCAGGCCGCTTGTTATGTGGTTTCGCGCACAAATGATGGATTCGACAAAAGCTCGGCCGTAGCAGCATCCCAAGGGGCCTTTGCGAATGGCCTCGCGAGCTACAAGCGCAAAAGGGGCTGGCGGCGCATCACAAGCGTCACCGCATATCCAGTGAGGCCCGACCCCCTGTGGAAGGCGGTGCGCACCAGCGTGCCCTCCAGCATGATCCTGCGACCGATTGTCAGAACCAAGCGCTACTATACGGTTTGCTGGCCCGGTGTCGTCTCTCCAGTGGTTTGCACCACCGGTGCGCGGGTGTGCGGCCGCTGATCTTTAACGATTTCACGCCTTTATGGCGCTTCGAGACCATGATCGCGCACCGCCGAAGAGAAGCTGCGCTGGCCGAATCTTTAGGGCACAATGGGCGCCCGTAGGCGTGCTTACGCCTCGTGGAAGGGGAGATGGACCATGGATTTGGGAATTGCGGGACGCAAGGCGATCGTTTGCGCATCGAGCCGCGGATTGGGCAGAGGCTGCGCATTTGGACTCGCCGAGGCCGGGGTCGACGTCACCATCAATGGGAGGGACGAATCCCATCTGGAAGCCACGGCCGAGGAACTCCGCAAGATGACCGGCGCGACGATTACGGCCGTTGCGGCCGATGTCAGTAGTCCCGATGGCCAAAAGAAACTGCTAGACGCCTGCCCAGAGGCTGACATCCTGGTCAATAACAATGCCGGCCCGCCGTTCCGCGATTACCTCGAACTCGACCGTGAGGCCATGCTAGAGGGCGTGATTATGAACATGGTCACACCGATCGAGCTGATCCAAGGCGTGGTCGAGCACATGAAGCAGCAACGGTTCGGGCGCATCGTCAACATCACCTCGTTATCCGTGCGATCACCGGTGGCGGGCCTCGATCTTTCCAGCGGAGCGCGCGGCGGGCTGACGGCATTCCTAGGCGGCGTCGCGCGGCAGGTCGCCAGCCACAACGTGACGGTAAATCATATGCTGCCCGGCTTCTTCGACACGGACCGGCTGACCGCATTGCGCGAGCGACGGGCCGAGGGAGAAGGCATAAGTGTCGATCAGGTGGCCGAGCGCATGACCTCGGGAATTCCGACCCGGCGCTTCGGAAATCCGGCGGAATTCGGCAGGACCTGCGCTTTTCTGTGCTCGGAGCACGCGGCCTATATCACCGGCCAGAGCATTCTGATCGACGGCGGCTTCTTCAATACGACGATTTGAGCCCAGGAACCGGGTTCCAATACAAAGAAACCGGTCCGGATTTCATCCGGACCGGTCTTCCCTGCATACGAGCAGAACCCTTAATTCTTTAGAAGGCGTGGGTTCCAGCTCGCCCCCCGATTAACTTTCAAAGCCACATTCGAAACGCGTTCTTTGAAGCCATGTCCCCCTGCTTATTGGTCTTCTCGTTGGCCGGACTTTTGGTCCGTTGGCTTCGCTGACGCTTGCTTTCGAAGCGTTTGATTAGCTGACACCTATATCCCAGAGCTGGCGGCTGAATTCAATGGTTTGGGGGCTTTTCGGCGTGCTTATTCGGAAAACTGTTGCATGCGTGCCACAGCTAGCTGGCGGGGGTTCTCCAACCCGCGGCATTCGCTCGGATCAGAGTGGAATTACGTTATATATCAATCTCTTGGCGATCTTGGGCCGATCGACGCATTCACAGGGAATCATCGCGTCGCCCACAATGAAACCGTGTTCCAGGCACTCATCGTGCCGAAAGACCGGTTTATTTCTGAGCTACTGTTGCAGATTGGACACGATTTTACGCGGCAACGCTCGGCTGAAATTGCCGACTCGCAGCCGCGTGGCCCCCGCCTAAAGGCAGTGCGATCACGCTGAAATCCTAAGCGAGATTGGGACTGGCTATCTGCGAAGCGTGATATTCGCCAAATTCGTGAACTTCTTGGTGCTCACATCGTAGCGGGTGATGTTCACGGTTTGCCGATTACCCGAAATCGTGATGTTCATGCGTCCGGTGAAATTCACGCCCGAAATGCGCACATTGATCTTGTTGCCGGAAACCGTTCCCGAGGCATTGCCGCTATAGTTTCGGACCGTCTCCGTCCAATTGCCCGTGATGTTATTGCCCCGGACGTTCATGTTGCCACTCACGTTGACCCGGTAATCGGTGCCCGAGCAATTGATCCGCTGGGTGAAGTCCGCGACCTTCACGTTGTAATTCACGCGACAGCTGATGCGTTCCCTGCCGCCCTTGGTAGGCGTGACTGTGCCGCTGCCCCGCCAGGCGCCGTCTAGTTTCTTCACCGTGGTCAGCGCGGATTGCGCAGCACCTGGTTCAGCCGTCATTGCGCTAGCGGCAAAACCCATCGCTGCTAGAGCGCCTAGTCGTAGTGTGTTCCGGATCAATCGATTCGCCGCCATGGGGCCTCCTTGCATCGCTTCCTCCAACAAGGAGGTCTACGCCCGACTTCGCACCATCCGCCACTTTCGCAGCGACAGCACGATCGCAGGCAATATTAGCACATCGCCAACCAATGCAGCGGCTAGTGTGCTGATGAACAACTCGCCGAACTTACGCATCGCCGGCAGATCACTGAATATGGTGACCGCCAAGCCGACCACAAGCACGATGGTCGTCAGCACCAAGACGGGACCAATCCTTGCGATCGTCTGGTATACGGCATCGTCGAGAGATGGCTGACGGGTGGTTTCAAAGCGCAAGCGGTTCAGGAAATGGATTGTATCGTCGACCGCAATGCCGAATGCAACCGTAAGCGAGATCACGCTGGCATATTCCAACCCGCCGCCGGTGAGATAGATCACGGTGCCTGCCGTCACAATGGGGAACAGATTCGGAACCACGCTGAGCGCCGCGACCTGGGCCGATCTGAAAGCAAAGCCGATCAGCAGAATCACCACGACGATCGCGATCATCAGGCCGCGATTAAGCTGGCTGATCATGCTCGAGCTTTGCAGCGCGGCAAGCGCCGACAATCCCGTAACAGTGAAGGTGATATCGGGGTGCTGGGCACGGAGATCGCCAAGCTGGCTGTCGAGGCTGACAAGCAATGGCACTGAATCACCGGCATCGAGATTGGGCAATCGTCCCGTCACAAGCGCCGATTTATCGTCTTCGTTGACAAATCGGCGGACAACGTGGTCGGGCAGCCTGGTCAGATACTGATAGAGCACCTCAGGGCCCGTCTCGCCGATACCTTCGAGCCAACGGCGCAGGGTCTCTAGCGACCAAACATTGCCGATGCCGGGTTGGCTTTCGATCAGCGCGTGGGACTCAGAGATGGCGGCGACGACATCGGGCGAATTGATGGTTTTGCCCTCGGGCCAGTTCAGCAAAATGTGGACGGGATGGGCGCCGGTAAGCTTGACGTCTAGTCGTTCGGAGGCATCAACGGATTGCTTGGTATCGGGCACCTGGTCGCTCAGCCGATAGCGCGGCTCCAATTGCAGATGTAGCGCCGCAAAGAGCACCAGCATGCCGACGCCAATGCCGGCCACTTGCCGGTAGCGCGGCTGCAGCCAAGCGGCGATGCCCTCGCAGAAATCTTCTAGCCGGGTCATGGCGTGATGCCGGCTCGATTCGGTGCGGATGAACTGCGACTTGTCCTTGAAGAGCAGCAGGACCAGCACCGGTACCAGCACGATTACCGAGACAAAGGCCATCGACGTCGAGATGGCCGCAGCAACGCCAAACGTTCGTATCAATCCCGAGTCCGTCAATGTCAGCGAAAGGAAGGCGACCGACGTGGTCATCGATGTCAGCACGCAAGCTGGTCCCACGGTGGTGATGGCGTGATTGGCGGCATCGTACCGGTCAACGCCTTCCTTGAGCTGGCGCCGAATGGAAAACACCATATGCATCGCATTGGTGAATGCGATCACCATCACCAGCGGCGGAATCACGTTGATGAAAGTGTTGAGCTTCAGCCCGAACCAACCGAGCAAGCCAAGCGCCCAGAGCACTGAAATCGCCGGACAAAGCGACGTGATCATCACCAGTCTGATACGCCGGAAGAAGGCCAACGAGATCAGCAATCCGACCAAGAAGCCGCTGGTGTTGTAGATCAGCCGGTCGCGCAGGATGGCGTCCCTGATCTCCTGCTGCATAACCGGCACGCCAACCAGATGACTGTTGAGTCCCGCGGGCTTCAGGATTTCGTCGCTGATCTGTTTGATCTCATCCAGCGTTTCGGATCGTCCAAACTTCTCGATCACTTCCGGTTTCAGCGAAACGATCAGAAGCGTCAGCTGGCCTTTTTCGTCGGGCACGGAAAGCAGCTTGCCGCCGATCAGCGGATGTTCATTGGCTTTCTTAGCGAGAGCTTCGAACTCCGTTCCTGTCGGCAGTTCGGCGGGAAACATTGGGGGCGGATAGCCCTCTTCGTCGGGCGCCTCGCGCATCGAAAACATCGAAATGATGCCGTCGGTCGCCTCAACGAATTGAAGCTCCAAATGCAGAGCGCGAATCTGCTCGAGCAGTTCGGGCTGCATCAGGTCCTTGCCCTCGACGGCGACCAGGATGTCGAACTCGCTCGTTGGAAAGCGGTCGCTCATCATCTTGTAATTCTGGTATTCGATAGTGCTGGAGCGGAACAGCTCGCTGAGCGTGTGATCCGTTTTCACCCGCGGCACGCCGACCAAACAGAAGGCGGAAAACAGCGCGATGAGCACGAGCGCCGCGTAGGGATGGCGAACGGCCGCCGTTCCAATACGCTCGAGTCCGAATCCAAGAGATGGCATATGGGCTTATTAAAGGGGATTAATGGGATTTTGAAGGCAGCAAAGCTATAACTGTGTCCTTCACGAATCGGTCTGCGCGGCGCCCCTTTTCTGGCGGCGCATCATGCATAGATTTTGGAAAAAGAAAACCTTGGAGGTGGATTGAGGGCAACCGGATGAAACTTTTGCGATTTGGTGATAGTGGCACTGAGCGCCCCGGAATGCTTGGGCTCAGTGGTGAAATCCGCGATCTCTCCGGCATCGTCGACGATCACGCTGGTGAGTTTCTGGGCGACGCTGAACTCCACCGCCTAAGGGCGCTCGATCCCGAAACCCTTCCCCTGGTGGATAACGCATCAAGGATCGGGGCGCCGATTGCCCGCGTTTCCAAATTCATTGGAATCGGCCTGAACTACGCCGATCACGCCAAGGAAGGAGGCGTGCCAATACCCGAAGAGCCGATTCTCTTCACCAAGGCGACGTCATGCATTTCCGGTCCCAATGACGATGCCGTCCTGCCAAAATGCGCGAAAAAAGGCGACTGGGAAGTCGAACTTGCCTTCGTAATCGGCAAGAAGGCGCAAAATGTCAGCGAAGCCTCCGCCCTAGAGCATGTCGCCGGCTACTGCGTTTGCAACGATATATCCGAGCGCGCCATGCAGTTTGAAGGCACCGGCCAGTGGCTCAAGGGCAAGAGCATGGACAGTTGGGGACCGCTGGGCCCTTGGCTGGTGACCCGGGACGAGGTGCCCGATCCCCAGAAACTGGAGCTTTGGCTGGAATTGAACGGCGAGCGGCAACAATCGAGCAACACGTCAAATATGATTTTTCCGGTTGCAACCCTTGTCAGCTTCATCAGCCGGTTCATGACGCTGCTGCCGGGCGACGTTGTCACCACCGGAACCCCCCATGGCGTCGGTATGGGCATGGAGCCCCCGCGATTCCTGCGCGAAGGCGACGAGCTTCGGCTTGGTGTGGAGGGGCTTGGCCAACAGCACCAACGGGTAGTGGTTGTGTGATGAATTCCACCCAATCCGGCATGGATTCAACCCGAATTACCGGCCACCGCTAAATGGTTGAGCGGACCAGCGCCGGCGCCGACATCCAACGCATCGGCTTCGGCCAGCGCGCGGGCGACGAAAGCCTTGGCGCGTTCGACTGCCTCCCGCATCTCCGATCCCAACGCAAGATACCCGGCAATCGCCGCCGAGAGCGTGCACCCCGAGCCATGGGTATTGGCGGTCTCGACACGCTCCGCCGAAAGCCTAACGCCGCCTTTGTCACTCGCCAGAAAATCGACCGCTTTCGCGCCCGCCAAATGCCCGCCAGTCAAAAGCACCGCGCGCGATCCAAGCTCCAACAGCGCCGCGGCTTGGCGCTCCATCTCATCTTCATTGCTGGCCTTTTCGCATCCCAGCAACCGGGATGCTTCATCGAGGTTAGGGGTGATCAGATCCGCCAGCGGCAATAGCTCGGAAATCAAAGCCCGCTCGGCGCCCGGCTCCAACAGCAGGTCTCCAGAGCCCGCCACCATCACCGGATCGAGAACGATCGCCCCCGTGTCCTGTCCGCGAAGCTTTGCGGCGATCGCGGCAATGGCTTCAGCGTTGCCAACCATGCCGATTTTGATGGCGTCGATCCGCAAATCCCCAAGCACCGCGTCGAGCTGGGCCTCGATGAAAGAAACGGGCGGGCCGTGAATCGCGTGAACGCCCTTGGTATTTTGCGCGGTCAGCGCCGTAATTACGCTCGCGCCATACACGCCCAGCGCGGAAAAGGTCTTGAGGTCGGCTTGAATGCCGGCGCCCCCGGACGAATCCGAGCCCGCTATGGTGAGTGCATTGGGGATCATGCAGGCAGCCTAGCGGCCCTTGGACGCGGCAAGCAAATGGACGCTAACCGATGGTCGCGAAGCCCGGAAACATTTCGAGCAGCCAAAACGAGATCGCGTTCATGGACCCGGTGATGAAAAGTATGCCCGTCACGACGAGAAGCCCGCCCATGACGCGTTCAACCGTACCGAGATGACTGCGGAAGCGCTGCAAGAAGCTCAAGAATGGCCGCACCGCCAGAGCGGCGGCTATGAAGGGAATGCCGAGGCCCAACGAATAGACGGTGAGCAGCCCAACCCCCTGGGTGATGCTCTGTTCGCCAGCTGCCATAAACAGGATCGCTGCCAAGACCGGACCTACACAGGGCGTCCATCCAAAAGCGAATGCGAGCCCAATGATATAGGCCCCGACAAGGCTCGCGGGCTTGGAATGCGCGTGATAGCGCACTTCCCGATTCAGCAGAGAGATCTTGAAGAAGCCGAGGAAATGCAGACCCAGCAGGATGATGACGACGCCCGCGATCTTGGCCAGCAGCCCGAGATTTTCCGCCACCAATTGGCCGAGCACCGTCGCCGTGGCGCCGAGCGAAATGAAGACGGTCGTGAACCCCAGCACAAACAGGACTGCGGCCAGCACCACACGCATATATACTTCGCTCGGCAGTTCCTCCTCGCCGCTCAGCTGCTCAAAGGTGGTTCCTCCCAGAAAGCACAGATAGGGGGGCACCAGTGGCAGGACGCAGGGCGAGAGAAAACTGATCAATCCGGCGACTAGGGCGCCTATATAGGTGACTTCCATGGGTCGGCCTTGCGCATCGGGCTCAATTCCGGCCGGGCTCGGCCCGCCGAAACGTATCGATTCCAATCACCTAGTGACGGACAGAGGGCGTTTCCACCGGCAGACCCTGACCTCGCCAGGCAAGATAAAGCTCGAGATCCACATATTCATCCGAGCCCGGCTTGAAAGGCGTAGACCGAACAAGGCTGTTGCACGCCACGAAACGCCGGTGCAACGAACCGGGCTTTTGCCACTTTAGGCGATAGGTCGGAAATCCGTTGGATTGGCCTTGGCTCAAGGTATCCATCCGGATTTTCTGTCCCCAATATTTGGTGTGGCAGTTGGAGCATGCAAAATCGAGCTGGCCGCGGCGCTGCTCGTAGAATGCCTTGCCCTTCTCGAAGAACGGCTTGGCGGGCCCGTCAATATTGACGTTCACCGGGACGCCACGCGACTGGTTCTTGACGTAAATCGTCATGCCCAGCATGTCGTCGGATTCGTACTTCCAGGGCGGCGCCTTCATGAACTTTTCGCGGCATAGATTGATGCGGTTCTCGACATTGATGAGCTTCTTCCAAGGCGCGTAGTAGATCGGATAGGTCGCGCCGACATTTTTCATGGATTTGGCCGCATCGCCGTGGCAGTCCTGGCAAGATTTGTTGGCCTCGCCTTCCCGCTTCGACCAGAGCTCCTGGCCGACGTCGTACCAAGACATTGCGGGGTTCTCGATGTCGTCATCCTGCATTTCTTGGGTGCCCTTGGCCGCGAAATGGGAACCCGACCACAGCTCGGGATAGGGGTGATCCGGGCTTGGTGGTTTGACGGCTTCGGTCCTGCCATCGGGTTCGGCGACCGCAGCAACGCTCAACAGGCCTGCCACCGCCACTGCGCCGGCCCAGGCCGCGAATTTCAGCCCCCTGCCCTTCAGGTTTCGTAGGACTCTCGAACCCATGGTCACGCGCTCCTGTTCCGTCGCCCTAATCCTTCAATGTCGCCAGGAAGGCCACGATGTCCTCAACCCGGCTGGCGGACAAGATCACCAACCCATCGCAATCCCCAAGCACCCGTTCGAGGCCCAGAGTCCGGTGGTAGGCCGGCATGGAGGTATCGAAATCGGGAAATGCCCTTTTGGCGTCGACGACGATCATACGCAGTTCCGCTTCATTGTACCGGTCCGCCACGCCATCAAGCGTCGGCGCCAGGTTCCCGTGGAATCCGTATTTCTGAAGCGTGTCGAGATCACCATCCTTGATTTTCTCTTTGATTTTCGTGACTTCGTGGCAGGCGATGCAGTTGCCCTGCCGGCGGCTCACCATCCATTCGACGCCCTTTTCGGGGTTGCCGCGTTTGCCGTTGAGAGGCTTCGGGATGGCGGCGGGCAGGTTCTCGCCCTTTTCGATCTTGTAAGTCACGATCTCGTTGGTCTCGCCGCTGATGCAGCTGGTCTTTTTCTTCTGCTCGGCGATGGCCGGGCCGGCAATGGCAGCAATCAAGACGGCCGCAATCGACAGGCCGGTGAGATCCCAATCCAGCCAATCCCTGACACCTGTAAAACTCATGGCGCTCCTGCTCGTCGGCAAATTCTCCACCGTCCACCTCGCCGGTGACGCTCCCGGTCGAATCCGGCCAAAAGGGATTTACGCGGAATGCTGCCCGCGATCCACTCACGATTTCGCAACTTTCGGCCCTTGCCGCAAGCTGGATATAAGGCTGATCTGGAAGGTGCGCGAATTCAGGCGGCTGCGCTTTGGGCCTGAATGGCCGCAGAACGGATAGCCTCGATGTTTTCCTTATAGCCCGCGCCCTTGAAGACGCCCGATCCCGCCACCAGGACATTTGCACCGGCCGCCGCGACCAATGGGGCCGTATCGGGATTAACGCCGCCATCGACCTCGAGATCGATTGGCCGGGCCCCGATCATGGATCGTATGGCGCGAATCTTATCGCATTGGGATTCGATGAAGGCTTGGCCACCAAAGCCCGGATTGACCGTCATCACCAGGATCAGATCGAGCTTGTCGAGCACATATTCGAGGACATCTTCCGGCGTGGACGGATTGAGGGAGACGCCAGCCCGGCATCCCAATCCCTTAATGACCTGAAGGGACCGATCCAGATGGGCATCGGCTTCGGCGTGAACGGTGATGATGTCCGCACCCGCCTTCGCGAAGCCCTCGAGGTAAGGCGCCGCGGGATTAATCATGAGGTGGACGTCGAGAAGCTTTTTTGTGTGCGGACGGATCGCCTCGACCACGCACGGACCAATGGTGATGTTGGGCACGAAATGCCCGTCCATGACATCCACATGCACCCAATCGCAGCCCGCTTCGTCAATGGCGCGAACTTCGCGCCCTAGATCGGCGAAATCGGCGGATAGGATGGAGGGCGCAATCAGTACGTCGTGAGTCATGGCTCAATCTTTCCAGGGGTTCCCGAGATCAGATCTCAGATTTCCAGTGAATCCGGGCGAGTGTCAAACCGAAAGCTCTCCTCGCGGCATGGTGACGCAAGAGATTAACCGCCCGACAGGGCGGCTATTCCAGGCAATTCACGGCCCTCCAACCATTCGAGAAAGGCGCCGCCCGCGGTCGAAACGTAAGTAAACTCATCGGCGACACCGGCCGCGTTGAGCGCGGCAACCGTGTCTCCGCCGCCCGCCACGGTCACGAGGCCGCCCGCCTGGGTCAACCTGGCAGCCTGGCGCGCCAAGGCAAATGTGCCCTCCCCGAACGGCGTCAATTCGAAGGCGCCAAGCGGTCCGTTCCACAGCAGCGTATTGCACCCGGCGAGACGGACTTTCAGGTCCTCCAAGGAACGCGGCCCCACATCCAAGATCATGGTGCCTGCCGGGACCTCCGAGACTTCGCAGACCTGGTGCGGCGCGTTGGACTCGAAAGCTTCCGCCGCCACCACGTCAGTGGGGAGCACGATTTCGCACCCGGTGGAGTCTGCTTTGCCGAGAATTTCCCGCGCCGTGTCCGCAAGCTCAGGCTCGTTTAGCGAATTGGCAACATCGATTCCCTGGGCGGAGAGGAATGTATTGGCCATGCCGCCGCCAATGATCAGCTGGTCGACCTTTTCGATCAGGTTGTTCAAGACCGCGATCTTGGACCCGATCTTGGCGCCGCCGACCACCGCCGCCACGGGTCGCTTTGGGTGTTCCAAGACGGTTTCGAGCGCGGTGATCTCCGCCACAAGCTGGGGACCCGCATAGGCGGGAAGCAGATGGGCGATTGCCTCGGTCGAGGCGTGAGCCCGATGCGAACAGGAAAAGGCATCGTCCACATAGAGATCGCCGAGCTTCGCGAGCGACTTCGCAAATTCCGGATCATTTTTCTCTTCGCCGGAATGGAACCGCAGGTTCTCCAGCAAAACTGCCTGGCCATCTTGCAGCGCCCCAACGGCTGATTCGGCGTCGGGTCCGATGCTATTCTTGGCAAAGGCGACCGGGATAGGATTCAGCATTTTACCCAGCGCCGCCGCGACCGGCTCTAGCGAGAACTCAGGGCTCGGCTCTCCCTTCGGCCGTCCCAGATGGGAAACGATGACCAGCTTTGCGCCGCGCTCGGCGAGGCCGCGCAAGGTGGGAAGCAACCGCTCAATTCGGGTGGCGTCACCTACCTTGCCGTTGGCCAGCGGCACGTTGAGATCGGCGCGCAGCAAAACTCGTTTGCCGGTGACGTCTGCGTCCTGAATCGATCTAAGCCCGTTATCCCCTGTCACGTTTACGTTCCTTATGTCTCTGGCGAATGTCTCTCAAGCGATGGCTTGCCCAGCGGCCTGGGCGACCGCTTGGGGCGTGATGGCGAAGTGTTCGTAGAGGGCGGGCGCGGGCGCCGAGGCCCCGAAGCTGGCCATGCCGATGAAGCGGTCGGTTTGGCCG
>Ga0209633_10001550_pt1 | contig 23335 bp, 21 predicted proteins | sample Cruoilmetagenom1_FD_187290 | JGI IMG/M metagenome (GOLD analysis project Ga0209633, IMG submission 187290) | Oil polluted marine microbial communities from Coal Oil Point, Santa Barbara, California, USA - Sample 1 (SPAdes) (version 2) | ecosystem: Environmental > Aquatic > Marine > Oil seeps ...
TAAAAGTACCACAGAAATCTTAACTAAAAACGTCGCTTTGTATGCAATCGCTTGTACAGCTTATCTCGTTATTGGTTATGAATTAATGTACGACGGTGGAATCTTCTTGGCAGATATTGCACTTGACGGAGCTAAAGATGCTGATGGTATGGTTGCCGCAGTATTAAAAGAAGCGACTGATCGAGAAGGTGGATTTACAGGTGGAGCTGTTTACTCAAATGCCTCTGACTTCTTCTTCCAAGTGGTATTTGTCGCTACTGCAATGTCTATCGTTTCTGGTGCCGTTGCTGAACGTATGAAGCTTTGGGCATTCTTACTGTTTGCCGTTGTGATGACAGCATTTATCTACCCAATGGAAGGTTCATGGACATGGGGTGGAAAATCGGTATTTGGTCTATTCAGCTTAGGCGATGACTTTGGATTTTCTGATTTTGCAGGTTCTGGTATTGTTCATATGGCAGGCGCCGCCGCTGCGTTATCTGGTGTTCTATTGCTAGGTGCTCGTAAAGGGAAATACGGAAAAGATGGAAGAATAACACCCATCCCTGGTGCTAACTTACCAATGGCTACATTAGGTACATTCATTCTTTGGATGGGTTGGTTCGGATTTAATGGCGGTTCTGTACTTAAATTAGGTGATATCGCAAACGCAAACTCTGTTGCAATGGTATTTTTAAATACAAATGCAGCTGCCGCAGGTGGTGTAATTGTTGCCCTTATTGTAGCACGTGTAATGTTCGGTAAGGCTGACTTAACAATGGCACTAAACGGCGCATTGGCAGGTCTTGTTGCAATCACAGCAGAGCCTTCAACACCTTCACCATTAATGGCAACTATCATTGGCGGTATCGGTGGTCTAATCGTTGTATTATCAATTATTACTTTTGATAAAATGAAGATTGATGACCCAGTTGGTGCAATCTCTGTTCACGGTGTTGTAGGATTTTGGGGCTTGATGGCTGTTCCATTAACTAAATCAGATGCTAGCTTCCTTGGTCAATTAGTAGGTGCTGGTACTATCTTTGTTTGGGTATTTGTTACTTCATTTATTGTGTGGTTCATCATCAAGTTGATCATGGGCATCAGAATCTCTGAAGAAGAAGAGTATGAAGGTGCTGATATTGGTGAGTGTGGAATGGAAGCATACCCAGAATTCACCAATAAGTAGTTAAAGGTACTTCTCAGTTCACCCCTAACGTGTGTCACTTCGGCGTTGGGGAAAAGCACTTACACGTGTAAGCTTACTTTTCCCCGCCTTGAATTGACGCACGTTAGGGGCAACCTGAGCAGCACTTTAGATGAGGAGTTAAAACTTTTCCATAAAAAAAGAGAGCCTAGGCTCTCTTTTTTTATGGAAAAATTATTTTTATTAAAAATAAATGGTACTGGACAGATCGCGGGGAGAAGATATGCGCAGCTGAAGTGTATCAACCGCAACCCACCAGTACCAAACATACAAAGGAAGGATGACCTTTGCATAGTACATTTGATGGCTATTTTCGTATTTAGTTCAAAAAAGGTTCAAAAAAATCACAATTAATTTAAATTAATATTTTATTCTTTTAATAACAATAACTTGCTGAAATTAAAAATAATCAAAAAGAAGGTGAATCAAGAATTTCCAGCACTATAAATTTTGTCTATAATGCCTCGTGGATATTATTTTCAAAGAATATGCGCGAGTGGCATGGCAAAACAAAGGCTATTTGTTTTTGGTGTTATTCGGGTTGATAAGCGCAACCGCGCTAAGTGTTTACGCGCCCGTCTTTTATAAAAATATCGCCAATGGATTTACCCAGCCTTTTAGCGAAGCAACATTACAGATGATGCTTGAAAACTTCTGGATGGTGGCATTGTTCTATGCTGGGATTTGGCTATCTTGGCGTATCTTGGAAATAGGTATTATTCCGTTAGATGCGGGCGGTGTTAAAATTTTAGAAAAACGCTGTTTTGCTGTCTTAAAACAACAAAAATACGATTTTTTTGAGAACCAATTTTCTGGTAGCTTAATCAAGCAAGCTGGGCGTTTTTCGCGCGCTTATGAAGTGATTATGGATTGGGTCATGTTCCAACTGATTCAAAACATATTGGGCATTGCTATTGCTTTTGTATTGTTTTATCAGCAACAGCCAGAGTTCGCATGGTACTTTCTTATTTGGGTGGTTCTTTTTGTTTCGTGGATTGTGAGCTATTCAATCTGGAAATTAAAATACGATAAACGTGTTGCGGAACGTGATTCAAAATTAGGCGGTGCATATTCTGATGCAATTTCTAATATTTTCATTGTTAAAACATTCTCATTAGAAGCGCGCGAACAAAATAATATTGATGAAAAAGCGCAGGCGACTTATAAAGCAAAAAAATTAGCATGGATGCTGATGTTCATCTCATTTGCAGTACAAGGCATAATGACAATGGGTATCGAATTGATACTGGTTTATTTGATGATAGACAAATGGCAAACGGGAACTTTTCAAGTGGGTGAATTTGTTTTATTCCAATCTATATTGCTTATTTTAGTGCAGCGTTTGTGGGAATTTGGACGTAATTTTCGCAACTTTTTTTCAGCTTTGGCGGATGCCACGGAAATGGCAGAAATATTTAGAATTGCCGATGTAGAGAAAAATTCGCCTAATGCTAAAGAATTTGGTATTACAAAAGGCGCAATAGATTTTGACAAGATCTCTTTTGCTTATAAAAGGAAGCGAACAATCAAAAAGCTGTTTATTTGAAGATTTTTCTTTGCACATAAAGGCGGGTGAAAAAATTGCCTTGGTAGGCGAATCAGGTTCTGGCAAAACATCATTGACCAAATTACTATTTCGTTTTGTAGAGCCGCAAAGTGGAAATATTTATTTTGATGGGCGAGATGGGAATGATTTCACCTTGGCATCGTTACGCGAACAAATATCACTGGTCCCACAACAACCTGAATTATTTCATCGTTCGGTGCGTGATAATATTTTATTGAATGCTGATGAAGGAAGCAGTCAAGATGAAGCAAAATTAATCGAAGCGGCGCGTCAATCACGCAGCTTAGACTTTATCGAAAAACTACCGCAGCAATTCGACACATTAGTTGGTGAACGAGGTGTAAAACTTTCGGGTGGTGAAAAACAACGCATCGCGTTGGCGAGAGCCTTTTTGGAAGATGCGCCGATTGTCATTTTAGATGAAGCCACCAGTGCGCTGGATTCCATTACAGAAAAACAAATTCAAAAAGCTATTTTTGAATTAATCGATAATAAAACAGCGATAGTTATTGCCCATCGTTTATCCACCATTTTACGCATGGATCGCATTATTGTGCTAGAACAAGGACGAATCATTGAGCAAGGAACACATCAAGAATTACTCGAAAAACAGGGTAAATATGCCACCATGTGGAAGCACCAAAGCGGTGAATTTGTGGATGATCAGAAAGCATGAGTTATGACTGATTTTTCACAAAAAATATTAACTTGGTTTGATCAACACGGTCGTAAAGACTTGCCTTGGCAACAGGATATTAATCCCTATCGCGTTTGGGTATCGGAAATTATGCTGCAACAAACGCAGGTTAAAACGGTAATCCCGTATTTTCAGCGATTTATGCAGTCTTTTCCTACCGTGTTAGATTTAGCCAGTGCCACGCAAGATGATGTACTGATGCACTGGTCTGGTCTGGGTTACTACGCACGCGGACGCAATTTACATAAAGCAGCGGGATTAGTAAGGGATGAATTTGAAGGTGTAATTCCAGAGACTTTGGATACGCTAGAACAGTTGCCCGGAATTGGTCGCTCTACCGCTGGCGCCATTTTATCCATCGCGTGTAAGCAATCTCACCCAATTTTAGATGGCAATGTCAAAAGAGTGTTGGCACGTTTTTATGCCGTAGAAGGTTGGACGGGTAAAGTAGCAACCCAAAAGCAGTTATGGAAATTGGCAGAGCAAAATTTACCACAGTTAGTTGGGCTTGAAGAGCAACAACGCAATGCTGATTACACTCAAGCGATGATGGATTTAGGGGCGACTTTATGTACGCGCACAAAACCACGTTGTGTAGAATGCCCTTTAAATACTGAATGTGTTGCCCTTAAAGAAGATAAAGTACAGCATTATCCTACGCCAAAACCGAAAAAAGTTTTGCCAGAAAAACAGGCAATAATGCTACTTATGCAAAATGCTAAAGGTGAAATACTTATGCAAAAGCGTCCACCTGTGGGCATTTGGGGTGGGCTTTGGTGCTTTCCACAGTTTGATGATAAAGAGAATGCGGCACAATGGCTGAAAGACCAAATCGGTCTAAGTTTAAATAATGCCAGCGTTATAGCACCTTTTAATCATACCTTTAGTCATTTTAAATTAGTTATTCAGCCTTATCACGTCAACTTGGGTGGTGACTTGAAAAATCACAAGCAAACCCCATTAAAGTTAGGTGTGATGGAGGCAGACGATAGCTTCTGGTATAACATTACAACAGAATTTAACGGTGGGCTTGCTGCCCCTGTGCAAAAGTTATTAAAACAATTAAGGAATTAAAGTATGACACGAATGGTAAATTGCGTAAAACTGGGTAAAGAAGCAGAAGGCTTGGAAAGGCTGACTTATCCCGGTGATTTAGGGCAACGAATTTTTGATGGTATTTCACAAGAAGCATGGCAAGGCTGGGTAAACCACCAAACAATGTTATTGAATGAATATCGTCTATCGCCAATCAATCCAAAAGACCGCAAATTCCTTGAAGAAGAAATGGAAAAATTCTTATTTGGTGAAGGTCCATCTGCGGTTGATAATTTTGTACCTGAATAATTGTTTGAATATTAAGGCTGAGTGAAAAAACAATGGCTACTAATTGGGTTTCTGCAACAGTTGTAGAGAACCGGCAACTAACAGAACGTCATTTTGCTTTAATTTTTGAGGCTGAATTAATGCCTTTTGAAGCGGGGCAATTCGCACGTTTGCAGGTTGAAGTAGAAAATAATGAAGGTCAGTTAGAAAAATTTGCCAATCCTTATTCATTGCTAAACACGGCTGATGAAAAATACTCAGAAGTTTATTTTAATACGGTAGAAGGCGGTAAAGTCTCGAATGCTTTAGCGGCATTAAAAGCAGGCGATAAACTAGAAATTGCCCAGCCTTGTGTTGGTTTTTTCGTGCTTTCTCAAGTGCCTGATACCGAGCAATTATGGATGCTTTCAACCGGCACAGGTATCGGACCTTTTCTGTCTATGTTAAAAACAGAGACTGCATGGCAACGATTTAAAAAAGTAATTTTAGTTCATGCCGTTCCGCACGCAGAAGAACTCACCTATTTAGATTTGATTGGACAATTCCAAAAAGACTTCCCTGATCAATTTCAATACATTCAAGTCGTCAGCAGAGAAGATCATGCAGGCGCATTGAAAGGACGCATTCCTGTATTAATCGAAAACGGAGAAATAGAGAAAAAAGTAGGTTTAACAATTAATAAAGAAAATTCACACGTGATGCTGTGCGGTAATAGTGGCATGTTGAAAGATACCAAAGCGATACTCAAAGAGCGCGGTATGGATAGGCACTTGAATCATAAGCCTGGGCATGTGTCTGCGGAGCAATACTTTTAGGCGATATAACGTAGACAAGCTCCTAGTTTTAAAGATGTTACATTTCTATAACATAACAAGAACAATCGAAAACTTTTTATTTGCTATTGTAATATTTCTCTAGCGGGATTATTAGCCACATTGACATAGGTTAATGTGGCTAATTCATTAATTGCTATTATTGAGTCTCGACCCACTCAGCTAATTTCTTTATGATGAAACCCTCAGACAAAAATATTGATGGATATAAAATGTTTAAATTCCCCAGGTTTTCTCAAAAATAAGATCAATAGATTTACTATTTTCTCTGTTTTATGAAAAATTTGAACAACTACGCCATTTTCTTTTTCTGCATACTTTCATCCAAAGACCTCAATACCCTCTATGACGCTCGAAGTTAAAAACCTACAATGCATACGTGGCGATAGAGAATTGTTTGTTGATTTATCTTTTCGTTTGGAATCGAATCAACTATTAATGCTGGAGGGTGCGAACGGAAGCGGTAAAACGACGTTGATAAGAGCATTGTGTGGTTTATATTTACAAGAACAAGGCGAGATATTATGGAACGATGTTTCCATCCGTAAATTGGATGAAGACTATCGCCGTGAATTACTTTATCTCGGGCATCTAAATGCCATAAAAGCGGATTTAACTGTATTGGAAAACTTGAGGATTAATAGCGCGTTAGCCAATAAAATCTCAGGTTATCAGGCAAGCGACGAAGATTTAATGCAAGCACTAGATACCATCGGATTGTTTGCATTTGAAGATTTTCCAACACGCCAATTATCGCAGGGTCAGAAGCGTCGTGTTGCACTGGCACGTTTGTTGGTGAACAAGGCAAAACTGTGGATATTGGACGAGCCGTTTGTAGCACTTGATGTTGCCGCAGTTGAATTGTTACAAAAAATTATTGCCAAACATGTACAAGACGGTGGCATGGTGATTTTGACTACGCATCAGGAAGTGCCGCTAACGTCTGGCAAGATACAACGATTACGTTTGGGTGAGTTTGCCCCCGATTATTATAGACAAGAGTCTCATAAACAAGAGTACCGCCAACAAGAACAGCAAGAAGCAGGCACCGAATATGTTTAGCGCGTTTTGGATTATTTTAAAGCGTGATTTGTTGCTGGCTTTACGTCGTCGTAATGAAGTTTTTACGGTTTTGTTTTTCTTCATTGTGGTGATTAGTTTGTTCCCGATGGGTATTGGCTCAGAGGAGAAAATATTAACAAAGATTGCATCTGGTGTGGTTTGGATAGCGGCATTATTGGCATCGACATTGGCATTAGAACGTTTATTCTCTAATGATTATGAAGATGGCACACTTGAACAATTAGCATTAGTGCCACAATCATTGTCGATCATGGTGTTTGCAAAAATAGTTGCTCATTGGTTATTGACGGGGTTGCCGCTTGTCTTAATTGCTCCACTGGTTGGTTTATTTTATCAGTTGCCGATGGATACGGTTGGCACAATGATGTTGGCATTGTTATTAGGTACACCTGTGCTGAGTATGATTGGAGCAATTGGCGCCGCGTTAACCTTAGGCTTACGTGGCGGCGGGGTTTTACTTTCGTTTTTAGTATTACCCTTGTATATTCCAGTATTGATCTATGGCTCTGGCGCGATTTCGGCGAGTATGGCGGAAGGGCTTAGCGTTCAGCCTTATTTATTGTTGTTGCTTGCATTTATGATTTTATCGGTTATTTTTGCGCCATGGGCAACGGCTTCTGCGTTAAAGATTTCATTAGAATAATTGCTTAGCTATATTAGGATTTTATGAAAATAAATTGGTTTAAATATGCTGCCCCAATGAATTTTTATTCATTGTCGGGGAAGTTGATTCCTCTTTTTTGGGTTGCCGCTATAGCACTTACCTTAATTGGTTTGTATCTTGGTTTTTTTACAACGCCGAATGAACTTGGCAATGGTATGAAAGAGTACTACAAAATCATCTATGTGCATGTAGCAACTGTTTGGATGGCAATGTGGCTATATGGCATGATGGTTTTTTGGGCGCTGATTGGTTTAATTTTTAATACTCGCCTGTCTTATATGATGGCGTCTGCAACTGCTATTACAGGCACTCTAATGACATTTGCGGGTCTAGTAACTGGTGCTATTTGGGGTAAAACCAGTTGGGGTACATGGTGGGACTGGGATCCTCGAATGACCACGTATTTAATTCTATTTTTTGTTTATATCGGCTATATCTCTTTGCAAGCATCTATAGATGATACGCGTCGTTCCGATAAAGCATCTGCCTTTTTGTCGGTCGTAGGTCTAGCGATAGTGCCTGTTATTTATTATTCGATTAATTGCCCCGATCCAGATCAATGTGCTTCTTTGCATCAAGAATCCTCCTTTAAGGGTGTAGAATCGAATATATTAAAAGGTATGCTCATTACTACGCTCGGTTTTTGGATGTACAGTTTTGCTGTGATTATGATGCGTACCCGAAATGTTATTTTAAAACGTGAACAAAAGACCAGTTGGGTGTCTAAACTTAAGGAAGTAAGCTAATGGCAGATTTTTTACATATGGGTGGTTACGGCGCGTATGTTTGGAGCTCAATGGGTATTGTGTTTTTTTTGCTGTTGTTAGAACCTTTATTATTGGTGATGCAACGTAAATCAATTATAAAAGATATCAAGCGTATTAAACGCATGGAACAACGAACTAAGTCACATAATAAGTAGTATTTAAAAAGTGGAATAGAATAAAAGGAACGAGAGGTAGTAAAAATGAAAGCACGAAATAAACGAATTATATTTGTATTGATTGCATTACTCAGTGTGGGTGCAGCATCGGCACTTATCACCAAAGCAATGAAAGGCAATCTTAACTATCTTTATACGCCCGAAGAAGTGCTTGCGGGAAAAGTACCTAAAGATCAAGTATTTAGATTGGGTGGTTTAGTTAAAAAAGATAGTCTAAAACGCGATACTACAAAATTAGAAGCACGTTTTATCGTTAGGGATAATCGTAATAATGAAATTACGGTAGTAACAAATAAAATCCTGCCGGACCTTTTTCAAGAAGGAAAGAGTCAAATATCACGCGGTAAAATGGGCGAAGACGGTTTATTTTATGCGATTGAGGTGTTGGCAAAACACGACGCTGAATACATGCCAAAAGAGCTGAAAGATACTTTAGAAAAGGAGCACTCAGCAGGTAAAGAGTACTCAGCAGCTCCCGTAAAAACAGACGCTAAACAGCAAGAGCAAAAGCCATGATCCCTGAAATTGGACATTTTGCGCTAATATTGGCGCTATCGGTTTCACTTTTACAAGGTGTATTTCCGCTGATAGGATCTTTAACCGGAAAATCTCATTGGGTCGCATTAGCGAAACCTGCGGCAAAGGGTCAGCTATTTTTTATGTTGATTTCATTTGCTTGTTTGCTTTATGCCTTCATAACGAATGACTTTTCAGTAAAATATGTTGCCTCAAATTCAAATACTCAAATGCCGACTATTTATCGTGTATCGGCCTTGTGGGGTGCGCACGAAGGTTCACTGCTCCTTTGGGCGTTAATTTTAGCGACCTGGGGTGGAGCGGTTGCCTTTTTCAGTAAAGGTATCCCGCCGATTATGCTCGCACGCGTATTAAGTGTAATGGGGTTGATCGGGGTCGGTTTTACTTTGTTTTTATTACAAACTTCTAATCCATTTGAGCGATTAATTAATATTCCGTTGGAAGGTCGACAACTTAATCCATTGTTGCAAGACTTTGGTTTAGCAATTCACCCACCCATGTTGTACATGGGTTATGTGGGCTTATCGGTAGCATTTTCTTTTGCCGTTGCTGCGATGATTGGTGGAAAATTAGATGCGGCGTGGGCTCGTTGGGCGCGCCCGTGGACGAATATCGCATGGGTATTCTTAACGCTTGGTATTACCTTGGGAAGCTGGTGGGCTTATTATGAACTTGGCTGGGGCGGTTGGTGGTTCTGGGATCCAGTAGAAAATGCATCATTGATGCCGTGGATTGTTGCTACCGCATTGATTCATTCTTTGGCTGTCACCGAAAAGCGCGCTTCATTTAAAGCATGGTCGGTATTGTTAGCAATATTTGCATTTTCTTTAAGTTTACTCGGTACATTCTTAGTTCGTTCTGGTGTGCTTACTTCGGTACATTCATTTGCGAGTGACCCCGAGCGTGGTTTATTTATCCTTATATTTTTGCTTGCGGTGATAGGCTCATCCTTAACGCTTTTTGCATTTAGAGCACATAAATTACGTTCATCGGGTACGTTTTCTGTTATTTCCAGAGAAACAGGTTTAATGGCGAATAATGTCATTCTAGTGGTGATGACGGCGACAGTATTACTGGGAACCTTGTATCCATTGATTATTGATGCCTTTGGTTCCGGCAAAATTTCTGTGGGTCCCCCTTATTTTAATTTCGTGATGGTTCCATTGTCTGTCGCCCTGTATTTGGTGATGGGTGTCGGTTTCTTTTTGCGTTGGAAAAAAGATGATGGCACGCGTTTGATTAAAAAATTATGGATGCCTTTGGCGGCAAGTTTAGTTATTGCTGTGGTGTTGCCGTTATTGTTTATCTCAGAATCTAGCATACACGCGGGAATTGGTTTGTTTTCGGGCAGTTGGGTTGCGTTGGCTGCGTTGATGTGGGTCGTAAGCTTAGGGCGTTCGCCATTTAAGTTACCTCTTTCAAGTTGGGGTTCGGTGATTGCACATATCGGTATGGCGATGACAGTGATCGGTATCACTCTGGTGTCATTGTACGACTCAGAAAAAGATGTACGCTTAGAAAGTGGTCAGTCTTATACGCTAGCAGATTATAAATTTACCTTTGATGGGATTAAAAACTATAAAGGTGCGAACTACAAAGCAACACAAGCAACCATGACAATTACTCAAAATGATAAAATAGTCACAGTGGTACACCCAGAAAAACGTGATTACGGTCGTGATGCGATGCCGATGACCGAAGCAGGGATTGATGCCGGATTTACTCGCGATTTATTTGTCGCATTGGGTGAGCCTTTGGGTAGCAATGCGTGGAGCTTTAGAATTTACCATAAGCCATTTGTACGATGGATTTGGCTTGGTGGCGTATTGATGGGTTTGGGTGGTCTACTTGCTGCATTGGATAAACGTTATCGTCGGGTTAGAAAAATCGTACTTGATCCGGTGACAGAAAAAAGTAATAAAGTTCGACAGGGTAAAAATCAAGGCAGTACGCAGCAGGGTGCTGGCGCATGAAATTTTTTATTCCTCTTTTTCTGTTTTTAGCCTTGGGAGCTTTAATGCTTTTTGGCTTAAATAATGATCCTAAGGTGATTCCTTCGCCCTTTATTGGGCAAGCTGCGCCTAATTTTGAATTACCGCGTTTATATAAAAAAGACCAAACTATTTCGGTTAAAGAAATGAAGGGTAAAGTCTGGGTGCTTAATTTGTGGGCATCTTGGTGTGCATCTTGTCAGGCAGAGCATCGCGTTCTAACACATTTTATCAATCAAGAAAAAGTGCCTACGGTTGGCCTTAATTATAAAGATTACGGCACAGAAGATTATGGCGATGCGGCATTAACGTGGTTAGAGCGTTTAGGTAACCCTTATTATGCAGTTGCTGTAGATACAAAAGGCATGGCAGGTATTGATTGGGGTGTAGTTGGTGTACCAGAAACATTCGTTATTGATAAAAAAGGTATCGTAAGACATAAGTTTACGGGTCCCGTTTATCAGAAAGCCGTGGATAACGAACTGATTCCATTAATCAAACAGTTACGTGAGGAAGAAGGGTAATGAAACGATTATTCATCAGTCTTACCGTTTTATTTTTGTTAGCGTTTAATTCAGTCCACGCCGTTAAGATTGAATTTCATGACTTTAAAGACAAACAACAAGAACGACTTTATTTGCAGTTAATCGCAGAATTGCGATGTGTGAAATGTCAAAATCAAAACCTAGCAGAATCAAACGCAGAACTAGCAACGGATATGCGTGAGAAAGCTTACGCGATGGTGGTTGAAGGAAAATCACGGCAGGACGTTGTGAAATATATGACCGATCGTTATGGTGATTTTGTGTTGTATAAACCGCCTTTTAAAAGTAACACCTATTTGCTCTGGATTGGTCCTGTTTTGTTGTTAGTTTTAAGTTTGTTTATTTTGGTTAGGCGCATTCGTTCACCAGAAGACAAAACGCTAGAAACGTTAAACGAAAATCAACGCGAGTCAGTTCGCGATCTTTTAAAATAATTATTTCTAATAATCTCTCGATCCCCCATTTAAGTAGGATAATAAAATATGTTTTGGATAATTGCTGCGGTGTTAATTTTAATCGCATTAGCCTTTGTTTTACCTTCCCTTTTACGTCAGTCTGGTTTATCTGCAGATCAAGAAATGAGTGTGCGTCGTCAACAGAATATTCAAATTGCCAAAGAGCAACTTGAAGATTTAGAGCAAAACTTTGAAAAGAGTGAAATGGACGAAACTAGTTATCAAGCCACGCGTGATGAATTAGAAGCTGCCCTTTATGACGACGTGAATGAGGCTGAACAAAATGTGAGTAGCAGTGTTAGCAAAAAATCATTAGTGAGTACTTTAGCAATTGTATTACTGATTCCTGCGATTGCGGTTGGATTGTATCAAAAATTGGGAAATCCTGTTTTTAATACATCGCTATCTTCTAAAGAAGCGGCAACAGCCGAACTTCAAAAAAATGTACCTAAAAATTCAGACGGAACGCCTGATATTGATACCATGGTTATCGGCTTGCAGAAAAAAATGGAAGCAGATCCAAAGAATGTAAAAGGTTGGTATATGTTGGGGCGCTCTTTCATGGTAATGAAACGTTATCCCGATGCAGTTAAAGCATTTGAAAAGGCGTATCAATTAAAACCAGAATCAGCTGATATTATGTTGTCTTTAGCAGATTCACTTTCAATGACAAATAAGGGCGATATTTCTGGTCGTCCAACAGAGATAATCAACAAAGTATTAAAAATAGAGCCAGAGAATTTAACTGCTCTATGGCTTGGTGGAATGGCAGCAAGGCAACAACAAGACCCTGTAACAGCAATTAAACGCTGGAGACGTGCTTTAATTCAATTAAAAAACCCAACGGAAATTCAAGAAATTAATTCTTTGATTGCAGAGGCGAGCAAGCTGTTAAAACCTGAACAGCAAGCGGCTTTAAAACTAGATGCTACTGCAGCAACAACAGCAGCACCTGTTGCTCCAATGTCTCCAACGAGCGCACCCGTTAAAGCTACAGCAAAAGCAAGCAATGCTGCGGGAGTTAGCGTGACGGTTTCTTTATCCGAAAAATTTAAAAGTCAGGTTCAGCCAACGGATCTCGTGTTCATCTATGCTAAAGCAGTAACGGGTCCACCCATGCCATTAGCGGCGGCGCGTAAGCAAGTCAAAGACCTGCCTTTGGAAATAATGTTAGATGACAGCATGGCGATGATGCCGACGATGAAAATTTCAGATTTTTCGGAAGTAGTTATCGGCGCACGTGTTTCAAAAAGCGGACAACCAGTGGCTCAAAATGGTGATTTATTTGCAGAAAAGAAGCCGATTAAAGCGGGTGAAAAAGTATCGTTGGAGATTGACTCGGTCGTTGCCAAATAGCAGTGTAGTTTTAGTGAATAGCCAATGAATTAAATGGTTTGTGCTATTTGCTCTTGTCTAGTTCAGTAAATGTAACAGGGAATGAAAATCCACAGACTTCTTTCACGTCATTCCATTGAGATTCTGTTCGAGGAAATTTTCTACAAGTAGGCGGGCGAATTTTGTAGATAGAACAATAGCTATTGCCATCATCACTGTCTTTTAAGAAACTGCATCTAAAAGGCAATTTACAACACTCACCACAATTATTACAAGCCCCGGTTCTTTCACTATCAACAGGCAATATGGATGTAATTGTTCTTAGTACTTTTGGGATCATTTGTTATGACCTTGAAACCAACAAGTCGCGCATTATACCTGTTTATACTAGAAAATTACTAATCCAAGATAATATAAATGGTTATAGCTTGTTACTTTCAAATATTATTATCTTTGCCCAATCCTAAGATGTTGGCGGGATACATTTCGTCGTAATTTACCCATGCGGGAAACTCATCGTGTTTTTTATTTGCAACATAGCTCAGTAATTGCTGGAAATGGAATTATTTGATTAACCTCGCCAATGCTTTAGTTAGCGACAAATTCACCATTTGGCCAACTTGGAGCGGAGATAGGTTCACCAAGGTTGGCTTCAATTAATCGTTCTCTGGCTTCAAGTAATCGTCCTACAAGTGCTGGTTCGCGTTCGCCGTAAGCTTCATTATCTTCTACACGGTTGACGACTATACCGAGTAATTCGGTGATGGCATTACCAACAGAGTTTTGTGAAATGGTTACAATTAACCGTCCTTGATCGTCGCGGTAAAGAATTTGTTTATAAGCAGGTCGCCAGCGGATAATGTTAGCAAATTGTGGATCTTGGATCACTTGCTCACGTAAATCTCGTGCTACCCGTAAGAAGGTATTGTTGCTCAGTAATACATCGGATATTTGGTTGGGAAAATTAGCTTGTTTGGGTACGCGCTCTTCGCCTGTCGCAACTAGATTGAAAAATGTTTCATAAAAATCTAAAAAGCCACGTAATACTTGTTCAAATTCATACCAGAAATATTGATCTTTGAGTTTTTTTGCACCGCCGATTAATTCCCAGCTAGGTAAGCCTTGTGGGTAACCGGTGAGTTTTAAAGCGCATTCTTCTGAGGGTAATAATTTTAATAGTTGTAAATCGAGCACATCTAAAAATTCATGATAAACATCACTCAAATGGCGTAAAAAGAGCGTGTTGTGTCCACTATCTGTTAGGTTAGGGTTGCTCGCATCGGCTTCTTTAGACGCTTTTAAATCAGCAATAGGGAATACCATAAAATGATTATGAATCATGCGAATACTAGGAACACCGGGTTTGTTCAATGGCCAAGTAGAATCCAAGCTTGCTTCACCACAAAGCACTAAATGCTTCTTCGGGTCGGGATATTTTTCCAGCATATATTCGATTAAAATCTGGGTCATTTTTGACCAGACTTTCTTTTGTTGACGACTCATTTGGTCGCGGCGTACTGGGCGACCTAACGGATCAAGAATTCGTCGAGAGGTATCTAAAATAACGGATGTATCAAACTCGGTACTGTGCCCGATGAGTTTACGATACATGAGTAAATCTTCGGGAGTGCGAAATAGACCATTTTCTTCAGCAAGATTTTTAAGATTAGCTGCACTGTTGAAAAATTCAACGGGGGACATGCCTTCTGGAACAGTAAGTGACATGGAGGGGCGCGGAGTAACTATTTCCCGTGGAGTAAGCTTCATTGTTTTTCCTTGTATTATTTTTTAGCAGTATAGATTATTACAACTTAAAATATGAAGAAAATATTAACGAATAACTTGTTTCAGATCAGATAGAGATGCGATTGTGCCACGACATAGTTTTGAGAAACTTGATGAATGATAGATTATCTATTTAGGTAATATTTGTAGCCACCATTTAAGTAAATCAATATTCTATAAAGCCGCTACAGACCAATTATTGTTGGGTAATGATAAGGACAATGTCAGCGACTTAACAAACCTGATTGAAAGAATATTTTCATTCATTTTTATCTTGTTATGTTAAGCCGCTGCTACTATGAGTTAACGGGTTGCCATTCCATAGTCTTGAACATCTCATCCAATGGCGTTTGTGCGATATGGTTATAGTAATTGCTCATGGTTTTTTGTGCCAGAATAGTGATGACTTCTAAGATGTGGCGTTGATCGTATCCTGCTTCGGTAAAATCATTAATTGCTTGTTCGGGAACCCATCCGCGATGTTCTATTTCTGCCAGTGCAAAATTGCGCAAGGCATTGAGTTTTGGGTCGGATAGCGGGCGTTGCTCTCGTAGTTCAGTCAAAATGTTTTCTGGCATTTTCGCCATGCTCGCTAAGACGGAATGTGCGCCAACACAATAAGTGCATTCATTTTCCGCACTGACGCTGAGATATACAACCTGACATTCCACAGGCGTTAAGAAAGCAAATTCTGCTAAGGTTGTATTGAAAGATAGATACGTTTTTAATGCTGCGGGGGCAGTTGCTAGTCCTCTATAAAGATTGGGAATGGAGCCGTAAGTATTTTCTGCCACAGTGAGTTCTGCTTTTACTGCATCTGGTGCTGATTCGATTGTATGTAGTTCAAAATTCATTTTATTGTTCCTCGTTGTATTATTATGAAAATTCTGGACTGACTAGTCCAGAATTAGTTAAAAAAATATCAGTTTAATGTGGCTAGAATAATTTTTACGGTGCGCTTGATTGTTTTGTCATCGGCTCCTGCTTTCACCATGTTTTTTAAGCCACTCATATTAGTGACAAGATAAATAGCTAAGTCTTGCGCATTGCTACTTTTATCAATGTCTCCTTCATGTTGTGCTTGCAGAATAGCTTTTTCAAAAATGGAAAAAATATCATCAAGGCTATTACTTACTAATTTAGCAATATCAACGTCGCTTTGAGCAAATTCACTTGCGGTGTTCATCAGTAAACAGCCACGCCGAGCGTTCTTGCCACTGGTTTCATTGGCAACATTCATAAATAATGTTTCAAGAAATGCCTTGCCGGAGTTTGCTTGATCTAATTGGGTTAATAAATCATCCGTTAACATTTTTTGATAATTCTTAATCGAGCGCTGAAATAGTTGATTTTTGCTTTTAAACGTTTGGTAGAAGCTACTTTTAGACAGGCACATCACATTTAATAAATCTTGCAAAGAAGTTGATTCGTAACCTTTGCTCCAGAATTGCTGCATAGCAGTTTCGAGTGCCTGATCAGGATTAAATTCTAATGGTCTGCCAATGTTCATGTTTAGATAATAGTACCGATCAGTCCAAAAGTAAATAATTATATGTATTCTACCAAATTTTTTTTAAGTAATGACTATACTTAAAATATAACAGTTCTAAATAAATGACTATCGAGACCAATACATATTGGTCTCGATAGTCGATAAATAATTGTGCAGCTGGGAGAATATAATGAGTAAGATTGTAGAAGAAGTAGTATCAGCTAATAATAAATACATAGCTGATTTTGGCGACAAGGCGGATTTACCTATGCCTCCGGCTCGGCAGTTTGCCATCTTGACCTGCATGGACGCTCGACTTGATCCAGCAAAATATGCGGGTCTTGCAGAAGGTGATGCACACGTTATAAGAAATGCAGGCGGTCGGGCGAGTGATGATGCAATTCGATCCTTGGTGATTTCTTATAAATTATTAGGCACGAAAGAATGGTTTGTGATTCATCATACTGATTGCGGCATGGAAACGTTTACAAGTGATATTATGGGTGATTTATTGGCTGGTAGCTTGCAAACTTCTAATGTTGATGAAACTGGCTGGCATGACAGTAATGCAGGTGGCGGTACAAATGATGGCAAATACATTAATTGGTTAACTATCGGCAATCAAGAACAAAGTGTAATAGCTGATGTGCAAAGAATTAGAAATAATTCTATGGTTCCCGCTGATATTCCGATTTATGGTTATATTTATGACTGTAAAACAGGAAGATTGCTTGAGGTGCCTGAAGCCACAGAGGCAGGAAAAGTAATCCGTTCTTAGTTAACTCCTTTTTTGGGAGTTGTCGATGTCAAGGTAGAATATCTGCTATTTAAAAATAGCAGATATAACCATTCTAGCCCGTTACTAAACTAACACGAATCGCATCTAACTTTAATTGTGCCATTTTTAAATAGCTCAGTAATTCGGTGGCATTATCTTCCAGTTGTTCTATTTCATCTTGGCGAATGTTTGGATTCACCTTTGCGAGTGCTTTTAAGCGTTGTTGGTCATCTTTCGCTTCCGCGAGCATCTTGGTTTGTGCCTCATCAATCAATTTAACTTGCTGTGGTTTTATCTGCTTTTGCACATTCTCCACTAACTGTTGAATGTGTGGACGAGCGTGTTGTATCAGTTCTAACAAAGTACGTTTGTTGACCCGTTGTGCTTCTGCATTTAACAGTTCATGGTTTAAAATTTCGCTAAGGTCATTACCGTTGGTGTCTATCACCATGCGTATGATTCCATCAGAAATATAACGTGGTACTTGTAGATAATTGGGTGCAGGACAATGTACTTTGAAGATGGCTTCTAGAATAAGTGTACCTGCGGGTACCTGTTGTGAACCCAGTTCGAGCGCGCAAAAAGTAGCATTACCAAATTCGCTATTGATAATCATATCCATCGAACCGCTGACCATGGGATGTTCCCACGTGAGGAATTGCACATCTTCGCGCGAAAGTGCGGTAGCCCGATTGTAAGTTGCCGTCATACCATCTTCGGGCAGTGAAGGGAAATGTGCGTTCATCATATGATCGGTCGGCTTAATGATGAAACTTTCACTACTGTGAGGTTGATTATCAATGCCGTGTTGATCGAAAACAGCATCCATGTAGGCGCTTAAAGTCAATGTATTGCTGATGTCGTTTACATTATTAATGACTTCTTGTGCATGATTTACATCGCAGGAATTAAGTTCTAACAGGCGATCGCGCCCCTGTTGCATGTGATGTAGCGTTTCTTCTGTGAGCGCTTTTGAGCGCGCGATAAAATCATCAAAGGTATCACTTTGTTGCTGTTCCTGTAATTGTGGAGAGTGGAGTAATTCTCGATGTAATTCATTTTCAAATATTTCAAAAATACTATGTCCGACGGAACATACATGCTCAAATGCGTTAAGCCCTTCGTGATACCAACGCATCAAACGTTGTTGCGCGCCGTCTTCAAAATATGGGATGTGAATATTAATGGTTTGGGTTTGTCCGATTCGATCAAGGCGACCAATGCGCTGTTCTAATAAGTCAGGGTTTAACGGTAAATCAAATAAAATCAAATGGTGAGCAAATTGAAAGTTTCGACCTTCGCTACCTATTTCTGAACAGATTAAAATCTGCGCACCCATTTCATCGTCGGCAAAATATGCGGCAGCACGGTCGCGCTCCAGAATACTTAGACCTTCGTGGAAGACGCTCGGCGTAGCTGTTGTTTTTAGGCGCAAGTGCGCCTCTAGCGTTAATGCAGTTTCTGCATGAGCACAGATGAGTAAGACTTTATCATTTGGGTGTTTTTCCAGCCATTGGCTTAACCATTCGACGCGCGGATCGGCATTTATCCATTCGTCTTGATTTGCGTCTTGTAGAAGTAGCCTTTCTGGATGTAATTGGTCTTCGAGTGGAGCATCAGCAATCTGATAAACTTTTGGCAACGCTAAGCTGTAGGTATGCACCTTTCTCTGAGGAAAGCCTTTAACTGTATCACGCGTATTTCTGAATAAAACGCGCCCAGTACCGTGCCTGTCTAGTAGACTTTGGATGATGCTGTCTGCAGGGTTGATTTCATTTGCATCTAGCGCGGCATTTTCAATAAATTCATCAACCTCGGTTTTGCCAAGATAGCTTTCAAGTTGATTGAGTTTTTCCTCATCTTGCCAGCCTTCTGCGTCCGCTTGTAACCATTGCACTAATTCATTAATTGGCTGATAACTTGCTTCTTCTTTTTTGAATTGTTTTAAATCAAAGAAACGGTCAGGGTCGAGAAATTTCAATCGCGCGAAATGACTTTCGATGCCTAATTGTTCGGGGGTTGCAGTCAATAATAATAAGCCCGGAATGTGTTTTGCCAACGATTCGATACAAACATATTCATTGCTGACATGGTTTTCGCTCCAACCAAGATGATGGGCTTCATCGACGATCATTAAATCCCAGCCAGCGTCTACGGCTTGTTGGTGGCGAACGGGGTTTTCGGTTAAAAAAGATAAACTACACAGGACTAACTGTGCGCTTTCAAAGGGGTTAGATTGCTGGTGTTGACTGGGGTTGTTAATGTCGTCTGTGCCATTTCCTTCTTCTTCAATCGCAAAACAACGTTCTTCATCTAAAATAGTAAAATGTAAATTAAATCGGCGTAGCATCTCAACTAGCCATTGGTGTACCAATGTTTCAGGTACAACGATCAAAGCACGTTTAACGCGTTCGGTGAGCACTTGTTGGTGTAAAATCAAGCCTGCTTCAATGGTTTTGCCTAATCCCACTTCATCAGCAAGTAATACGCGTGGTGCATGGCGTTGGGAGACTTGGTGGGCAATGTAAAATTGATGAGGCAATATCTGAACGCGTGGACCGAGTAAGCCAAAAGCGGGGGATTGATGTTGCCGATGCAAATGTTGTAATGATTCTACGCGTAACTCAAAATGTTTACTTTTATCGACTTGCCCTGCAAATAAGCGGTCTTGTGGTTGGCTAAAACGGGCAAAACTATCAAGCTCTAATTCGTGAATGCGTACTTCTTTATTATCTTCATTTACGCCAATGTAAACAATGCAATGATTGTGTTCATCATGACCTGTAACGGTCAAGGTTTCACCATCTTCAATACCAATGGTTTCACCAATAGGGTATTTTACGCGATTTAAAGGCGCATTATCTGTAGCATAAACACGGCTTTCATCAACCGCAGGGAAGATCACCGTCATATGACGACCTTCAATTTTTTCGATAAAACCTAGCCCATAATCAGCTTCGGTATTGCTTATCCAGCGTTGCCCTGGATGGTACTCATTGTTCATAATATTGGTAACTATTGTTGAAATCGGTTCAAAAAAATACCCGTCATCTTTCGATGCGGGTATCTATTTTACAATGTCTAATTAATATTAGAATTGCTTTAGAACAAGAAAAGTCATTATTTTGCTTCGTCAATCATGCGTTGGATGATTGGAGCAAGAATAATCTCCATTGCCATGCTCATTTTTCCACCAGGAATAACAATAGTGTTACGACGAGACATGAATGAGTCGTGTAGCATATTAAGTAAATGTGGAAAATCAATGCAGAATTTTTGAGGGTTATCAAAACGGATGATTACAAAGCTTTCGTCGGCAGTTGGAATATCACGTGCAATAAATGGGTTTGATGTATCAACAGTTGGTACACGCTGGAAATTAATATCAGTTCGGGAGAACTGTGGCGCAATGTAATGCACATAATCTGGCATACGGCGTAGAATGGTATCAACGATTACTTCTTCGTCGTATCCACGTTCTGCGTGATCTCGGTGGATTTTTTGAATCCATTCAAGGTTTACACTCGGTACAACGCCAATGCCAAGATCGACGTATTTAGATGTATCAACACCTTGCTTGTCATCTGCTGCCAAGCCATGTAAACCTTCGTAGAATAATAAATCACTGCCTGCGTTAATATCTTCCCATGGGGTGAATTCACCTGAATTTTTATTACAACCCAAACGAGCATTTTGTTCTGCTGCTTCATCATCATTGTGAAGGTAATAACGTTTTTTAGTTACACCAGCATCACCATATTCTTTAAAAGTGCGCTCTATTGCTGCAAAATCATTGGCTTCTGGACCAAAATGACTGAAGTTATTGTTGCCAACCGCTTCTGCTTTTTTAACTTCTTCGCCAAATTCAACACGGCTTAAGCTATGAAAACTATCACCTTCAACGATAGCAGGGTTAATACCTTCACGACGGAAGATGTTTTCAAATGCGCGTTTTACGAAAGTAGTACCAGCGCCAGATGATCCAGTAACAGCAACAACAGGAAATTTTTGTGACATAGGGGAGTCCTCACAGATTTTTTTTCAAGAATGAGGCGGATTCTACCTTATGGGTGTTTCTTTTAACACAAATTTCTAATGTGTAAGTTAGCTTTCACTTACGTTATTTGGAAGGTGAATTTATTCTAGGAGATGTGAGCGACTATTGGCCTAACATTTAGAAGTAGGTTTTTTGGAGTATTAAGTGGCAAAGAGGTAACTTTTTCTTGAAAATATTTAAAGAAAAAAATGATGTTTCTTTTATTATTTACATTAATCTCTATTGACAAAATTATTTGTTGGACTTGTCCACAAATTCTGTGGATAACTCTGTGAATATCCCTGTGAACTTCTTCGTATTGATGCATAAGGGTGTGTTTTTCAGCAAACTGGTCAATTTTTGACCAGTTTATTATTTCATTAATATTTTCAGAGTGTTACGACGCTATCTTGAGGAGTTTTTCTCAATATAACGCTAATGTTGCATTTTTGTGACATGATAAACGTTAAAAACAAGTGCTGTGTATAAATCAATAGGCTTTTTTCTAATATTAACATACCATAAGTCCTTATTAAGCTTAGGTTAAGCTAATATTATCGGTAAAATTAATGGGTAAATAATGAATAGTGATTCACCAAAAGTTGGATTTGTAAGTCTCGGTTGTCCAAAGGCATTAGTAGATTCTGAACGCATTTTGACACAATTGCGTTCAGAAGGTTATGGCATCGTTCCTGATTATGATGGTGCGGACGTGGTGGTCATCAATACCTGTGGTTTTATCGATAGTGCTGTTGAGGAATCGCTTGATGCGATTGGTGAGGCAATTAAAGAAAACAGCAAAGTTATCGTGACAGGGTGTTTGGGTGCAGAATCAGATAAGGTTTTAAATGCCCATCCTGATGTCTTGGCCGTTACGGGGCCGCATGCTTACGAAGAAGTGATGAATGCGGTGCATGAGCAATTAACACCGCCGCATGATCCCTATATTGATCTTGTTCCACCACAAGGAATTAAACTGACACCAAAACATTATGCTTACTTGAAAATATCAGAGGGTTGTAATCACCGCTGTTCATTTTGCATCATTCCGTCTTTGCGCGGTGATTTAGTGAGTCGCCCGATAGGTGATGTAATGCAAGAGGCGGAAAATTTAGTCAATGCTGGTGTAAAAGAATTATTGGTGGTTTCACAAGATACCAGCGCCTATGGCATAGATACAAAATACAGAACAGGTTTTTGGCAGGGTCGTCCAGTCAAATCCCATATTCAGCAATTATCAGAAGAGTTATCTCAACTTGATGCGTGGGTACGTTTGCATTATGTCTACCCTTATCCGCATGTAGATAAATTAATTCCTCTCATGTCTGAGGCTCTTAATAACAATAGTGATAAGGGTATTTTGCCTTATTTGGATATACCGTTTCAGCACGCCAGCCACCGAATTTTAAAAGATATGCGTCGCCCAGCACATGCTGAAAAAGTATTAACACGGATTCAAAAGTGGCGCGAGATTTGTCCTGATCTTACGATTCGCAGTACCTTTATTGCTGGTTTTCCGGGAGAGACCGAAGAAGACTTTGAGTTGCTTTTAGACTTTTTACGTGAAGCCCAGCTCAATCGCGTAGGCTGTTTTGCCTATTCGGATGTGGATGGCGCAGAGGCGAATAAATTAGCTAACCCTGTTCCAGAAGATGAAAAACAATATCGCCTAGAGCGATTTATGGAAGTGCAAGCAGAAATCAGTGCCGCCAAATTAGCTTCAAAAATTGGTAAACAAATGACTGTGTTAACCGATGATACCGTGCAAGGAGAAACTGAAAAAGAAGATGTAACCATCGCCAGAAGCAGTAGCGATGCACCAGAAATAGATGGTGTGGTTTATATAGAAGGAGAGTTGTTAGAAGCAGGGCAATTTGCGCAAGTGGAAATTACTCATGCGGATGAGCATGATTTGTGGGGCAAGTTAATATAAAGAAAATAATAAGTATCAATTAATAACTTACAGTAAAATTATTGTGCTTTTTATGACTCTTAAAACAAAAAAATCCAAGCATCTTTCGATGCTCGGATTTTTGATTCTAGCCCACTAATAGGGCTGGATCTGTACTTATAGACTCTGGTAAA
>Ga0209633_10001551_pt1 | contig 23327 bp, 18 predicted proteins | sample Cruoilmetagenom1_FD_187290 | JGI IMG/M metagenome (GOLD analysis project Ga0209633, IMG submission 187290) | Oil polluted marine microbial communities from Coal Oil Point, Santa Barbara, California, USA - Sample 1 (SPAdes) (version 2) | ecosystem: Environmental > Aquatic > Marine > Oil seeps ...
CGCCGCCATCGCCATATTTTCAACCACGGCCTTCGCCGGTGAGTTCACCGACTGGTGCACGGCCTCGGCGCCGGACGGCGCGGATATGGCCAAAATCGAAGAAACCTGCGCCTGCCTTGAAGCGGCGACGGAGGGCGATGCGGACGCACGCACCAGCATGGAAAGCGCCGGCGACATTAAGGATCGCGAAGAGCGTTACGCCGCCTTGAGCGCCGATGCTCAGTCGGCGGTCGATTCCTGCCGATAACACCGCAATCTCTTTGCATATACAAAGGAGAAATAGCCATGGCCCAGAAAGCCAAATTCAAAATCGCCCCCCATATGCGCCTGCATGAATGGGTCGCAGAAGAGAAAGGCTATTTCGCCGATGAAGGCCTCGACTATGAGTTTGTTCAGGAGCTGGTTGCGCCTGACGGCACGGTCCATGATCTAGGCGACAAGGTCGGCGCCTACCAGACTTTTGAAAAGGGCCGCGATTCCAATGTCTGCTCCGCATGCCACTGGACGGTGAACGCCGCCGCTTCAGCCGGGCATGGCAAGCTTTATTCAAAAGCCTATTCGGTGGCGAATTGCGGCATTTTCGTTCCCGCAGACTCGCCGATCCGGAAACCCGAAGACCTTGCGCACACGCCGGTCTCGGTCGGCTATCAATCGGGCAGTCACTATTCAACCATCCAGGCGCTTGAGCAGTTCATGCCCGGCGATGACATCAAGCTTTCTTTCAGCGATGGTCTATTGTTCCGGCGTCTTGAAAAGCTGGTTGACGGCGAGGTTCCGGCGGCGAGCCTTTTCAGCGCCGCCTATTACACGGCCGAGCAGCTTGGCTTCCGCAAGATCTGCGATACGAGCTTCATGATGGCGGGCATGGTGCAGCCGGGCTCGGACATGCGCGATGTTGAGAAGTTTTACCGCGCGCTGCGCCGGGCGCAGGCCGATATTGATCTGCGGCCGGAGCTTTATGTGAAATACTATCTGAACGAGCTGCCCGAGCGTTTCCACGGCTCGGTTGATGTTCGCACATTCGGTCCCGGCGAGCGTATCGTCTTTGAGCCTTATTCGCGCGAAGTCTATGAACGATCGCAGCAATGGATTTCCGAACGGGATATTTTCCCGGAAGGCGGGCTTGTTGAATCGGGCTATCAGGATGCTGTCTTTCAATAGGCCGGCGGCGCAATTTGAATGTACAATGGGCGGTAAGCGTGAAAACGATTTGCCGCCCGTTTAGCATTGCAACATACGGAAAACCCGATGTCTCATTTCAGCTTTCTGAAACCAACCGATGCGATGGCGAATATTCTGGTCTCCGACCTTGAGCGCTTCCAGCCCTATCTGGAGTTCGCCAGTCAGGTGATGCGCGGGGCCTCGGAGCTTACCGAGAAGGACCGCGAATTAATGGTGACCTATGTGGCGGCGCTCAATGAATGCGACTTCTGTTACGGCGCGCATAACGCAACGGCGGAAAAATTCGGCGCCGATACCGGCATTGTCGACGCGTTGATGGCGGATGATTACGATGCTCTTGACGAAAAACTGCGGCCGGTTTTCGCGCTTGTCCGCAAGCTGACGAAAGAGCCTTACAAGGTCGTCAAGGCCGATATTGATGCGATCACGCAAGCGGGGTGGACGGAAAAAACCGCGCAGGACGTCATCTGCGTGACGGCTTTCATGAATTGCTCCAACCGGATTGTCAGCGGCCACGGCATAAACGGCTCGCCGGAAGCCTTCGAAATGGCCTCGCGCGCCATGGGTCCGGGCGGCGGCTATAGTCCGAAATCGGTTAAAAAGGGCGCCGGTAAGGCTTGAGATTATTAGCCAGCGGCAAACCCAAATTTCTTGGCCGCCGCCATTGCTGATGCGCCGCCATCGACCGGAATGATCGCGGATTTGATCCACGCTGAGTCCTCGGAAACCAGGAACGCAATCGCAGAGGCGATGTCGGACGGTGATGCAATGCCGATCGATTGGATGCGCGCAGCGGACTGTTCGCCAAAGCTGGTGAGGAAATCGCCAAGAATTTCGGTCTGGACGCCGGCCGAGGCGGCCGCGTTCATTCTGACGCCGGCTTTTTCCATTGCTGGGAAGGATTGCACCGTCCACAGATTAAGAAGTTGCTTGCTTAAAGGGTAGGCGGAAACGGCGTCCAGCCCGTCCATAACAACGCCGTGGCGGCGTGCAAGCGCATCGATATCGTCTTTGGCGCGAGGGACGAGAAACTCTTTTAGAAGATCGACATTTTCCCGCCAGGCATTGCCGGCATGGGACGACATGTTGCAGATCGCAGCGCCGGGTGTGAGCTTACCGAGAAGTTGATCGGTCAGCGCTCTTATTCCGTAAAAGTTGACCATCAGCAATTGCGTCACAGAGCAATCCGCGTTTGGCGGGATGCCGGCGATGTTGAGCAGGCCGTCAATCTCGGCGGGCGCCCGGCTGACAGCGTTTTCGATCGAGGCGAAGTCGCCCTGATCGAATTGAATAAATTCGTCCGCTGCCGCTGGATCGGGTTCGCGACGGTCAAACGCAATGACGACCGCGCCGCGGCGCTTCAAGAGCATGGCGGCGGCCGCGCCGATACCTGAGGCGGCGCCCGTAACGATCATGCATTTGTTTTCAAATGGCTTGTTCATCGATTGCCAAAATAGACCGCACCCAGACGCACAGGCTATTGAAAAACGCATTGCAGTCATTCGATAATTGCACCCGGCAAGCCCGGCGATGGCGCGCCGGGGCGCAGTCCGATAGGGTTCGCCGTCCTTGCATAGGAGCCGCGTTGATGAGCGCAATCATGTCCGTGCGCGCCGGTTTGATCCTCGGTGTTTGCCTGATGCTAATGGCGGCGGGCTGCGCGCGCGAAAGCGCGCCATTCGCGTTTGAAGCGCAAACTATCGCCAGCGATGTCGACGGCGCCTACCTCACCAGAATTGCCGATCTCAACGATGATGGACGCCCGGACGTCATTCTTCTTTCGATTCGGTCAGCTGAGGTCGCGTGGCTTGAAAACCCGACATGGGAGCGGCATGTGCTCGCCGACGACATCGCCCCCGCAGCGGTGGGCGCCGCCGTCGATCATGATGAAGACGGCGCAAGAATTGTGTTGCTGACTGGATTTCACCGCGATGATTACGCGGAGAACAAGGGCGAGCTGGTATTCATGGAAGGCGCCAAACCATCGCCGGCGCTATTCGCACGCGAACCCGCCGCTCACCGCGCCGTCTTCGCCGATATTGACGGCGATGGAACGCGGGAACTTGTCGTCGCGCCAATCTCAGGACCGGGCGCCGATGCGCCGATCGCGTCTCTCGCCGACACGCCGCTGGTTCTTTACGAGCCGCCGCTGCCAGGGCGCCATGTCATCACCGGCGCCCTTAAAGGAACCGTACACGGATTGACGATTGTCGATTGGGACGGCGACGGCCGCGACGATATTCTTACCGCCGGATTTGGCGGTGTTTGGCTGCATCAATCGAGCGGCGCGGCCGGTGATCTCGCCTCGCTCGAATGGCGCAGCAGACAACTAACGAAAGCGCGTCCCGCCGATAATCCGCGCGAACAGGGCGCCGGCGATATTCGCGTTGGCGAGTTCGCAGACGGAAGCAGATTTCTTGCAACCATAGAAAGCGTCCATGGCGGCGAGATTGCTGTTTATGAGGAAGCCCAACAGGGCGATTGGAAGCGCCGGCTAATCGATCAGGATTACGCCTTGGCTCACGGCTTTGATATCGCGGATTTCAACGGTGATGGCGGCGATGAAATCATCGTCAGCGACAGCCGCGGCGCCGGCGGCGTCTTTCTCTATTATTCCCCGGTCAGCGGAAAAGAATGGCGCCGCGTCGCCATCGATAAAGACGGCATGGCGGCGGGCGCCTGCGACGCGGCTGATATGACGGGCGATGGCCTGGTCGATCTTGTTTGCGCCGGGTTTCCGACCCGGAACGCCAGGCTTTATGTGAATATCGCCGTGCCGGATTGACGGTTTCCGGGCGAGTCTTTAAAAAGATGCAGATGCAACTAAAAGTTTATTAGCTGTAGATAGCGCAAGCAGGAAAGCGAGGGGCCGGGCTCATGACGACCGTTATCCGCAGGGATTTTATTCTGACGACCGCCGCCTTCGCCGGCCTCGCCGCGCTCGCGGGATGTTCGCGCGAGGAAGAGGAGACGCCGGAACAAGCGGAAGATTTCGATGCGCTGGCGGCGTTGATCTTCGAGATGTTCCCGCATCAGGGGCTCGATCAATCCGTATACGATGAAGTGGCGGAGCGCGCGCGCGCCCGGCTATCCATGCGCGAAGGCTGGGAGAGAATGAAAGATGAAGGGCTCGCCGCGTTAAATGCAGCGGCGGGGGCGCCATGGCCGTCGTTGAGCGATGAAGCGCGCATCGAAGCAACGGAATCGATCAGCAAAACACCCTTCTTCAAGACAGTCTATCAGGCGGCGCTGTTTGAATTTTATTCTCATCCCGCGGTCTGGGCCTATGTCGGATATCCCGGATCGTCCGCGGAGAAGGGCGGCTATCTTCATCGTGGGTTTGACGATATCGACTGGCTGCCTGGTGCATCGCAATGACGGTTTTTGATCCATCGGATGACAGCGTTGTTGTTGTGATCGGCTCCGGCGCCGGCGGCGGCGTTCTCGCTAATGAGCTGGCGCAGGCGGGCGTCGATGTGGTTTGCCTCGAAGCGGGCGGCCGCCTCGGCCTCAGTGACATCGTCAATGACGAGCGCGTCATGGATGAGCGCATGACCTGGCATGATCAGCGGATCGGCGAGGGGCTGCTCAATCCCCGGTTTCCCGCCTGGATGTGCAAGACCGTCGGCGGCACGACCATGCACTGGACCGCGACATCGGTTCGCCTGAGCGCGCATGAATTCCGCGCCAAGACGAGCTACGGCATTCCCAATTCGAGCGCGATTGACTGGCCCCTGACACTTGAAGAGCTGGAGCCTTACTACGCCCGCGCCGAGGCGAAGATGGGCGTTTCCGGCACAAATGGTCTGCCGCCCTTGCCGATGAACAACAATATGAAGCTGCTTGCGGCGGGTGCGCGCAAGCTCGGCTACAAACATGTGACGTCGACAGGCGTTGCGATTAATTCCGCGCCTTATGACGGGCGCCCGCAATGCCAGCAGATCGGGTTTTGCAAAAGCGGCTGCGTCATCGGCGCCAAATGGTCGACGCTTTATACGGAAATTCCAAAGGCTGAAGAGACCGGCCATTTTGAATTGCGGCCAAACTCCATGGTGCTCCAGATCGAGCATGACGCGAAGGGGCGTGTCAGCGCCGTTGTCTATGCCGATGAAACCGGCGCCCTACAGCGCCAGCGCGCCCGCGCGGTGTGTGTGGCGGGCAATGCGATCGAGACCGCGCGCCTGTTATTGAACTCAAACAGCTCACTGTTCCCGGACGGCCTCGCGAACGGCGCCGGGCAGGTTGGTAAGAATTATCTGAAACATGTGGTCGTCGGCGCGCTGGGCTTTATGCCTGGCGAGGTTCATTCCTATCGCGGCGCGCAACAGGGCGGCCATATCGCCGACGAACAGCGCAATGATGTGAGCCGAGGCTTTGCCGGCGGTTATCAGATCGAATCGGCGGCGTTCTCTCCGCTCGCCGTCGCGCGTATCGGCTTTGGCGGCGAGTGGGGCGCCGGCCTTGCAGACGCGATGGAAGATTATACAAGGATCGCGGCGACATTCATCACTGGTGAGGATGTCTCGCAGGGCGGCAACGGCGTGCGTCTGCACTCTGACTTAAAAGACCAGCACGGCCTGCCCGTACCGATTGTTCATTATGAGGATCATGAAAATGCGAGCCCCATGCGCGCGCATGCGTCGAATTCCGCGAAGGGGCTTTTTGAAAGTCTCGGCGCGCGCCGCGTCGTGCCCTTCAAGGTCAACATGGCGACCCACAATCTTGGGACGTGCCGGATGAGCGCCGCGCCGGAAGACGGCGTCTGCAACAATTGGGGCCGCGCTCATGAGATCGACAATCTTTATATTTCCGACGGCAGCCAGTTTTCGTCGAGCGGGTCGGCGAACCCGACCCTGACGATCGTCGCGCTGGCAATCCGTCAGGCGGCGCATATCCGCGAACGCATGGCCGCCGGCGTGCTTTAACACCCGCAAAATGCCGGCGCTGATAAATCGGAGGCGATCCATGAAAAACATAGTGCGAATTTCAGCCTCGCTGGCTTCCGCCGTTGTTTTGAATTTGAGCGGCGCATCAGCTGAAAAGAACCTCATTGTCACGGTCGGCGGGGAGGGCGCCAATTGCCTTGAAGACCCCGACTGCATCAACCGGCTGCATCCGGATATTGAAATGGTTGCAAGCGCCGATCCTGGCCAGGTCATCGTCTTTCATGCGCGCAACGCCAGCGATTTCGAGCTCGATCCGGCGAAACAAAAACCTGATCCTCGTGCGACTGGCCCGCGCGGCGCGACGGTCCATCCTTTAACCGGGCCGGTTCGGATCAACGGCGCTGAGCACGGCGACGTCTTGGCTGTCACGATTGAAGCGATTGATCCGGGCGCCTTTGGCTATACGCAAATCGGCGCCATCGGCTTTGTGCCTGACAAAATCAAGGGGCCGCTGCGTGTTCTGTGGCGTCTCGATAAGGAATACGCCCGAACGGATACAATCCCCGGCGTGCGAATACCCAATGCTAGCTTTCCGGGCGTTGTATCCGTGCTGCCCGGCAAGAAGGAGCACAAAGCGATGCTCGCGCGCGAGGCGGCGCTCGCAAGCGCCGGCGGCGCGGTTTTCCTGCCGGAGCCGGCACATGCTTCGCCTACGGAGCTTTGCGGACCTGACGGCGCGAAAAAGACTGCGTGCCTGCGCACGATCCCGCCGCGCGAACATGGCGGGAATATGGATATTCGCTATATGGGCGTCGGTGCGACGATCTATCTGCCATGTCAGGTCGATGGCTGTGGCCTTGCGATCGGCGATCTCCATTATGCGCAGGGCGACGGCGAAGTGGCCGGAACGGCGATTGAAATGGACGCCGTGGTGACTGTCTCAACGCGGCTCCTGAAGGGCGCGGGCGCCGCAATGAAGACGCCGCAATATGAGGGGCCGTCGGCGCTCCTCGATATTCCGTCCCGGCGGTTTTACGCGACCACCGGGTTTCCCCTGAAAGAGGCGGGCGACCTGCCGCCGGATATGGCGTATCTGGGTGCTCCCCAGGCGGGCGCGCTTGAAAACCTTTCCAAGGATGTTTCGCTGGCCGCGCGCAACGCGCTTTTGGCGATGATCGACCACATGACCAGCACCTACGGGCTGTCGCCGGAACAGGCCTATATCGTTGCAAGTGTAGCGGTTGACCTCAGAATTGGGCAGCTCGTCGACGCCCCGAATGTTGGGGCGACGGCGATCTTGCCGCTCGATATATTTGTTGATCCAGAATGACGGAAAAGCATGCCGGCGCAAATATCAGCTGGTTTTTTGCTGTGGTCAGGCATCCAACATGTCCTATATCCTATTGTAAATATTGGCATGTTTTCTTGTTCAAGAAGGCTGGGCGCTGCCGCGCGCAGAGGCGATATCGCGTGAAAAATCGGCAGGCTTAGCCCCGGCGGCCTGCGCCATGATGCAATAATGTCACATTTGAAAAGCGTTCCCCGAACGCCCTTACAAATAGTTGCAGTTTCAAGTATGTTTGATGTGTCATTCGCCGTGAAGGCGGCGAATATGGCATAGGGTTGTGTGCATAGCGGGAGAATGCGCAACGGCAAAACGAATTTGCGCACGTGGGAGGATTTCAATGAAGCGGCAGTTCAAAAAATCAATATTAATGACGGGTGTTTCTGCGCTGGTTGCGCCACTGGCGATGGTGCCGGCGGCGCTGGCGCAGGACGACGGTACGGCGGCGCGCGCCGCGGCGGCGAGGGACGTGATCACCGTCACCGCGCAGCGGCGTGAAGAGTCTGCGCAGGATGTGCCGATCTCTCTTGCGGCGCAAAGCGAGCTCGATCTGCGGCGCAACGGCTCGACATCGCTCGCCGATGTGGTTGAGGCCGTGCCGAATTTCAGCTTCCTCAACCAGGGCTCTGTTTTGGGCAACTTCTCCGTACGCGGCATTACCAACCAGTTTGTGGTTGGCGAGGCTTCTGGCGCAACGGTCTATGTCGATGGCGTGCTGACGGGGCGGTCTGCATCATTCGACACCGGCCTGTTCGGCGTGCAGCAAGTTGAAGTCTTGCGCGGACCGCAAGGCACGTTCTTCGGCGCCAACACAATTGCCGGCGCAGTTAACATCACAACCAAAAAACCAACCGAAGAGTTTGGCGGCGAGCTTAAGCTGGAAGCCGGGAACTATGAGCGCGGCTACGCCGCCGGCGCAATCAACGTACCCATCAACGAAAAGCTTTTAACGCGCACGACAATCGCCGTCGAGCGGCAGGACGGCTGGATAGAAAATGCTTTCGACAATCGCCGCTTTAACGGCGAAGACAATTGGTCCGGCAAATTCCAGGCGATCGCGCGGCCTTCGGACAGTTTAGAGCTGTACTGGTCAATTGATCGCTTCAAGGAGGAGCGCGATTTTGTCCGCCAGATTAATGACGATCCAAATGATCTGAAACAACCTGATTTCGTTGATCTCGCTGAAGGTATTGTCGATGTTGATTCTCCGTCGACCTCCAACCGCGACCTATGGGGCACATCGCTGGAATTCAATCTCGATCTGCCTGGCGAGTTTCTCTTGACCGGCATTGGCGCTTATCGCGCAAACGACGTTGTCAGCCTGTTTGACGGCGACACAACGCGCCAGCGCCTGTCCGATACATTCTTGCAGGAAGATCTTGATCAGTGGTCCGGTGAAATCCGGCTTGCGTCTCCGGCCGGAAAGCGAATCGATTTTATCGCCGGCGCCTTTTACCTGACCCAAAACCAGGATTCGAGTTCGGAAACCCGGTTCTTCCCGCAGGATATTCTGGCCGGGTGTACGGCAGGCGTAACAACCTCGACCTTCCGTGGTTTCCCGCCGCCGCCGCCATTTGAAACGACGTCGCGTCTGTCGGGCTTCGATGCGAATGGTCTGCCGGTTTGGGATTTCGACCTCAACGCGAATGGCGTCTTCAATGAAAACGTCACCGTATTCGGCGCCAATGAATCGACAATCGGTTGCCACAACCCTGACCTCATTGCCGCGGGCCGTTTCCTGCCCGGCGGCGAGGCGGAAGATTTCTTCCTGCCCTTCGGATTTGAAAATGAGCTGGGCCCGGTGACCGCCGCGGGCGTGCCCGATACGATCGGCGTTCGTGAAGAGGGCACGCTGAAGACGGAATCCATTTCGGTCTTCCTTCACTCTAATGTCCAGCTATCCGATACGTTGACGCTGACCGGCGGCATTCGCCACACATGGGAAGATAAAGATCTCGATATGGATCAGGTCGGGATGATCAACATCCTGCGGCCGTCCTTTACGACCATGCGGTCACGGAGCGACAATGAGTTCTCCGGCACGGCGTCGCTAACTTGGCAGCCAAATGATAATATCACGGCCTACGCCAAATTTTCTCACGGCTTTAAATCAGGCGGTTTCCAGTTTGATATCACCCAGGGTGAAAACGTTACGGCGTTCCGGGGCTTCATTATTGGCAGTCCTGCCAATGTCGGCGGCGTTATTGGCAGCCTGACCGGATCTTTAGGGCGTCCGCCGACCAAAGACGAAATCATCGCTGAAATCATCAACCGGTCGGCTGATCCAAACGAGGCGCCGTCGAATATCGACTTTGATCCTGAAACGGTGAATGTTTACGAAGGCGGCGTCAAAACAAGCTTTGCGAACGGGCGCGCCCGCGTCAATCTTTCCGGCTATCTTACAGACTACAATGACCGCCAGCAGGGCATCACCCGTCTTGCGACCGGCATTATCATTCTCAACGTACCGGATTCCCAAGTCTGGGGCTTTGAGGCGGATGTCTTTGCTCAGCTAACGGACGAGCTGACATTCACCGGCGGCGTTGGCACTGCGTTCAGCGAAATTCAGAGCGGCGTGCCGATCGCAGATCAAACTGGCGGCATTGAAGAGGTGGTTGGCGAAGGATTTATCGGTCAGCGCTTCCCGCTGGCGCCGGAAGTAACGGCCAATGCAGCGGTGACATACCAGCGCCCGATTACCAACAATGGCGATATGGTGATGCGGCTTAGCTGGTCATACACCGGCTCGATCCTGCACGAACTGGTCGAGGTCGGCAGCCCGCTTGAGGATGTTGTGACCGAAGGCGCCTACAATCTCCTCAACGCCCGTCTTGGTTATGTAAGTCATGAAAATGGGTGGGAGGCGTTCTTCTGGGTGCGCAACCTCACCGATGAGCGTTATGCCTCGTTCCGCCGGTTTAACCCGATCATCCGGACCTTCGGCATAGACGGCGCCGGCGGCGGCGTCGGCGGCTTCCCGGGCGGCGGCACCGCGCAAGCCTTGTTTGGCCCGCCGCGGATGTGGGGCGTGACGTTCCAGAAAGAATTCTGATCCGGATTTAAGGATTTGAGTTAAGTCTTGGCGCCGGGAATGATGAAAATCGCTCCCGGCGTTTATTTTGGCCTGGAGTTTGGCCAGGCCAAAATCGTGATTTCGGTCTAGCCGGCGATCGTTACACCTCAAACTAGCGGAGTGTGGTTTGTGAACAGATTTATTGCATCATTTTTGTCTTTGTGGGTCCTCGGTATCGCAGCCGTCGCCCATGCCAATGGCAATCCCAGTTTCCAATATATTGAACCGGATGGCGTAGACCTTCCGGACGCATCTTTTGGTTTGGGCGTCGTCATAGAGCCCGGTCATCGCCTCGCATTCCTGACCGGTAGAACAGGCGCGAATGCCGATGGCGGTTACCCGGACGATTTTGAAACCCAGGCGCGCAATGCCTTGGCCGCGGTCGAGCTGTTGTTAAGCGAAGTCCATATGAATTGGTCGGACGTGGTCAAAATCAATGTCTACCTGACGGATCGCGCTGATATCCCTGTATGGGGCAGGGTGCGGGACGAAGTCATTGGCGCGTCAAAACCATCGGGCACAGGCGTCATCGTTAAAGGGCTTGCCCACCCTGATGCCAGAGTTGAGGTGACTGTGATCGCTGCGCAAAAGGTTGATTGAGCAGCTCTGTTCCCCTCACGGAGCATAGGAATTAAAATATGAAGCACACGATCTTTCGCAGTATTTCTATCTTCGTGTTCTGTGCACTTTCGCTGGCGGCGGCATCAGCGCAACAAACTGTCAACAATCCCGACATCGTTATGAAGCTTCAGTGGGAGATCGGTCCGTGGCGGGCGATGTGGAACATCAAACAGTTTCCAAGCCAATCGGTTGGTGAAGATGTTGGATATTATATCTACCTGCCGCCAGGGTATGAACAAGACTTAGAGCGCACATACCCGGTCGTGATATGGTTGCATGGCGCCTATGGCCGCCCCCATGATGCAACGCCGATCATAGGCCGCCTTGATAAAGCGGTGCGCCGCGGGGAGGCGCCGCCAATGATTGTCGTCAGCGTATTGGATCCTACCGGACTTAGCATGTGGACGGATTCCAAAGATGGCCGCTTGCCCATGGAAACGCTTATCATCGACGACCTTATTCCGCATATTGATAAAACCTATCGCACAAAGGCGACCAGAGATGGCCGCGCTATCGAAGGCTTTTCTATGGGCGGTTATGGCGCCGCTTATCTTGGCTTTAAATATCTCGATCACTTTTCATCGGTATCAATGCTGGCCGCCGCCTTGCATACGCCGGAAACTCTCAAAAGCCGGCGCCGCGCTATCTACGAGAATGTATTTGGCGGCGACGCCGGCTATGCATCGCAGCGCTCGCCTTGGGTCTGGGCGCAGAAAAATGCCGAACAGATCAAACAACGCACCCGCGTGCGGGTTTTTGTCGGCGCCGATGATGGGCTGCTTGCCTGGAACCAGGATTTTCACGAATTGTTGAACACGCACGATATTCAACATCAGTGGGGCGTCGTTCCAAACAGTCCGCATGATGTGGGGATTATTATGCAGAATTGGGAGGGGGACTTTTTCTCCTATTACAGGACGTTATTTTCTGAAGACTGATTGATCCGCCAAAACCTAGCCAGACAATTGTGGAGCGACGCATATTATGTGGAAACCTGTTCTAATTTTTGTTTTTCTCGCCAGTAGCACGGTCACTCTTGCTGAACAAAGCACGGTCATTATACCCGATAAGGCGGGGGATTTTAAAAACGGCATCTATCATACCGGGCTTTTGGTCGATGACGTTGATGCTATGGTTGCGTTTCTCGCCGAGTATTCTTCGCTGAAACCAATCTCGCGTGTGCGACTGCCAACCGGCGGCGAGCGATTGTTTCTCAGCGATGCGCGCGGTCAACGTCTTGAGCTTTTCTCCAACCCAAAAAGTTCAGAGCTGCACGAAAAATATCCAGGCCATCCTCACGCCGACTATATCGGCATGGCGCATATTGCTATCGAAGTCGACGACGTCGCCGCCATCAAACAAAGGGTTATGAGCCAAGGCTACGAGATCATTTTTCAAGCACCAAAAGATTTTGAAGACGGATACATCATATCTGAGGTCGACGCTCACCGGGTGTTGTTCATCAAAGGGCCGAGCGCGGTGTCATTCGAGTTTTTCGAGATCAAATAGGGATAATCTGCGATGTTACGCAAAGCGACGTTTGATTTCGTGAATGGCGACTTATCGCGGCGGGATTTTCTGGTTCTGACGAAAGCAGCTGGGGTGAGCGCTGCGGCGGCGAGCCAGCTGGTTGGCGCAGCGTCAGCGAGAGAAGCCGGCGTCGAAGCGCTGCCGGCGGGCGGCGATTTCATCACGCTTAAAAAAGCCACCGGCGGCAAGGTTACCTGCGAGACCTTGCGCGCCTGGGGCGTCACCCATGTTTTCGGCAATACCGGCGCTTATGAGGCTGGCTTTGTCGACGCGCTGGTCGATTACCCGGACATTCAATATGTGCTGGGGCTCCATGAAGGCCCGGTGATGGCGATGGCCGACGGCTATGCGCGCGTTACCGGCGAGACGTCGTTTGTAAACGTCCACTCGATTACCGGCGCCGCAAATGCGCTCGGGTTTATCGTCAATGCGCATGCGGATAATTCACCGATCGTCATATCGGTGGGGTTCAGCGCGGGCGACGGCGAAAATCTCGGCGTTTTTACCGAAACCCCAAAAGTTGAATCGGTCGCGGAGCTTTATACCAAGCTCTCCTTCCGGGCGAGCAATCCGGACAATCTCGCGCCGTCCATGCGCCGCGCCTTTCGCCTGGCGTCGGCGACGCCGCCCGGCCCTGTGTTTTTAGGCGTCAATGCAGATGTCTGGAGCGGCAAGATCGACAAGGCGCAGATCATTCCGGCGGAACGCTCCGCGCCGGCCGGAAAAATTCATCCCGGCAAAGAGGATGTTGAAAAAGCAGCCGCGCTCCTTGCGCGGGCGCGCAACCCTCTTCTGGTCGCGGGCGCTGAACTGCCGCGCTGGGGCGGCCTTAAAGAGCTCGCCGCTATCGCAGACAGGCTCGGCGCTGTTGTCAGCGGCGATAGTTCGTCGAGCCGGTCCGCGATGGGGTTTCCCTCCGATCATCCGCGATATCTCGGTGCAATGCGCCAGCGCATTCGGCCCGAAACGCCGTTCGACCTTGTTGTTCTGGCCGGCGCCTCGCGGCTGTCGCTGGCGCGCCGCGGCCACCCACTGATCCCGACAGAGGCGCAGATCATTGAGATCGGCTTGCGCGAAGATCATCTTTCGCGAAACTATCCTGTCGACCATTTGATTTACGCCGACGCGCAAGAAACGCTTAGCGGTATCGATGAGCAGCTCGCCTCAATGACGCTTGACGACGCATTGATAGAGCGGCGGAAAAAAGACGGCGAGGCGCTGAATAAAAAGACCCGGGCGCCAATTGAATCCAACTTGCAGAAAGTCTGGGACGCCGCGCCGATCGCGCCGGAGCGCCTCGCCGCGGAAATCGACCGCGCGATTGACCCCGCGGCGATCGTCGTCACCGAAGGGGTAAGTTCCGACCGATATATCTGGGATCATGTGAAGTTCGACCAGATCAATGGCGGGCGGCGGCATTTGATCTCTTCGGGCGGCAGCCTCGGCTGGGGCGTCGGGGCGGCGGTCGGCGCCAAAATTGGCGCGCCGGAAAAATCGGTATTCGCGCTTGTGGGCGATGGAAGTTTCCAGTTCGGCCTGCAGGCATTGTGGACAGCGCAGCGCCGCGGCAAGGCGATTGTCGTCATCATCTTCAACAATCTTGCCTATCAGGCGAACCGGTGGGCGATTGCAGGCCTTGACGGGCGCGGCGCAAAAACCGGGCGCTATGTCGGCATAAACCTTGATGATCCGGTGATCGATCATGTTGCGATGGCGTCGGGCTACGGCGTTGAAGGCGAGCGCGTCAGTGAGCCGGGCGGTCTTGCCGCGGCGCTGGCCCGTGCGGTGCGCGCCGAGCGGGAAGGGCGCTCCTATGTGCTCGATGTCGTGATCGCCAAACGCGGACCTGGCGCAGACGCCGAACCCTGGCATGAGTAGGCTAAATCTTAAACGAGCAACTGGCCAAGCGCCGCAGGCCTAACCTTCATTGACACAAACATTGCGAATTTCCGTATAGAAATCGAGTGAGAATTCGCCGCCTTCACGGCCTATGCCTGACTTCTTAAAGCCGCCAAAGGGCGAGCGAAGCTCGCGGATCATCCAGCCATTGACCCAGACGACGCCGGCCTCAATGCGCGAGGCGACGCGGCGCGCGCGCTCGGCGTCGCCTGACCAGACCGTCGCCGCAAGGCCGTAATCGCTGTCATTGGCGTAGGCGACCGCCTGATCTTCAGTATCAAACGGCTGGATATGGCAGACCGGACCGAAGACTTCTTCTTTGACGACGCGAGAGTCTTCCGAAAGTCCGGTCCAGATTGTCGGTTCAATCCAGGCGCCATCGGAAAATTGCCCGTCTGTTTTTGGAATGCCGCCGCCGGCGACCACCGTCGCGCCGTCGGTGCGCGCCGCTTCGAAATAGCGCAAAACTTTTTCGCGATGGCCGAGGCTGATCAACGGCGAAAGCGTTGTCGCCGGGTCGCGAGGATCGCCCGGCCTCGGCGCCTCGGCCTTTGCCTTCAGCGCCTCGACGAACTTATCAAATATCGGTCGCTCAACATAGAGCCGTTCCGTACAAAGACAGACCTGGCCGCAATTGTGAAACACCGAGGCGGCGGTTCCCGCGACGGCTTTGTCAAAGTCACAATCGGAGAAGATAACGCCCGGATTCTTGCCGCCGAGCTCCAGCGAGACGTCTTTTATGCCGCCGGCCGCGCCGGCGGTAATCGCCGCGCCGGTGCGCGTCTCGCCGGTGAAGGTGATTGCATTGACGCCGGGATGGGCGACGAGAAATTCTCCTGCCGAGCCGGGCCCGAAGCCATTGACGACATTGTAAACGCCGGGAGGAACGCCCGCATCGTTCATGACCGCGCCAAGGAGCGTCGCCGTCATCGGCGTTTCTTCCGACGGTTTCACGACAATCGCATTGCCGCAGGCGAGCGCCGGCGCAATCTTCCAGGTCGATAGAACAAAAGGCAGGTTCCATGGGCAGATCGCGGCGACAACGCCTTTCGGCGCGCGTTCGGGATAGTTTATCGCCTTGCCGCCGGGCGTATCTGACGCAATGGCGTCCATCGCGAAACCGTTCTTCGCCATTTCGGCAAAGACGCGAAACTGCATCGCCCCCCGTGGGATCTCGCCTTTAAGGGTCGGGCCGATCAGCTTGCCGGTGTCGCTGATTTCTGCGTCGGCAAATTCCTGGGCGCGCTCAAGAATGAGATCCGCGACGCGGTTCAATATGGCGGCGCGCTCGCCGAGGTCCATCGAGCCCCAAGGCCCGCTAAGCGCCGCCCGCGCCGCCAAAACGGCTTGATCAACATCTTCGCGGGACGCTTCATCGACAATGGCGACAACCGCGTTGTCCGACGGACAGCGGCTTTCGAATTTCTTGCCGCTGGCGCCGGGGCGGTATTCGCCGTCAATAAAGTTGTGCAATTCCCGCGGCGTGGTTGTCGTTTGCGGCGAAAGGTTTCCTTCAGGCGGCATATGGACCCTGCTTAAGCGGCGGCGGCTTGCTTGGCGGGATTATAGATTTCCGTACCCGGATGATAATCCGCCCAGACATACCAGAACATCTTATTGTAGTGCGGAATGAGCGCCAGTCTACGCCCTTTCAAGGCGCCGTCGATACATTCGCCGAGCATATTCCATGTCGAGCTGGTCTGACTGTCGGTGAGCTTGTTTTCGCCGTCCGGCGTGAAGCTTAGCGTTTTTCCGTCTATCCCGCGATCAAAAACCTGAATAAGATCATCGTTATATCCCGCCGCGACCAGAATATCGACGTCGGCGAGACGGTCATGAATAAGGCTGTTTTCGCGGGAGTGACCCAGCGTGTAGGTGCGCGATTTCCCGCCGATTTCAACTCCGGTCACCATCGACTTCATCGGCAAGCGCTCATCGAGGCCGTGCTTTAAGGGGTAGACCATCACCGGACTATTGGGATCGATAACATCGGCGCGGGCGAGAAGCTTTAGGTAAAACTCATCGCGCCATTCTTTATTGCGATACCAGACTTTGGTGTTCCCATATGCGGCTTTCCAGGTCCGTAAACTGACCGCAATCGTCGGCACCATGCGCAGCGGCAAGCCGCCATCCGGCGAGCCGTTATGGGCCTGTACGATCGAGCACTTGGTGTTTTTCTCATAAAATACGAGATTGTTCGCGAGGGCCGAAGTGATGGTGATGTCTGGAGAAGCAAGCTGGTTTTCAAGCGCGAAAGACATCGAGCTATGGGCGAGAATGCAATGGGTCATCATAAACGGGCTGTCGCCTTCGCGCTGCTCGACGATATGCGGGCGCCGCGCGAGGCGCGCGACATAGGCCCAGGCAACGCCATTGTCGTCGATCACGCCGACGACTTCCTCGTCGGGCCCGAATTTTTCGATCGCCTCATCGACGCTCATATAAAGCGGCTGCGTCACCGGCTTGAACATAAGCTTGGTGTGCATGAAGAAACCAAAAACCCCGACGCCGCCAAACAGGGCGGTTGCGCCGAGAAGTAAAAGCGAAATATTGCCTGCAGACAATGCAAGCGCCCAGGCAAGCGCCATCAGCGCCGCAGCGGCCGCGCTCACCCACATGGCTTTTTGATAAATCAGCCGCGCGCCCCAGTCTTTTGCGGCGATTTTCGACGTCATCAACAATATGCCGAGCGTGCCCGGTAAAATTGCCGCTGCAAATATTAACGCCGCCAGGATTGCGATCAGTTCCGCCATGGTCATTCTCACTGCTCTGCGAACCTAATCCCGGTCCGGATGATCCTGCAAACGGGATCGGCTCACGATATTATCGATGCATCAGCAACTGATGATCATATTTCACGATGGGAAAAACAGAAATAAAATTATCCCATTACGCGCAAAGCCTAGCCGATTTAAGTTGCGGTTGCAACAATAAATGGACCAAATCTCCCGCCAGGGGCCGGCAATCGTCATATGCGGCCGTCAGAGCGGGCGTTCAGGGTTTAAAAGGGTGCGCCACATATGCGCCGAGGGGCTGTCGTCAAAGCCGAGGCCTTCTTCGGGCTGGCGCCAGTTCCGGCCGATAATATCGGTGAAATCGTCGATTTCCGGCGCCGCGCCGGGGGTGAACCCGTATGTATCGTTCACGGTGATCATCCGCGCTTCCATATACCAGCGATGATCGCGGGCATGTTCATAGGCGTTTTGGATATAGGGTTCGGGTTCGTAGTCTTTGCCGAAGACGCAGCGGTAAAGTTCCGGATATTCATACCCGGTCTCGGCGTCCGGATAAAAGCGCAGCGCCTGATGGTGGCGAATACCCCATGCGATGCGCTCGTCGACATAAGGCGCAACAAGATCGGCGCCCCACCATGCGTGATCGGTTTTCATCAAGTTGATGACGATGTCATGGACCAGCGACGCCATGATGTTGCGCTCCGGTTGCCCGTCTTTCAGCGCATGGGCGGCGCTTTTCAGGCAATGCGAAACGGTCGGTTCTGAAAAGCGCCGCTTGAAAAAATCGATCAGCGTCGGGCGCTCGGGTAATTTATAAAGTTCGGGAACAATGGTTTTGTCGAATAGCTGACCGGCGCCCCGGCGCAGATCGCGGCCGACATTGATGATGTCGATTTCAGAGCATTCCGGCCCGTATACGGCCTGGTCCATCAGCTCATGTTCCAGCGCGTCGGCCAGCGCTTCGGCGGGCAGCGCGGCGACGGCGGATGCGCCGCCGAGTTTGGCGAGTAGCGCCCGCCGATTGATGGTGAGTTCCGGCATATGCTTTTCCCTCGTCAATGGACTATTCATTTCCATCATAGCATATTTTCCTGAATAACGACCGGCCCGCCGCAATAGATTTCACAATGGTAATTATCCCCTATAATTTAGCGATTCCCCGATAAGCCTATGGCCAGGCAATTTCAAAAGGTATAAGAATTTGTTATAAGAGATATTCTCACCAGAACAGGCCAGGTTTTGCGCATCAATCTCCGTCACCTTTATTGCTTTCGCGAGGTCGCGCGGCGCAACTCTATTAACGCCGCCTCGCCCCATGTGCATCTTTCGCAACCGGCGATCACGCAAGCAATCGCCAAGCTTGAGACGGAGCTTGGCGCAATGCTCTTTGTGCGGCGCAGTTCCGGCATGTTTGTGACCGAACCCGGAGAAATTTTCCTGCGCCGTGTTGAGCGCGCGCTTGATTATATCGAGGCCGGCGGGCGCGAGACTTTGAAAGTTGCGCAGAAGGATAAGGAACGGGGCTTTGAAAACTTTCACCGGTTGATGACCGCCGCGCAGTTGAACGCGCTCATCGCCGTTGTCGAGACCGGCAATTTCAGTCTCGCGGCGCGTCAGACCGGCGTGTCGCAACCCTCGATCCACCGGCGCGCCCGCGACCTTGAAGAGCTCACCGGCGTCACCCTGTTTGAAAAAGATCGCTCCGGCATTCGCCCAACTGCAACGGCGCGGATTTTGGTGCGCGCGGCAAAGCTTGCTTTTTCGGAGATCGATTTGGGGCGCAGCGAGCTTGACGCGCTGGGTGGCCGCGAGTCCGGCCGGCTGACGATCGGCGCGATGGCGCTGGCGCGCGCTTATATATTGCCGAAGACGTTGTCGGCCTATGGCCGCGAGTTTCCAGATCACCGCGTCAGCATTGTCGAAGGTCCTTATGAGCAGCTTCTGTCGGGGCTGCGTCATGGCGAGATCGATATTCTGATCGGCGCCGCGCGAGAGCCGGCGCCAATCGACGACATCGTTCAGGAGCCGTTATTTAAAGACCCGCTGGCGATTATGGTGCGCAAGGGCCATCCGTTGGCGAAGCGTAAATCCGTATCGGCGACAGAGCTGGCGCGTTATCCCTGGATCGTCGCCCGGGCCGGAGCGCCATTGCGGGCGCGCTTTGAGGAGCTTTTTAAAGCGAAGCGCGTGCGCGAGCCGTCGCGGATTATAGAATGCAATTCATTCGCAGCGATCCGGGGCCTCCTCCTTGAAAGCGACGCCGTCACGATCCTGTCGCCGCATCAGGCCCATTACGAAATCGAAGCGGGCCTTTTAAAAGCGCTGCCGCATCCGCAAGGAAAAATCGTTCGCGATATCGCCGCGACGGTGCGAAGCGATTGGGCGCCGACGTGCGCGCAACAGCGATTTATGGACCTTTTGAAAACCAAAGATCTCGCCGCCGCTTGAAGGGGGGCGGACAATATTCGAAAATTGAATAGGCTGGCGGCTAATCGAATTCGGTTCGGGCGGGGCCGTTGCGCTAATGATGTTTATGGCGAAGCCGTCATGCTCGGCGTGACCGACCCGTGAGCGTTGCGGCGATAGGCGAGGGCGCCCGGAAAGGAATTTCAAACATGCGAACGCAGGTAGCGATCATTGGCTCGGGCCCCGCAGGTCTTTTATTGTCTCAACTATTGAGCCTTCAAGGCATTCAAAGCGTCATTCTTGAACGCCGGAGCCGCGAATATGTTGAAGGGCGCATTCGCGCCGGCGTTCTCGAACAGAGTTCGGTAGACCTGTTGCGCGAAGCGAAAGTCGATGAGCGTCTTAATCGCGAAGGCCTCGTTCACGACGGTTTCGGGCTTTCTTTCGGCGGCCGCAATGAACGCATCGATATGAAGAAATACGCCAACGGCTCCGTCGTCGTTTACGGCCAGACCGAAGTGACGAAGGATCTGATCGATGCGCGTCTCGCAGCGGGCGGCAAGATTTTTTATGAAGCCGAATGCACCGAAATCAAAGATTTCGATACGGACCGGCCTTCCGTGACGTTCATGCATGAGGGGCGCGCACAAGAGCTGAAATGCGATTATGTCGCCGGCTGCGACGGCTATCACGGCGTCGCCCGCAAATCGGCGCCGCAAGATGTGTTGCGCGAGTTTGAGCGGGTCTACCCGTTCGGGTGGCTTGGCGTCTTGTCGGAAACGCCGCCGGCGACGGACGAGGTGACCTACGCCAACCATGAACGCGGCTTTGCGCTTTGTTCGATGCGGTCGCTGACGCGCAGCCGCTATTATATTCAGGTCGATACCGATGATGAGGTAAGCGCGTGGAGCGATGACGCCTTTTGGGATGAGCTTCGTCGCCGCCTGCCGGGCGATATCGCCGAGCGCATGGTGACGGGGCCGTCGATCGAAAAAAGCATAGCCCCCTTAAGGAGCTTTGTCGCCGAGCCCTTGCGGTTCGGGACGCTGTTCCTTGCCGGCGACGCCGCCCATATTGTGCCGCCGACGGGCGCAAAAGGCCTCAACCTTGCGGCGGCGGATGTGCGCGTTCTGTCACGCGCGTTGATCGCGCATTATCACGATAAGGACGACAGTCTCCTTGATCGGTACTCGGAGATTTGCCTTGACCGGATATGGAAAGCGGAACGCTTTTCCTGGTGGCTGACCACCGTGACCCACCGCTTTGGCGATGATCCGTTCGGCCATCGCATCCAGCTTGCCGAACTCGACTACATGACCAGGTCCGAGGCGGGCCAGACCATGGTTGCAGAAAACTACATTGGCCTGCCATTCGAGGCGCCGTTCGCCTGAGGGGGCGTGGCGCGGCAAAGGCGCTGCGTTTAATCTAAAAAAGTGCGGCCCCTTCCGTCCGCTTCGTGGTCGGGCGAGCTATCGGCGCGGTGATGCCGATAGTTTCGCGCGATGCGTCTTTCCCCCACCCGGAAATTGCCTAGCAATTTCCGACCTCCCCTCAAGGGGGAGGTAAGAGCCCGCCGCTTGTCTCTAAATAGCAGCTGAAGAGCTGCAACCCACGCGCGAACCACCCCCCTTAAAAATACAACCCTGAGAGGGTATTCTTCCATGAATCCCGCATTTGGTGAAAGGTTATCCTCACGCTCTCGGCAGGGCGTATACTCCCCTTTGTTATTAATTCCAGATCCGGAATTGCGGCCAAAGGAGCAAACCAGATGCGGCAGATAAAGACATCCCGGCGACAGGCGGCGCGAGCGGCGATTGCAGATAAAAATGTTGGACCAGATTCGGCTGCAGGCACCGCGGTTATAGGGCTCGCATTAAGCGCGAAGGGTCTTTTTCAGGCGTGTCGGCGGGGTTGGCGCGCGGGGCTATGGAAGAAAGGAAAGTATTCGTCATCCCGTGTGCTGCGCAGCACGTAGTGATGCGCCGCTAGCACGGGATCTGTTGCGGCGATCTCCAACTTGCCGTGAGAGATTCCGGACCAGCGCAGCAACGCTTCGCATTGCAGCGCATCCGGGATGACGGCAATGGCGTAATACAGCCCGCCCCGGCAAAAATTTCTACGGGCAGGGGTTTTGGATGCGGCCGTGAAGGTCGTTTACCGCGCGGTCCATCTCGTAGCTCCAGTTGATCTCGAGCGAGTCAAAAATAATCTGAAGCTGGTCCATGCCGTTGGCGCCGAAAATGTTCGAGGTCACAAAAGGACGGGTGGTGACGAATTGCATGGCGAAGGCGGCGGGGTGGACGCCGAATTGTTCGGCGAGGCCGACATAGGAGCGGATCGCCTCATCGGCGAACGGCGTTTGATAACGGTCGAGACGGCCGAACATCGCGCCGCGCGAGCCTTCCGGGCTGGCGCCGTCAAGATATTTCCCGGTGAGCATGCCCTGGCCAATCGGCGAATAGGCGAGGAGGCCGACATTTTCTTCCAGAGCGATTTCCGCAAGGCCGGCCTCAAAGGCGCGGTTCACAAGATTGTAGGCGTTCTGGATAGAAGCAACGCGCGGCAGCGATTTGGTCTCCGCGGCGTGGGCGAATTTCATCACGCCATAAGGCGTTTCATTGGAAAGCCCGACATGACGGATTTTTCCCGCCGCGACGAGCTCGCCAAGCGCGCCAAGCGTTTCTTCGATTGGAACACCACTGTCGTCGTAATGAATGTAGCCTTGCCGCGAGGCGCCAAAATTCTGCACCGGGCGGTCCGGCCAGTGAAGCTGGTAAAGATCGATATAATCGGTCTCAAGATTTTTAAGACTGCGCTCGACGGCGCTGAAAATCTGTTCGCGATTAAGCCGTGTCATTTCACCGTCGCGAAGCCACGGCATCGGCGATCGCCCGGCAATTTTCGTCGCGATGATGATGTCGTCGCGATTTTTCTTCGCCGTCATCCAGCGGCCGATAATGCGCTCGGATTCTCCTTGCGTCTCTTTCTTCGGCGGGACGGTGTAAAGCTCGGCGGTGTCGAAAAAATTGATCCCGCGATCGGCGCATGCGTCCATCTGCCGAGACGCGTCCGCTTCGCTAATCTGGTCGCCATACATCATGGTCCCGAGGCAGAGGGCGGGGACGTCGAGGTCCGTGCGTCCGAGGCGGCGTTTTTCCATCACTGGCTCCATGCTCAAATATGGCGATTTCATGGCGCGGTCGGCCCCGAAACACAATCTGTTGAAAGCCGGACCGGCGGCCCCCATCTCCTGATCAAAGTAACTTGAGGAGAGGTCATGGATAGCTCTCGAAAAGTAAAAGCCGCGATGTTGGCTGCGAGCTCGTTGCTTGCGGCGGCGGCGGCGCTCGCGCCCGCACATGCGGCCAGTTTCGACGCAGCCGCCCATCCGGCGGTCGTGGAAACGCCTATGGTCACTATCGACGCTGATCATGGGGACCAGAAAGCCCAAATGCCGGCAAAGCGCGCAGCGCTGTTGGCGCTCGCCGCTGGCGCGCTCGCCGGGCTGATCCGGCTGATCGGCGCGAAAAAAATTATCCGGGCGGCGAAGGAAACCGCTGTTGCGGCCGCAGAGGTCACCGGCAGCGCGGTCAAAGCGGTCTCGCGCGCCGTTGCGTCTCCTTTGCGCTTTGCCTTGCTGATGGCGGGCC
>Ga0209633_10001553_pt1 | contig 23322 bp, 20 predicted proteins | sample Cruoilmetagenom1_FD_187290 | JGI IMG/M metagenome (GOLD analysis project Ga0209633, IMG submission 187290) | Oil polluted marine microbial communities from Coal Oil Point, Santa Barbara, California, USA - Sample 1 (SPAdes) (version 2) | ecosystem: Environmental > Aquatic > Marine > Oil seeps ...
TTCCTCATCACGCTGTTAATGTTCCTGGTGTGATTCTTATCATAGGAGGAAGAGGAGAGGTTTACACTGGCCCTGAATGAAGAGTTGGGATTTGCTCTGGAGTCCTGACCGTGGCTCCAGCCGACAGCATAGTCCTTGCTCACTGTATAACTATCCTCGACGTCCTTATAACCATCAACATTCTTAAAATACCTTACATTCAGGTTTCCCGAGAATTTATAATTCACCTTATAATTGCTCCCCAGCCTAACACCCCAGGTACCGTTGCTGTAGATATCACCTGTCACACGCAGATCCATATAGTCGTTCATGGCAAAATAGTAACCTCCCTCCCTGAGGTAAAAGCCTCGCTTATCTTCCTCCCCATATTTAGGGATAAGAATTCCCGAGGTTTTGGTCTTGGAATTTGGGAAAAAACCAAAAGGAAGGCCTAACGGAAGTGGCACATCGGCCACAACAACATATGCTGGTCCGGATATAATCTTATCGCCGGGCATACTTATTCCCTTGGTAATTGCAATATAGAAATGAGGATGATCCAGATCGCAGGTGGTATATTTTCCATCCTTCAGATGAACATGTCCGTTACTCTGTTTTTTAGTTTGCTCTGCATGCAGGTAGCCACCCTCCTGTTGGGTTACTACTTCTTCAATATAGCCTTTCTGTGTCTTGAAGTTATACCTTAATTTCTTGGATTCAAAGGAGTTGCCCGCATCTTCAAAAATTGGAGTACCAACGATGGTACCTGTGGAATCAGGTAATCCGTTTGCAATCACAAGATTCAAATCCATCTCATACCGGATATAGGCGGCATCCAGTGTTATGTCTTCATATTCGATATGTGCATCACCATAAAGCTCCACCGCCCCTCCATCCAGGGCAAAAATCAGTGAATCACTTGCACTGTACTTAACCTCTGCCAGAATATCACCTCCCTCAGTTTGAGAAGCAAGCGCCGTATCGGAGGCCAGGGAGTCCGCTAAAATGAGGCTATCCGATAATGCCTCATAGAATACTTCCACATCCATGGAGTCCTTCACCATAGCAGAGTCCGGCTGTTGAGCATGCAATAAGCTGCTTGTCAGAACAGTTAGTAAGATGATGAAAAATATCTTATATTGAACGTAAAGCAATATGGATAAACTTATATTTTTGTGATAAACGCAAAGGTAATGCCAATATATGTAAAACGGTTATTTCACACCTTTCTTGTATCAACATTTTTAGTATTTCTGTTTCCGGTGGATATAAGAGGGGACGTACCAACGGATCCCCCGAAAGGGATCCGGACTGTAGTGATTGATGCAGGACATGGAGGAAAGGATCCTGGTGCAGTAGGTAAGATTGGAAAGGAGAAGGATATTGCCCTGGCTATCGCCCTGAAAGTTGGTGCTTATATAGAGGAGAATATTCCCGATGTAAAAGTAATTTATACCAGGAAAACGGATGTGTACCCGAAACTTATCGAGCGTGCCAATATAGCCAACGAGGCTGAAGCAGACCTGTTTATATCCATCCATGTAAACGCTCATCCAAAGGCATCGTTGCGTGGCACCATGACTCTGGTCCTCGGCCAGCACCGGGCCGAGGAGAATTTAGATGTGGCTATGCGGGAAAATTCGGTGATCCTCCTGGAAGAGGACTATGAAACCACCTACGAGGGCTTTGATCCCACCTCAGCTGAATCATATATCATGTTCTCCCTGATGCAGAAGACCTATTTTAATCAGAGTATTGAATTTGGCGATTTTGTACAGGACCAGTTTCGTGAGCGCGCCAACAGAAAGGATCTTGGAGTCAGGGAACAGGGATTACTGGTGCTAGCTCAAACCGCCATGCCAGGTGTACTGGTAGAGACAGGGTTTATCTCAAATCCTGAAGAGGAGAGATACCTGCTTACCCAGTATGGGCAGGAGATAATTGCCTCCGCCATCTATCGCGGTTTTAAAGACTATAAAGAAGAGATTGACCGCAGAAGCAATCTTACAGTTGTTGTTGGGAATGACGCAGCGGTCGTTGCAGAAGCGGTCCAGGATCCGGCGCAGCCCGATCAAATTATCTTCAGCATCCAGCTGGCCTCTTCCAAAAACAAAGTAGCAACAGATCCATCATCCTTTAAGGGATATGAAAAGGTCATGGTTATCCAGGATGGAAGATGGTTCAAGTATCTGCTTGGAAATGAGAGCAGCTATCATAATGCCCTGGAAAGGTGCAAGGTTGTTAAATCCGACTACCCTGATGCATTTGTAGTAGCATCCAAGGCTGGTAAAATCATCCCTCTAAATGACGCTCTGGAGGAAATAAACTACTAGAATGAAAATCAGCAGTGAAGCTAAAGTCGGTTTAATAGGAATCGCCACCCTGGCTCTTCTAATCTGGGGGATTAACTACCTGAAGGGTAGAAATATACTTAATAGCACATATACACTTCATGCCTTTTATGAGGACTCGGGTGGATTGGAGAACTCTTCGCCTGTTTTGATGAAGGGAATGAAGATCGGGTACATAGATAACATTGAGCTTCAATCCGGGAATCCCCTGCCAGTCCATGTGATATTGCATGTAGAGAAACAATATCCTGTAAGCAATGGATCAAAGGCTTTGCTTTTCAGTGCCGACCTGCTTGGCACCATGGCCGTCAGGATTGAATCGCCGGGGTCCGGTGGGGATATGCTGCATAACGACACCATCCGTACAGCTATTGAGGCGGATATGATAGCCTCTATCAGCAGCCAGGTAATGCCCGTAATGGAAAAGATCGGAGACCTTTCAGAGTCGCTGGACAGTGTAGTACAGAAACTTGATAAGCTCCTGGATTCAGATGCACCTGCTGAGACCCTGCAGGACCTGAGTGAAATATCCGCATCCCTCTCCTCCTCCTTAAGTCCGGGTGGAGCTCTTTATATGAGCTTTCATAACCTGGAGTCCTTCACTTCCATGCTTGCATCCCAGGAGGACGAGCTAAAATCCATGACTGGACATCTGAATTCAATTAGTGAAACCATTGATAGTGCCGGAATTGACAGGATCGCCAATGAGTTATTGGCTGCATCCGGTGCATTCACCCAATTAATGGAACAGTTGAATTCAGGTGAAGGCAGTATGGGAAAATTATTCTACTCAGATTCACTCTATGCCCAGCTTCAAAACCTGCTTGTTGACCTGGATAGCCTGATAATTGATTTGAATGAAAATCCGCAGGATTATGTCCGATTTTCACTGTTTGGAAAATAACAGGAGCTTATCTGACGATACTGCTTTTTCAGCACCTTAAAATTTTGATTAAATCTCAAATTTTACAGTTAAAATTTAACATTTTAAAGGGGCTTCTATTAAATGATATATTGAATTGGGTGGACTAAAGGTTTAAATAACAATTCATTAAGCTGCAACATAGTGGTTTATTACATAAGCGACTGATTTACACTAGCTTGCAAAATTTGTATTTTTTTTCACTTTATAAATAATTGACCTTAACAACAATATAGTTTTTCTGAGACTTTCAAGTCTTCTGAAGTTTTTTTTTTACTTTTTTTTCACAATCTTTGTTCAGGGAATGCCACAAGCTGTAAACGCAATAACCTAACACTAAATCGACGTTTAAAATGCATGAACGTATTTGGAACAATTGTCTTAATGTAATTAAAGACAATGTCCCCTCAATAAGTTTTCGTACTTGGTTTGAGCCAATTGTTCCTCTTAAGCTTGAAAATGATATTCTGACCATTCAGGTTCCCAGTCCCTTCTTTTACGAGTATCTTGAAGAACAGTATATAGATATTCTGCGAAAAGTAATTAAAAAGGAGATGGGTCCGGAAGCCAAGCTGGAGTATAATGTGATCATGCAGAATAACTCGTACAACAACAGCAAGCCCTATACGGTCAAATTCCCGGCCAAGAGCACCAAGGAGATCAAGAACACTCCCGTTTCTGTTCCGCTTGATGCCAGTGAAAACACCATTAAGAATCCATTTGTAATTCCTGGTTTGAAGAAACTGGACATTGATCCCAGGCTCAACCCGGAAAACTCTTTTGATAACTTTATTGAAGGAGAATGCAACAGGCTGGCCCGTTCCGCTGGCTTTGCCGTTGCAAAGAATCCCGGAGGTACAGCCTTTAATCCCCTGCTGATATACGGGGATAGTGGATTAGGAAAAACCCATCTTGCTCAGGCCATTGGCATTGAAGTTAAACAATTGTTCCCTGAGAAAACTGTTCTGTATGTAAATGCCAACAAGTTCCAGACTCAGTTTGTGGATGCAATCAGGAATAATAATAAAAATGATTTCCTTCATTTTTACCAGATGATTGATGTCCTGATCATCGACGATGTACATGAGTTTGCCGGAAAAGAAAAGACCCAGGATACTTTCTTCCATATATTTAATCACCTGCATCAGAGTGGCAAACAACTGATTTTGACCTCAGATAAGCCTCCTGTAGAGTTACAGGGGATGGAATCAAGGCTTCTAAGCAGGTTTAAGTGGGGTCTGAGTGCAGACTTGCAGGCACCTGACTTTGAGACTCGCATGGCCATTCTGAAGAAGAAAACCTACAACGATGGCATAGAGTTAGCCGAAGAGGTCCTGGAATATATCTCCACCCATATCTCAGATAATATCCGGGAACTTGAGGGGGCGCTTATTTCACTGCTTGCTCAATCTACGCTCAATAAAAAGGAAATCACCCTGGATCTGACCAAAGAGATGATCGATAAGCTCATAAAGAGCACCAAGAGGGAAATTTCCATTGACTATATTCAGAAAGTTGTATGCAATTACTATAATATAGGGCTTGAGCAATTGCAGTCAAAAACACGTAAGCGGGAGATTGTACAGGCACGCCAGGTGGCGATGTTCTTCTCCAAAACCCTGACGAAATCATCTCTGGCTACAATTGGGTCTCAGATTGGAGGAAAGGATCATGCCACTGTTTTACATGCATGCAAGACAGTTAATAACTTGATTGAAACGGATAAACGCTTCCGGCTACAGGTCGACGAAATTGAGAAAAAACTAAAAATGTAAAAACAAACAAAAACAGGTTCCCGTGGGGCCTGTTTTTTTTTAAGCAAAAAATCTGAATGCATTTTCTTCTCCTCTGCATACTCTCTTCCACAGCCATTTTCGTCACCTTTAAAACCATTAACCGATTCAATATTCCCGCCTTCCCGGTGATTGTGATCAACTACCTTGTCGCAACACTTCTTGGTTTCCTGATCTATAAAGGGGATACTGGTCTGACTTCCATCCCTGGTTCCCAATGGTTGCCCATCAGTATCATCATCGGGATCCTGTTCATCCTTATGTTCTTTCTCGTGGCCTTTTCCACAAGAAAAGCAGGAATATCGATCACCACCGTAGCCAGTAAAATGTCGGTGATTTTCCCCATTGTCTTTTCCCTGATTATCGATCCATCGGATCAACTTTCCTTCCTGAAAACTGTTGCCATTGTAATTGCTCTTAGCGGAGTAATACTTACCGTGTATAATAAAGCGGAGAAAGATACCCGGAGGAGTATCATCTTTATACCTCTGCTTCTGTTCGTTGGAATGGGACTTGTGGATTCTCTGGTAAAACTTGCTCAACAACAGTATGTCAGTGATGAAGAGACCGCTCTTTTCAGTGCCATACTCTTTCTGAATGCCTTTTTATCCGGAATCCTTGCTGCAATTTTCTACAGGAAACACAATCCCTATTTTCTAAAGGTTAAGGTCTGGGGCTGGGGATTGCTGCTAGGAGCAGTAAACTTTGGTTCCATCTTCTTCCTGGTCAGGGCCCTTCACTACGCTTCACCATCGGGAATGCATATGGATAGTTCTGTGATTTTTGGCGCAAATAATATTAGCATAGTAGCACTGAGCGTTATTGTAGGATTGGTGATTTTCAGAGAAAAACTGATGTTTATTAATTGGGTAGGTGTTGTACTATCGGCTCTGGCCCTGCTTCTTTTTACCCTGATATAGATGTGCGATCTCTATAGAACCATAAAAGCACCCTCTGAAGGAGTATACAAGGAGAAAGGAAGTAAATTTCTCGCTTTCGCCTACCCTGTTAGCAATGAAGCATCAATCAAAGAACGCCTTGCCACTCTTCAAAAGCAGTTTCACGATGCCCGTCATTACTGTTATGCCTGGAGGCTGGGACCGGAGAAGACACACTACAGGGCCAATGACGATGGAGAGCCCTCAGGAAGCGCAGGTAAGCCGATCTATGGCCAGATCGTATCAAGAGACCTGAGCGATATTCTGGTGGTTGTAGTTCGCTACTTTGGAGGGACCAAACTGGGAGTTGGAGGATTGATTCAGGCATACCGTGCAGCAGCTTCTGGTGCTCTTGATAAGAGTACGATTATCGAACGCAAGGTTTATGACACCTTGAAACTGGAGTTTGGATACGAGCAGATGAATTCGGTGATGAAAGTGATCAAAGATAAACAACTCGATTTTGAAGATCAGATCTTTGATATGAATTGTTCGCTGATCCTTAAATCCTGGAAACGAAAAACGGAAGAGGTGTTGGATACTTTTTCAAAAATCACAGGGTGCAAAACAACAGTTATAGAAGAATAGTCACTATATTAAATTCGTTTTAAATTGTCATGATATGAAGAACAAAAATCTTGTTTCAATCACAGATTTCACCAAAGAAGAATACCTGAGAATTCTGGAGCTGGCAGCTGAGTTCGAGGCGAATCCTCGGCAGGATATCCTCAGTGGCTATATAATCTCCACCCTCTTCTTTGAGCCTTCCACCAGGACCCGCCTTAGTTTTGAAACAGCCATCAATGGACTGGGAGGCAGAGTAGTTGGCTTCAGTGATTCTGGTGCAACCAGCGCATCCAAAGGAGAAACCCTGCACGACACCATCAAAATGGTAAGTAACTATGCTGATCTGATTGTCATGCGACATCCCCTTGAGGGAAGTGCCCGTCTTGCCAGTGAAGTTTCCTCAGTACCCATTGTAAATGCAGGTGATGGTGCAAATCAGCATCCAACACAAACTTTGTTGGATCTGTATTCTATTATAAAAACGCAGGGAACCCTGGAAAATCTGAAGCTCTTTATGGTAGGTGACCTGAAATATGGCCGTACGGTCCATTCCCTGCTTCAGGCCATGTCCAAATTCAATCCAACATTCTACTTTATTTCCCCGGATGAATTGAAAATGCCCCCCGCCTATAAAATGTACCTTGACGACATTGGCGTAAGTTATTTTGAGGGAAAAGATCTGACAGAATTTCTGGCAGAAGCTGATATCATATACATGACAAGGGTTCAGCAGGAGAGATTTACAGATCCTATTGAATATGAACGCGTGAAAAATGCCTACATACTGCGCCGGGAGATGCTGGAAGGTTGCAAGGAAAGCATGAAGGTCCTTCACCCCCTGCCAAGAGTGAATGAGATTCATACGGATGTGGATGAAAGTCCCCATGCCTACTATTTCGACCAGGCTAGGAATGGAGTCTATGCGCGAATGGCTATTCTAACATCCATTCTGGGAATAAAATAAAACCTGTGCAATCGAATAAGCAAGAAACATGAAAGATAAACAACTATCAGTTAGCGCAATTAAAGAAGGAACCGTTATAGATCATATTCCTGCTTCTGCCCTGTTTAAGGTAGTCTCCATCCTGAACCTGGACACACTCGATACTATGATAACCATCGGGAACGGACTGGAGAGCAGTAAGCTTGGTCATAAAGGGATCATTAAGCTTTCAAAGGTATTCTTCAAGGATAATGAGATTAACAAGATAGCCCTGGTGGCTCCCTGTGCCAAACTTAACATCATTAAAGATTATGATGTGGTGGAGAAACGCGTGGTGGAAATACCCGACGAGATTATTAGCATAGCAAAATGTGTGAATCCCAAATGCATTACCAACAATGAAGAAGTGGCCACACGTTTCAAAGTTGTCTCTAAAGCGGAAGTAAAGCTAAAATGCCACTACTGCGAGAAGATTACCGATCAGGATAATATTGAGATTATCTGATCCTGTCGAAAGCCTTTACCAGCAACTCGTCTCTTCGAATTCTCCTGAATGCAAAATACAGGAGAATCATACTTATGGGAGGAACAATAAACCTCCATTGATGAAGCACCAATGCTCCCTCCAACTGGCTCTTTGCCACAAAGGTATAATAGAACATCATACCAATCATACCAGCATTGAGCAGGATCAGGAAAACTGCGATCCGTATTTGCCGCATACGGTGCCTGTAGAAAAAGATATTCAGAAAGGCAAGTACTGCCACGGCTATAAAAAGCACAGAGAGTGGCCACGTAGCCACCCCCATCTTATCTCCGGCTGCATCAAACAAACCTGAATGCTTCAAAACAAATTCGCTTCCCTCAAGGGTAAAGCGCGTAATTGGCCCCGTCAGTAAAAACAGTGAAAGAATAAAGACCCCCAGAAGAAAGAGGGTCTGTGATCTCTGCAGCATGATTACTCAACTTTAGTTTCCACCAAGAATCAGAGGCATTCCCTCATCACCACTTCCGATAACCACCACCTTAGAATTGGCTGAATTGGCCAGCTCAAGGGTAGCGTCAATACCCTTTTGCCTCAGGATACGATCCGTAAGTGAAGCACTGATAATGGCATTGTAATCTGCTATACCCTGGGCCTGAATCCGGAGACGATCTGCTTCACTTGTCTCACGTTCCAGACGGTACTGGTAGGCCAGGGCCTCCTGCTGCTGCTGCAATTTACTTTCAATGGCAGCTTTGATCTTTTCAGGCAGGGTAATGGAACGGATAAGCAGGTCTTTCATCTCGATATTCTTGTCTGCCAGTGCCTTTCTGGTGGATTCAATAATCTCTGTCTCCACCTCTCCCCTTTTGGTGGAATAAATCTCTTCGGCGGTATACCGACCGGTCACCGCTCGAACAGCGGATCGCACATTGGGGATCACCATCACCGAAACAAAGTTGGTTCCGATATTCTCATGCAGGTATCCAATCTTATTATAGAAAGGATTAAAGATAATGGTAACATCCACATTGATGGAGAGTCCGCCCTTATCAAGCACATCCATGGTCTCTTCGGCCTTCTGCTCCTTAACATCGTAACGGATCATATCGTTCCAGGGTGCAATCACATGGAAGCCAGGAATAAGAACATTGTCCTTATCAAGGCCGCCGGTAAATTTCTTAAATACCACGGCGCGCTCACCCGGTTTCAGTACATAAAACATCTGGCTGCCAAAAATGAGTAACAGCACCACAATGCCTACAACACTAATAATCATGTATTGGGCTTTTTTCATATCGCTTAGTTTTAGTTGTGAGTAAGTATTTCAAAAGCAGCTGTAAAAATACACTATTTTTATCGAATAAGTAATATTGAAGAGGGTATGAATCCTATTTCCCATACAGACCTGATCCTGAATCCTGATGGAAGCATATACCACCTGCATCTGATGCCAGGTGATATTGCTGATCATATTATCCTGGTGGGTGATCCGGGAAGAGTTAAGCAGGTTTCATCACATTTCGACCATATAGAGCTTAAAAAGAGTAACAGGGAATTTGTAACGCATACCGGCAGCTATAAGGGAAAACGGATCACCGTACTCTCCACCGGAATTGGTACAGATAATATAGATATTGTTCTGAATGAACTGGATGCACTGGTCAATGTGGATCTGGACCAACGCACCATTGAATCAGAACACAAGAGCCTGAATCTGATTCGTATTGGAACCAGTGGAGCGCTGCATGAGGAGATTCTTCCAGGTACACAGATCATTAGCCGGGTGTCCGGCGGATTCGATGGGCTCTACCATTTTTACAAGGACCCTGACAATTTCAACATGGAAGTCCTTGCCAGGTCCTTTATGGAACATAGCGGGTGGAAATCCAGCCTTTCAGAACCATATTTTATCAAGGGCTCAGATCAGCTTCACTCTTTGCTTTCGGGTCCCGGCCTGGAATCGGGGATAACCATTTCAACCCCGGGTTTTTATGCACCACAGCAGAGATCTATCAGGCTGGAACCATTTGATCAGGAGCTGGTTGCTAAGATCGGGACATTCAGGTTTGAAGGCATGCGCATTAACAATTTTGAGATGGAGAGTTCGGCGCTTTATGCGCTATCGTCACTTCTGGGTCATCAGGCCATAACTATTTGTGTTGCTATTGCCAACCGCATTTCACTTGATTTCCTTGAGGCCTACCACGAATCTGTTGATGATTTAATCTCCCTGGTACTGGATAAACTGACACGGGATGACTGAGAATTCTAACAAAGAGTTGGAAGCCCTGATCAGTCTTCTGGAAGATCCTGATAACCTGGTTTTCGACAATGTATCGAATCGCCTGATTGAACTGGGCGAGACGGTGGTTCCTCCCCTGGAGAAAAGATGGGAAATCACTCTGAAACCAGACTTACAGGAGCGGATTGAGAATGTCATCAGGAAAATCCAGTTTAATACCCTGAAAAGAGGGATGGATAGCTGGAAATCAGGTGGTGGAACCGACCTTCTCTTCGGGGCCTACCTGGTAGCTCGTTTCCAATACCCGGAACTTCAGTTCGAACAGCTCAATGAAAAAATTGAGAAGATTAAAAAAGATATCTGGCTCGAATTAAACAATGATCTGACTGCCCTTGAAAAAGTGAAGGTCATCAACTACTTTCTTTATGATATTCACAAGTTTGACAAAAGCCTGAAAAAAGCCCACACTCCCCAGCTCTATCTTCTTAACCATGTGATGGACACATGTAAAGGAAGTCCTGTAATGCTGGGATTAATCTATGCCGAACTGGCCAGGAGACTGAATCTCCCCATATATGGAGTAAACCTTCCAAGGAATTTTGTGCTTTGCTATTACGATCCGGAATACCACGAGGACCCCAATAATATTTTATTCTATATAAACCCGTCAGACAAAGGAAACGTTCTGGGTTTGAAGGAGTTAAAACATTTTCTGAGACATCTCAAAATTGAGGAGAAGGAGTTCTATTTTACCCCGTGTTCCGGCATTGATGTGATTGAACGCCTTATCATCAACCTGCAGTATGCTTACCAGCGTTCGGGTCAGCCCGAGAAAGCGCAGGCTCTCAAGAACCTCCTCTACAAAGGATGAAAAAACACTGATCCTATATTTTGTAATATTCCCTGTACCAATCGATAAAACGTTGGATTCCTGTCTCTACAGGGGTGTCTGGATTATAGTTGTAGTCCTTTTTTAAGGATGAAACATCGGCCCAGGTCCGTTCCACATCTCCAGGCTGAATAGGCATCATCTGCCACTCAGCTTTTTTTCCAAGGGCCTTCTCAATTGCCTCAATAAAGCTGGTTAGCTTAACGGGACTGCTATTTCCGATATTGTGAATACGATAGGGTGCAGATGAGATAGAGGGATCGGGCATCTCTGGATCCCACCCCTCCCCTTTGATATGTGGATGGCTGACTATGCGCTCAATACCGCCAACAATATCATCCACATACGTAAAATCTCGCTCCATCCTGCCATGGTTAAAAACCTGGATAGGTTCACCGGCCAGAATAGCTTTAGTAAAAAGAAACAGAGCCATATCGGGACGACCCCAGGGACCGTAAACCGTGAAGAAGCGTAATCCAATGGTTGGAACCCCAAACAGGTGACTGTAGGTATGGGCCATCATTTCATTACTCTTCTTACTGGCTGCATAAAGGCTAACCGGGTGGTTAACACTTGAACTAGTTGAGAAGGGCATATTCTTATTAAGTCCGTATACGCTGGAACTACTGGCATAAACCAGGTTCTCTACCGGATGGTGCCTGCAGGCTTCAAGGATATTAAGAAAACCAGTGATATTGCTATCAATGTAGACCTGCGGATGGGTCAGGCTATAACGAACTCCTGCCTGTGCGGCAAGGTTCACTACCACATCAAATTTGCGGTTGGCAAATAGCTCAAAGAGCGCTTCACGATCCTCCAGCTTCAATTGTATAAATTGATAATTATCTGAAGTGGTACTGGTTACCACCTGATTATACGCGATCTTATCACGTGAAATACCTGAAAGCTCCAGTCTGTCATACTTCAGTTCAACATCGTAGTAATCATTGATAATATCAAGTCCGGATACATGAAATCCCATCTCCACCAGTCTCCTGGCAAGATGAAAACCAATAAACCCGGCTGTACCAGTAATAAGAACTTTCTTCACTATTTGGCGTAACTTATAGCACGTGTTTCACGAATCACTGTAACCTTTACCTGTCCGGGATAAGTCATCTCATCCTGGATTTTTTTGGCTATATCAAAGGAGAGACTCTCAGCATCCTTATCTGTAACTTTCTCACTTCCTACTATAACACGCAACTCCCTGCCAGCCTGTATAGCGTAGGTCTTTAATACACCCGGATAAGAGAGTGCCATGGCTTCAAGCTCTTTCAAGCGCTTGATATAAGATTCAACAACTTCGCGACGAGCTCCCGGACGCGCCCCTGAGATAGCATCACAAACCTGCACAATGGGTGCAAGCAGTGTTGTCATCTCCACTTCGTCATGGTGGGATCCTATGGCATTACATACTTCAGATTTCTCTTTGTATTTTTCGGCCAGCTTCATCCCATATACTGCATGGGGAATCTCAGGTTCATCGTCCGGCACCTTGCCAATATCGTGTAATAAGCCTGCTCTCCGGGCAAGCTTGGCGTTCAGTCCCAGCTCAGTAGCCATAATTGCACACAGGTTGCTTACCTCCCTGGAGTGTTGCAGCAGGTTCTGTCCGTAAGAGGAGCGATACTTCATCTTGCCAACCATACGCGTCAGTTCGGGATGCAAGCCATGAATCCCAAGATCGATGGCAGTACGTTTTCCAACCTCAATAATTTCCTCCTCGATTTGCTTCCTGGTCTTGGCAACTATCTCCTCGATTCTAGCAGGATGGATACGTCCATCTGTTACCAGCTGGTGCAGTGAAAGTCTGGCCACTTCTCTTCGCACAGGATCAAAGGCCGACAGGATAATGGCCTCAGGAGTATCATCCACGATGACTTCAACACCAGTAGCTGCTTCCAGTGCCCTGATATTGCGTCCTTCCCTGCCAATAATCCTCCCCTTCAGCTCATCCGATTCGATATGAAAGACCGTTACAGCATTTTCAATGGCAGTCTCACTGGCCACCCGCTGTATAGTCTTAATTACAATATTCTTAGCCTCCTTGTTGGCTGTCATTTTGGCCTCGTCTACGATTTCATTAATCAGTGACATGGCCTCTGTTTTGGCCTCCTCCTTAAGCGACTCTACCAGTTGCTCTTTAGCATCTTCGGCTGACAATCCTGAAATGGTCTCCAACTGCTCCACCTGTTTTCGGTGGGAGCGTTCAAGTTCATCTTTCTTTTTCTCAATTATTTCAAGCTGTACATTGAGATTCTCCCGGACAGTATCTACCTCCTGTTTCTTCCGTTGTATATCCTCCTGCTTTTGATTGGTAGAAAACTCTTTCTGCTTTACATCAATTTCTCTCTGATCCAGCTTTCCATTCTTCTCATTGATGAGCTTTTCGTGTTCTTCCTTTAGCTGAAGAAACTTCTCCTTGGCCTGCAGTATCTTCTGCTGCTTTATCATCTCCGCTTCACCTTCCGCTTCCTTCAGCACATTACTGCTCTTTCCCCTTACAATTTTATTAACAAGGAAAAAGGCAACTCCCGTACCCACCAGCAATGAAGCACCTCCTATCACAAGATACATGACCATAGGAGACTGCAACACCAATAAATGCATTAACAGTTCCATAGGTTGTTCATTTTAGAAAATAAAAAACCCGCATATTCCCTCAAAACTTTATAAAACCCCAAAAAGCATGGGTGGAGCTGCCAGATTCTATCAAGTGTCCAATGACTGAATTTATCAGTATCCCGGCGAACCGGGACTTTGGCCTGCTTTAAAAAATCCGAGCTTTGCTCCAATATGAAAAATGTTGAGTTTCAAAAATAATTGAAGAAACAATGCGGGCAAACTCGTTAGTATGTATAAGAACGTCTTACTCTTCTTTTAATAAATCATCCAGCTCACTACTCAAACTCCCCAACTCCTCTTCCAAAGATACAACATTTTGTTGTTGTTCGCAATCGACCAGGTTTATCACAAACTGAAGAGCTGCCATGGCCATAAAATCCTGCGTGTCTTTATCAGTATATCTCTGTTTATACTGCAGAACTTTATCATTAATTAACCTGGCCGCCTTCCGGATCTTTTCCTCATCCTGTCGTTTTATCTTCAGGGGATAAAAACGCTCGGCAATCTGAACCTTTATAGAGAGCATATCTTCCGTCATCCCCGTCTTATCTGTTTAAAAGAGCAATACACTTGTCAATCTCCCGCACAATTCTATTTATCTGTATCCTGGCATCCTGTGTTCCTTCACTATCTGCCATGATTCCTTTAACCAGAGCTAATTTCTGGTTTTTCTGTTCCAATTCTTCAATAAGTAACTGTTTCTGCTGAACCGATTTTTGAAGATCTTCATATTGGTTTTTCAAGCGGATATTTTCATCCTCCTGCTCTTTCATCCGGACTTTTGCCGTTTGAATTTTTTGCCTGATTCCTTCTATTATTTGGGTTTGTTCAGCACTCATTTAACAGAGATATATAATACAAATATAGAATTATTTTGATCCGTTTAAAACTTTCAATTCTGAAACTACCGAGCTTGAAAATAAAAGCATAGTTTTGAGTTTTCAAGATCCCCGAAAGTATGATGCATAGAGCCATTACCCTGATTTTATCACAATTCCTTATGCTATATAGCATCGGACAGGATGGAGTGAGCTTCCATCCTCCCGTGAAAATCCCCATGTACCTTTCAGGTAATTTTGGAGAGATAAGGAGTGATCATTTTCATTCAGGCATTGATATAAAAACCCAGGGTACCACAGGTCACCATGTTAGCTCGGTGGAAAAGGGCTATATCTCCAGAATAAAGGTGCAGGCCAATGGCTATGGGAAATCCATCTACATAAGCCACCCCAATGGATACACCTCGGTATACGGACATCTGGACCGTTATCGTGAAGATATTGCAGCCTATGTAAAAGTGATGCAGTATAAGAAGCAGAGTCATACGGTTGACCTTTATCTGAACAGGTCAACCTTCCCCCTGGAGAAAGGTGAGTTTATCGCCTACTCTGGAAATACGGGATCCTCGTCGGGACCACATCTGCATTTTGAGATTCGCTCCACTGCCCAGCAGCATCCTACCAATGTACTCTCATACAATCTTGACATCAGGGACCAGCTTGCCCCCAGGTTTCATACACTCTTTCTTTATCCCATGAACAGCACAGGTCAAATCAATGGTAAGGCCAGGAGATTTTCGAGCAAGGTTGTGAAGGATCAGGGAATCTATACTATTCCATATGGTAGCACTCTTGAAGTGTCGGGAAGCCTGGGAATCAGTGTGGAAGTATTTGATTATCTGGATGGTACCCCTAACAGATGCGGTATCCATACCCTGGAAATGTATGTGGACAACAAACTATCCTACAGCCATGTGATGGATGAGTTTTCCTTTTCTGAAACCAGATATATCAATGCACACATAGATTATGAAGAACTTATAAGATCTGGAAAAAAGGCCCACCGCCTTCACCGCCTGCCCAACGACAGGCTGCAAATCTATAATCAAACACTCGAAAACAAGCCTCTGTTTGTTGACGAATCCCGGAGCTATGCCATACGAATAGTTGCATCTGATGTGGCAGGCAACAGTTCCACCCTGGAATTCACTCTGAAAGGCAGTAAGCCGTCTAATGCCCTACCAGTCTCTGAAAATGAGGATAATGTTTATATGAAGTATGCTCAGGTCAATAACTTTGAAGAGGGACCTGTACGGCTTGAGATTCCTGCAAATTCCTTATACCAGGATCTGTACTTCTCCTTTCAAAGCTCACCTCCTGCCAATGGCTCTCTCACACCCTTCTACCATATTGCCACACGGGAAGTGCCCGTACATAAAGCCTACACCCTCTCAATCGAAAGTCCTGACCTTGATCCCTCCCTGCATAAGAAACTGCTGCTCATCTCCCGAACTGATAAAGGTGAAGTTGTGTCGGCCGGAGGTGAATACCAGGATGGTCATGTGGTGGCCAAACTCAGAAACTTTGGAGAGTTTGCTGTTGGACTGGATACCATCGCTCCTAAAATTACTCCTCTGGGCAATATGCGCTTCATTATCACTGATGAGCTGTCGGGGATTTCCAAATACGAGGGCTATATTGATAACCAATGGGCCCTGTTTGAATATGACCCTAAAAACGATCTGCTGTTTTACCTCTTTGATGAAGAACGCATTACGAAGGGTACGGACCATGAAATGGAGCTTTATGTTTCCGACAAAAAGGGAAATGTGAACCTCCTTCACACCACTTTTAACTGGTAATAAAGTTTCTATGGTAGATAAGTACAGAGTTACAGGACTAATGTCAGGATCATCCATGGACGGGGTGGATCTGGCATGCTGTGATTTAAGATGGGATGGTCACCGGTGGGAATACAAGATCCTGGAGGCAGAAACAATTCCCTACGATGATGAACTTCTTTTAAAACTGGAGCAAGCCTGTAACTGGAACAGGGAAGAGATTGCTAAACTGGATGTGGAACTGGGAGTTCATTATGCCAAACTCCTCAATGGATTTCATCATAAAACGAAACTGAAACCCGATTTCATTGCATCTCACGGGCATACCATTTTGCACGATCCAAACAACGGAATAACCCTGCAGGCCGGCAATGGCAGGATCATAGCTGACAAGACCGGCACTACCCTTATCAATGATTTCAGGAGTGAAGATGTGGCCCAGGGAGGGCAGGGTGCACCACTGGTACCCCTGGGGGACAGGCTGCTCTTCTCAGAATATGAAGGATGTCTGAACCTGGGAGGATTTGCCAATATTTCATGTGAAAATAAGAAGGGGGAGCGGATCGCATACGATCTCTGTCCGGCAAACATGGCACTTAACTGGGTGGCTGTTCTGGAAGGGAAAGCTTTTGACCGGAATGGTGAAATGGCCCGGAAAGGACTTGTTAATTCCAAACTCCTGGAAAGTCTTAACCAGCTTGATTTTTATACAAGTGCACCTCCAAAATCCCTGGGCAGAGAGTGGTTCCTGGAGCAGCTCCTGCCATTTATGCAAGAAAGCAATCTCTCCAATGTGGATTTGATGTCTACCCTGGTAGAGCATATCGCCCTGCAGATTTCAAGGGGAATAAATGATGCAGAGATTAGAACACTTCTCATTACAGGAGGCGGGGCACTGAACCAATTTCTTATACAAAGGTTAAAGGACTATACAGACGCAACTCTTGTTATACCTGAAGAATCATTACTGCATTATAAAGAAGCACTGATTTTTGCCCTTCTGGGCATCCTGAAGATTCGGGGAGAAATCAATTGCCTTTCCAGTGTGACCGGTGGTCAGAAAGATATCTCTGCAGGACGCATTTATAAATCTTAAAACCTCTCTTATGTACAATTTTCTAGCATTCAATCCTGTGAAACTTCATTTTGGGAAAAATGTGGTTAAAGACCTTGGGAACGCTGCCGCTGCATTTGGAGAAAGAGCACTACTGGTTTACGGTGGTGGATCAGTACTACGAAACGGCAGCCACAAGGATACCCTGGCACAACTGAAAGAAAAAGGCATTGCTATCACGGAATTTAATGGCATTAAACCCAATCCGAGAGTGGAAGATGTGATGGAAGCGGCGAGAGTTGGTAGAGATGCAGAAGTAGATATGGTGGTAGCAGTTGGTGGCGGGAGTGTTATTGACTCTGCCAAAATAATAACCATCTGCATTGCCGATGATTGTGATGCCTGGGATGTGATGACAGCTAAGCACGAACCAAAGGGAGCCAAACCGCTAATAGCTGTACTAACGCTTGCAGCTACCGGAACGGAAATGAATGCTGTTGCAGTACTTCAAAATGGTAAGACCATGGAAAAGATCGGATTCAGAAATAATCTGATGTATCCTGCGCATTCCTTCCTGGATCCCTCCTATACACAGTCGGTCCCTGCCGATTACACTGCTTATGGGATCGTCGACCTGGTGGCCCATGCTCTGGAGGCGTGGTTTGGCAAAGGGGAGGCAAGCCTTTCGGATCGTTTAGTTATATCCATTATTAAAGAAGCCATGGAGTTTGGTCCTGCCCTGATGGAAGACCTAGAATCTTATGAGCTGAGAGCCAGCATTATGTGGGCCGCCACCAATGCACTTAACAACACTACCATGTACGGTCGTGTATCCGGCGATTGGGGAGCACATGCCTTTGGACACGTATTATCCTTTCTTTATGATACCCCCCATGGAGCCACCCTGTCGGTAATCTACCCCGCATGGATGCGCGTTCTGGAAAAACGGGTGGGTGACCGGATTATCCAATTGGGAAAAGAACTCTTTGGTGTAAGCACTGCAGATGAAACCATAGAAGCACTTAAGGCATATTTCAAGTTGCTGGGCAGCCCCGTCACATGTCAGGAAGCAGGCATTGATGAGGTAAGAAAGGAAGAGATCCTAAACCTGATGAACAAAAATCAGGCAGAAGGTATGCATCATAAGTTTTCTATGGAGGAGCGAGAGCTCTTGCTGTCACATATGTTCTAATAAGAAAAGGGCCTAATCTGGCGATTGACCCTTCTCTACAACACTAACTAAAACTACCAACTAAACTACCTTAGAATGTCTTCTACTATTGTTTGTTGCAAATAGTATGCCACAAAGATAATCGCCAGGACACAACCTTGCAAGCTTTTTAGGAAATATTTTAGATTGAGTCGAAATATATTATACTTTTGTGCATTTACCTGTGTATATTTGGGGGTATAGTAAATATTTTACGGATATATTGCAGACATACGGCAAATATTCAGGGGGTGAAAAATATATTGTATTTTATTCGAATTCGTTTCAAAACCATTATTTAGCCATTGGATCATGTTATATGAAAGGTTCTGTTGGTAGTTTGATGGAAAAATGAAATCTTGCAGCCACTTTCTTTCAAAAAATTCAAAAGTTCAGATATGATGAGAAGAGTATTTTTTACAATGATTCTGGCCCTGGCCATATGGAGTAACAGTGCCACTGCCTGCACTAATTTTCTGGTCACACCGGGCGCATCGATAAATGGCACAGCCATGATCACCTATGCTGCAGATGCCCATGTCTTATATGGGGAACTCTATTTTAAACCGGCTGCTGACTATCCTCCGGGAACCCTGCTGGATGTATATGAGTGGGATACAAACAAGTTCCTGGGCAGAATTCCCCAGTTATCTCATACTTACTCCACGGTTGGAAATATGAACGAACACCAGGTAGCTATTGGAGAAACAACCTATGGAGGCAGAAGAGAACTGCGCGATAGCACCGGAATCATTGATTACGGCAGCCTGATGTATATTACACTCCAAAGAGCCAGAACAGCAAGGGAAGCTATCAAAATCATGGGTGAGCTGGTCGCAGAATATGGTTATGCCAGCTCTGGAGAATCCTTCTCCATAGCCGATCCCAATGAAGTCTGGATTATGGAACTCATCGGAAAAGGAATAGAGATGGTTACAGATAACGGAAAAACATATAACAAGTATAAAGGGGCAGTTTGGGTGGCAGTTAAAATACCCGACGGATATGTATCAGGACATGCCAACCAGGCCAGGATACAGCAATTTCCGCTGGACGATCCTGAAAACTGCATTTATGCTCCGGATGTAATTTCCTTTGCCCGTGAGAAAGGATATTATGAAGGTACTGATGAGGAGTTTAGTTTTTCAGATACCTATGCGCCTATCTCTTTTGGAGGCGCAAGGTTTTGCGACATGCGTGTATGGTCTTTCTTTAAAGACATTAACGATGACATGGAGCAGTATTACGATTATGTAAAAGGAGATGACCTGGAGAACAGGATGCCTCTTTACATCAAACCCAACAGGAAACTTTCCAATAAGGATCTGATGAACTTCATGAGAGACCACCTGGAAGGGACCGAACTGGATATGACTCAGGATGCTGGCGCGGGACCTTTTGGACTCCCCTATCGCTGGCGCCCTCTCACCTGGGAGTATGATGGAAAAATGTATGTAAATGAACGAGCCACAGCCACTCAGCAGACCGGCTTCTCTTTTGTAGCCGAAAGCAGGCCCATGAAACCTGACTGGCTGGGGGGGATTTTCTGGTTTGGTATTGATGACGCAGCAGCCACCACCTATGTTCCCATGTATTGCGGAATGACCCGTGTTCCCGAATCCTATGCTGTTGGAAATGGCGATCTGCTTACCTATTCGGAAACTGCTGCCTTCTGGGCATTCAGTTTCGTATCCAACTTCTCTTACCTGCGCTACAATATAATGATGGAAGATGTGCGTAAGGTTCAAACAGAATTGGAAGAAAAATACATTACAGAAATTGCCGCTATAGATGCTGCAGCTACTGTACTGAATGAGACCAATCCAGATTTAGCCAGGGAGTTTATCACCAACTACTCAGTGAATATGGGAGATTATACAGTTCAACGTTACAAAGAACTGGGACAGTTCCTGCTGGTTAAGTACATTGACGGAAACATTAAGAAGGAGGAGAATGGTCAGTTTCTCCGCAGTAAGGAAGGTTATCCACTGGGGCCGGATCAACCAGGCTATTCTGAGCAATGGAAGGATATTGTTGTAAAGGATGCCGGTAAGAATCTAAAGGCTCCGAAAGTTGATGCACATTAAGAATGCTTCGTTGTTAATAAAACGGAATATATTGTATTATTAACTGGAATTTTTTTGTACTTTTGCGACCTGTTAAATCGAGGCATAGAATATAATAAAGAATAGAATCATGGATTTAATGAAGGTTGTTGACCAGGAATATGCTGCCAAGAAGGAGCTTCCCAATTTCAGTGCAGGTGATACCATCACTGTTCATTATAAGATTAAAGAGGGAAATAAAGAGCGTATTCAGCAGTTCAGGGGAGTTGTGATACAACGCCGCGGAAAAGGGAATACCGAAACTTTTACAGTTCGCAAGATGTCCGGTAATATTGGTGTAGAAAGGATCTTTCCTTCCGCTTCACCTTTTATTGATAAGATTGACATCAATAAACACGGTCGCGTAAGAAGGGCACGCATCTTCTACTTCCGTGAACTGACAGGTAAAAAAGCACGTATCAAGGAGAAGAGATTCTAGATACATTTCCAAAGAACAAGAAATGGGCTGTTTCAAACGAGACAGCCCATTTTTTTTGTCTTATCATATTCACTCGTCGCTTAAATCTCTTACTGCGTAAGATATTATAGGCTTCCTCCTGAACATAACTACGACAAAAAACATTAAGGCTGCTCTGCTATTTGAAAGGGGAGAGGAAGTAAGTATAACTTATATCTTAGCGGCTTCGTCTCGCGCTTTCTGAACGATCTCATCTCCTTTTTTCTCAGCTTCATTTACCAGATTTACGGACTGCTTTTCGGCCTGTCGCTTTAATTCTGTAGCTGCAGTCCTGGCGGCCACCTGTTTCAATGGATTGCTACCCGCATCTTCAACAAGCTTTTCTCCCTGGGATTCAGCTTCCTTTACAAGTACTTCTCCAGCCTTCCGGGCTTCTTCCACCAGTCGGGCGGCTTCTATTTCTGCATCGTCGATTAATTTTTCTGCTTTCTCCCCGGCCTCATCCCTTACCTGCTCTTCTACCTTCTCTACCTCTTCGGTGATCTTTTCTTCAACAGCAGCCTGAACAGCCTCTCCTCCCGATTTAAGGTTCCCACTCAAATCGGTGGTCATTTTAGGGCGATTGAATGTACCTCCCAGATTAGCCATTACTTTAATATAATCAGACTGAGGTATTTTCAAGCCCGCTCCAGCAGCCAGCAGAGTCATTCCCTGAATCAAGTCATTGGCACCGGTACCCAGGTCGGATTTGGCAATATTCATATCCATAGTATAATCCATGCTCAGATCGAGACCGTGCGAACCCGATACGGTGATCTTTGAATCAAACACATCCATCTCAAAGGGATTAAATATGATCCTTCCATCACGTACTGTGAAGCCGACATCGACCTCGCCAGGAGCCATATTACTGAATTTCTCATTCTTCAAGACTTCAGTGAGGGGTACAAACTCCTCCAGATTTTGAAACTTCAGGCCCTTTGTATAGGCATCCCCTTTGGCATCTATAGACTCAAAGAGTGGAGTTAAAGTGTTATCCAGAAGGGAATGGTATTCCATATCGATATTTGCTTTCCCCTTCACATATTTAGCCATGGGGACCAGTTTTTCTACGGACATAAAAGTCTCATAAGCAGACGATATATCAACACCCTCCATTTCCAGGAAGAAATCAGCCTCGGCAAACTCACCCCGGGTATCTATCCAGCCTGAGGAAATAACACTCCCCTCAATTACATCCATCTCCAGGTGCTCCATTCCGGCCACACCTCCGGTCAGGTGCATGGAACCTTTCATATTTTCAATTTCAATATTCTCATATTCAATCCGATGCACATCAACAGCCACAGCAAAGTCAATATTTTCCGGAATCTTAATTCCCAGAGGCTCAGCGAGGGAGTCCGGTGGCACAGGTACAATGCTATCACTTACTACCACCCGGGCATCAGTCTGGCCAGCTTCCTCTTCCGGTAATAATTCATTGGTGTCCATCAGAGAGGATGAGAGGCTCAGGCGACCCGATACCGTTTGTCCATCAAACACATAGGGAATGAAATTCTCCAGTTCTCCATTCATATGAATATCTGAAGATCCCAGCATCATGTCGAAGGTGCTTAGCTCCACCGTACGGGGATTGAACAACATGGATACTTTTTCCAGGATTACCGGAACGGGGATGTCAGGAGCTTCCACTCGCATTCCCTCAATCATAAGCCTTCCTTCCAGGTCCACCTCCTCAAATCTCTCTTCCTCTATATAGGAGAGTTTTGTATCCCATCTGAGGTCTGTCTCAAGTTTTCCTTCAAGACTCATTTCCTCCATGGGAACAATGTCCTGAAGAGAACCAAAGTCAATGCTTCCTTCTGCCCTGCCGGCCACATGCATATCACTAACAGGATGATCCACCTGCATGCTCAGATCAAAGGGATTCCCTCCCAGAAGCAGATGAAACTGTTTCAGATCCACCTGAGTGGCATCCATATCGGCTCCCCTGTAATCCACACTCAGTGAAACCTGGACATCCGAAACATCCTTAGGCAGATCGGGATAGGAAAAATAGCCGTCCTTCACTTGCAGATTCAATTTAGCATCGGGCATAAGAGAATCCTTCATGGTACCACTGACAGTACCATCCAGCTGCAGGCTTCCGCTGGTCTCAAGGGACTCAAAGTCCTGG
>Ga0209633_10001554_pt1 | contig 23309 bp, 18 predicted proteins | sample Cruoilmetagenom1_FD_187290 | JGI IMG/M metagenome (GOLD analysis project Ga0209633, IMG submission 187290) | Oil polluted marine microbial communities from Coal Oil Point, Santa Barbara, California, USA - Sample 1 (SPAdes) (version 2) | ecosystem: Environmental > Aquatic > Marine > Oil seeps ...
AATGCGAATGAAGATGGTATTAGAGCATATGTTCGAGACCAGCTTACAGAATACGAGAAGAAAGAAGATAAGTCGAAACAACTAGGCTTGTTTTAAAACTCGGCTCGCTTGCGACCGAGTTTTTTATTTTTTACTTTTTTTATTTTTTTACCCTGTCAGAATGAGTATTATTAAGATATTCATCAAAAAGGAAAATAACAACAAGACCCATGAGCGCAGAAAATATTAAAACAGAACAACAAACCAGTCTCAGTAGCCATGAAGCTTTCAGCAGAGCGCGTGAGCATTTACAAACAAAAATTATCGGCCAGACTTTGCTGGTTGATCGTTTACTAATTGCACTTTTGGCGGATGGTCACCTTTTGGTAGAAGGTGCTCCAGGGCTTGCTAAAACAACTGCTATTAAAGAGTTGTCAGCGGTTCTTGAAGGTGATTTTCATCGCTTGCAGTTTACCCCCGACCTACTCCCGGGCGACCTTACTGGTAGCGATGTGTATAGACCGGAAACAGGTGAATTCATTTTTCAAAAAGGCCCTTTGTTTCATAACCTGATTCTTGCTGATGAGATTAACCGCGCGCCCGCAAAAGTTCAGTCCGCTTTATTGGAGGCTATGGGAGAACATCAAATTACAGTCGGTAGTACGACCTACCAGTTGCCACGTCCTTTTTTGGTTATGGCAACCCAAAATCCGATTGAGCAAGAAGGAACGTATCCATTACCCGAGGCTCAGCTTGATCGCTTTTTAATGCATATATTTATTGGATATCCAGATGCTAAAGCTGAGAATCTAATCCTTGAATTAGCGCGTAATCAAGCCAAACAAATTTATGATACTGATACTCTTCAAGTATCTACACTGAGCAAAGCAGATGTTGAGACAGCACAAAGGGAAGTCTTGAGTATGCATATGGCTGAGCCTGTTCAAGAATATATCGTACAGCTTATATTAGGCAGTAGAAATCCAGCCGCATATAGTAAAGAACTTTCTCGCTGGATCAGTTATGGTGGTAGTCCACGCGCCACTATTTCGCTGGATCGCTGTGCTCGCGCACACGCCTGGTTGCTGGGGCGTGATTATGTTTCTCCAGAAGATGTGCAGGCGGTTGCTTATGAAGTTCTACGCCATCGTATCTTAATTTCCTATGAAGCAGAGGCTGAAGGAATCACAGCTGATAACGTCATTGAGGAGCTGATTAAACAAGTACCTGTGTCATGATTTTTTTCAAGAATTGGTTTCAAAGTGTTGAGATAAATGCTAACCAGAGCATTCCTATCAATGCCGCAACGCATGTCACCACTAAAGAACTTATTAGCTTGCAGCAACAGGCGCATAAACTGGATATGAGTAGACGTTCGTATGCTAGTTCATCGACAACGGGCACACATCACTCTCGGTTTCGAGGTCGTGGCATGGACTACCAGGAATCAAGAACCTATCAGGCGGGTGACGATATCCGCAATATGGACTGGCGAGTAACAGCGCGAGCAGGCAAACCACATACTAAGCTTTATCAAGAAGAGCGTGAGCGTCCGGTGGTACTGCTAATTGATTTTAATCCCGGCATGTTTTTTGGTTCCACCAACTCACTTAAATCCGTTGTTGCAGCAAAAGCGGCGACCTTAATTGCCTGGGCCGTTTCAAGTCGAGGCGACAGAATTGGCGCATTAATCATTAATAGCGCACATCATGAATTGCCGCCAAAAACAGGTAAACGAGGGGTTTTACAACTGATCCGTGAACTGGTCAAACACGGTGATCCACTGGTTGGTTTGAAAAAATCCTCAACCCATACCCGTCTTAATGATGAATTAAAAAGGTTACGTCGAATTGCACGTCCCGGTTCGTTAATTTTTTTAATCAGTGATTTTTACGATATTGATAAAACAACAGCACAGCACTTACAAACCATTTCACGTCATAATGATATACAAGCGATTCAGATAGTTGACCCTTTAGAATTAAATTCTCCTCCACCTGATAGATATGGAGTGACAGATGGAACCAACACTAGCGTCCTGAATACGCGCTCAAAAAAAGGACGTAAGAAGTATGAAAATTTCTTTGCTGAACACCACAGAGCCGTTAAAAAATTAATGCATAGTCATAATATCCCACTGTTACAGCTTTCTACCGCTGATGATGTGCTACTTGAGCTGCAACGAAACTTTGGCACTAGTAAACCACGCGCTTCAATTTCCACAAGAGTTTCTGCATCAAGGCTATGATATGAACCCTGATGAGTCATTACAGCTACATGATATTCATTTGCCCACTGGCGCTGATATCTGGCCGCTGGCATTTGGTTGGTGGCTATTGCTGGTAATTTTATTAATTTCTAGTGCCCTTCTTTTAAGGTCATACCTACGCCAACGACAGATGCGCAAACACAAAACCGTTATTCTTAAAGAGTTTGAAAAATTGGTAAATACATTAAGAAATAACCCGAGTAATGAATCACTTGCCAAGGTTAATACTTTGTTACGACAACTCGCGATTACACGTTACCCTCGCTCAGAAATTGCAAGTCTTACTGGGGGTGACTGGCTACATTTTCTTGACCAGTCTGGTAATACGCATGATTTTAGCAAAGGTCCCGGACGTATTTTAATTGAAGCGCCCTACCGATCTGGAAAGCTGCAAAACTTAAACCTTGAAGAATTTACTCCCATGATAAGAAGATGGGTTTCAAAAATGGCAAAGAAAGGAAATCTGCCCAATAAAGCCGCGACAATAAGCGAAAGAGAATTATAGTAATGGATTTGAGCAATATTGATTTTGTTTTTTGGTGGGCTTTTGTACTCCTGCCACTGCCATTACTGGTAAAACTGATAATCCCACCTGCTAAGGTAAGTAGTACAGCGGCACTACGCATACCCTTTTACAAAAACTTACAATCAAACTTGGCGGTGAATAAAAAACCACCCTCTATAATTCGTTTAGTGTTGGCAATATGCGCTTGGATATTGCTAGTCATTGCCTGTGCACGTCCGCAGCTAGTTGGCGATACAATCAGGCAAGCAATAAGTGGTCGCAGTTTGATGATGTCTGTGGATATATCAATGTCAATGGATGAGCCGGACATGATCATATCTGGCAGAAGAGTAACACGTCTAGCTGCCGTAAAAGCCGTCGCTGGAGAATTCATTAACAAACGCCAGGGAGACCGGATTGGCTTGATTTTATTTGGTAGTCAGGCCTATTTGCAGTCACCACTTACGTTTGATCGCAAAACAGTCGCCATTCTACTTGAAGAATCATTTCTGGGATTAGCAGGCAGAGCAACCGCTATCGGTGATGCCATTGGACTTGCCGTTAAGCGTCTACGCAAGGAAGACGAAAAAAATCGGGTGCTGATCTTACTCACAGACGGTGCTAATACGGCTGGCAATGTTGAACCACTAAAAGCCGCTGATCTTGCGGTACAGGAGAAAGTTAAAATATACACCATCGGTGTTGGCTCCCGTGGCAGTAATGATCTGGATGAACCAACCTTAAAAGCAATCGCTGAAAAAACTAAAGGCCGCTATTTCAGGGCCAGAGATGTTAAAGGTCTGTTAAAAATTTATGAAGTACTGGATAAAATAGAACCAATCTCAGAAGACGAATTAAGCTATCGACCCGTCAAAGAATTATATTACTATCCATTAGCTATAGCTCTGGTTTTAAGTGCATTAGTAGCATTATTTGGGATTACAGGATTTCCCGCATTAAAACAGCAAAAAGTTAAAAGTGGTGCTTCTTGATGATATTAGAACAGTTTAACTTTTTACAACCACTGTGGTTTCTAGCCCTGTTGCCTTTGTTGCTTATACTGTGGCTATTATCTCGTTCAGCATCAGACTCAAAGGCTTGGGCAAAGGTGATTGATGCCAAACTATTACCCCTATTACTACAAGGCGAAGATAAAAAAACGGGAAAGCTGGCAAAAATGCTATTGGCAATAGGCTGGTTGATCTGTGTGGTTGCGCTAGCTGACCCTGTATGGGAAAAAGTATCTCGTCCTATATTTCAAACCAATACAGCACGGGTCATTGTCTTAGACCTATCCAATTCAATGCTGATAGATGATTTGAAACCATCCAGACTGGCGCGAGCACGTTTTAAAGTAGAAGATATTTTATCACGCGAAGAAGAAGGGCAAACTGGACTGGTGCTTTTTGCCGGCGATGCATTTACGGTATCACCATTAACTCGGGATACTGAGACAATTCGTTCATTATTAAAAATATTAACACCACAGCTTTTGCCAGCACAGGGAAGCCGGGTTGATCTTGGTTTAAACAAAGCTCATGAATTACTAAAACAATCCGGTGTAAATAATGGCCAGGTTTTACTTATTGCGGATGGTGTCAGTGATAATAATTTGGCAATAGATGCAGCTGAATCACTCGCTAAGGATGGGCATACTGTTTCAGTACTTGGTGTAGGTACCGAAGAAGGTGGCATCTTAAAATTTAGAAATAGAAATGACATCACAGTGAAATTAGAGTCAAATAACTTAACTGCCATTGCACAACAAGGCGGCGGTAATTATCACCTTATCAGTGCCAATAACGCTGATTTACAACATCTCTTATCTGTACAGCTCGACACAAAAAGCAAAGACGATAACGAGCTTCAAAAGCAAGACATAAATAGTGAGCAATGGAAATCGACTGGCCCATTCCTAGTTTTATTATTATTACCTCTCGCAGCACTAGCCTTTCGTCGTGGCTGGTTATTGAATATATTTTTCGCTTTTTTCATTGTCGGGACACTTATTCAGCCACAAACTGCAATGGCATTTTCACTAGATAACCTATGGAAGAATAAAGAGCAACAGGCCGATGCTGCTTTACATCAGCAACAATACGAGAAGGTAGGCGGACTTTCAAAAGATCCAATGCGACGTGGTAGCGCAGAATACAAACAGGAAAAATATTCAGAAGCGCTTGAAAGTTTCAAGAAAGGCAAAGGCGCCAATGCCCGCTATAATGAAGGCAATACACTGGCGAAACTAAAAAAATATAAGGATGCCATTGCAGCCTATGATAAGGCGATTGAGCTAAAAGCTGATATGAAAGATGCTATTGAAAACAAAGCGGCAATTGAAAAATTACTAAAGAAACAACAACAAAAATCTGATCAATCTAAAAGCAAAGAGCAACAGGATAAAGATTCAGAACAAAAGTCTGAAGTAAGTAAAAAAGACCAGCAACAAGCCAACGATGATTCGGAAAATAGCCCTGATAAAAAAACAGATAATAAAAAAGATCAGCAGAAACAAAGTGATCAAGCAGGCGACAAACAAAACGAGCAAGAGCAGAAAAATGGTAAAGCTGGTGATAAGAAAAAGGATTCAGAAAAATCAGCAGAGTCCAAAAAAGATGAAAATCAGTTCTCTGATGCCAATAAAGAACTCGATAAAAAAACCAAGGATAAAGAACCAAAACCATCCGAAAATGATGCCAAATCTGCTGCAGAAAATAAGCAAAATAAAGATCACAACCAATCAGAGCCTGGGAACAAATCTGAAGATAAAGCAGATAGTAACAAAAATGATATCAAAAGAGGTGACAAAGAAAACAGCGGAACCAAAGATGAAAACAATGAACTAAACAAAAGTAAGTTAAGTGAAGAAGAGGCCAAAGAACTGACTAAAGAGGAAAAGATGGCTGCAGAACAATGGCTGCGCCGAATCCCTGATGACCCTGGTGGATTATTACGACGAAAATTCAGGTATCAATATAGACAGCGTCGCAATAGCACAAGAACTGAACAACCCTGGTAAAATGCTTTGAAATACCTATTCATATTTATTTTTTTAGTGTCAGCTAGCCCTGCATTTGCGGCAGTTAAAGCAACCATTAATCAAGCTATCGCTTTTGAAGGCGACCCTTTGACGTTGACAATTGAAACCAGCAAAAATAATAATGTGCAACCCGATCTATCGCCTTTAAATAAAAATTTTATCTTGCTCGATTCAAGAGCAAGCTCACAGATTAGTATTATCAATGGCAGTCGTTCATTTAAAAAAACTTGGTCTATAGAACTACAGCCCAAGCAAAAAGGTAAGATTAAAATACCAGCTATCACTGTAGGTGCTGATATTACTGAAAGCATCGAAATCAGCATAGAAAGTTTGCCACCAGAAGTAACTGCAGAGACAAATAAACATATATTTATTGAGACATCTGTAGGAATCGCTGGAAAGGAAACTTATGTTCAACAGCAAATTCCCTATACGGTGAAATTTTTCTATGATTCTTCTATGCAATCAGGTGAAATATTTTCCCCTGAAATTGAAAATGCCAATATCAGGAAGTTAGCCAGAGACCGAAGATATCAAGTAGTACGAGCAGGTAAAAAATTTACCGTTATTGAAAAGCACTTTGTTATTTCACCAGAGAAGAGTGGTGTTCTGCACATTCCTGGAACCAAAGTTAATGGTCGAATTTCCCTTTCAGGAGGAGACTCACCAAAGCTACGTCGACGTATGGATGGTACCGATATGTTAAATCGGTTTTTCAATGATTTTGGCAAAGACCCTTTTGAGAGTAGTCCATTTGGTCGTTTTTTTGACAAGCGATCAATAGGTCCTAGCAGACCATTTTCCATTAGTAGCAAGGCAATAGATGTGAATGTTTTACCTGTTCCAGATTCATTTACTGGCTCTGCATGGTTGCCGGCTGAAGACCTGGTTATTCACGATAGCTGGAGAACAAATCCACCTGCATTTAAAGTAGGCGAGCCTGTTACACGAACACTGACTTTACAAGCAAAAGGGCTTGCAAGTTCACAGATTCCTGAAATAAATATTCCTAAACCTATTGGCATAAAGGTTTATCCAGAACAGGCAGAAACGGATACTCCTAATGATGGCAAAACGATTTATGGGGTTCAACGCACCGAGATTAGTTATATTCCCAATAAACAGGGGAAGGTTACTATTCCTGAAATCTCTATAGACTGGTGGGATGTAAATGAAAAGAAACAAAAAACATTTACTTTGCCAGAATGGGGTCTCAGTGTTGCACCAGGAACAACAGGAAATGTAACGACAGATGCCCCGATTGAGCCTATGTCAGACACTATTCCAGCAAAAGAAAATCTAACAAGTAAGCATCAAAGCCCACAAAACCCAGAATACCGGGGGTCTAAAACACTGCTACTCATTGGCACAGTCCTGATATTGGTTTTTGGAGTATTATTTTATCAAAGCAAAAGAATAATAAAGAGATTCTCAAAACATAAAACTGCTGGCTACACAAAATCGTTAGACTTAGCTAAGCTACGAGCAGATTTATTACAAGCCAGTAAAAATAATAATAATAAACAATCCGCAAATTTGCTTTTAAAACTAGTAGCCCTACTCTGGAATAACTCTGGCATCCATAACCTAGGCATACTCGCTTCAAAGCTAAGTCAGGGTTCTGAGATTATTCAGGAACTAGATAAAAGTCTGTACGCCGCAAATAAAACACAATGGGATGGTGCAGCACTACATCAACTAATTGAGAAAGGACTTATTCAAAAGCAGCCACTAAAAGCCAAAGAAAGCACAGGAATTGCGCCGCTTTATCCCTCTTTGAATTAGTTAAAATTCCGGATTATCAGCTGAGCCAACCAGCTGATGCTAAAAAGTGGGGGGGGTGCCAATAAGCAATAAAAGTTATAATAAAGTACTGCTGTGGAACAAGAAAAGAAGAAATGATAGCTTCATATAATACCCTTGATATTATAGCTTTGATCAATCGCTTTGCGTTTTTTATGCGCTTTTCCTACGATAGCAGGAATACCTATTAATAAGCTCTTATGCATGGCTCTAACGGCGGGGCTATTCCCTGAAAGCCCTAATTTTCTAGCAACAAATTCAGCCTCTATTGCAAATAAGATCTGCTGTAATTGTTGCTTGCTCACTTCTTCAAATAATTTCCAGTCATTTATAGCTTTCGTCAAAGGCAACTTCAGATCTCGATTTTTGTATAGATGATTATTCAAAACTAGCATTTGCTGGCCTGCATGCCGAATGAGTTGTTGCAAAGTAGCTATTTCATCTTGCAGTTGTACATCTACCAATGACAGGTAGCCAATTATTTCTGCGCTAGTTGTGCTGCTAAAGGGTCGGATTTTTTCACTCAGAAGTTTATTAGCCAATCTACCTTTTTTTGTTCTAGCCGGCTTTCGATGCGAATCAAGTAATCGACGCGCTTGATCAAGACTTCTAACCATTTGAGTCTGGACGCTATAAATATGTGTAAGATATTTTTTCTCAGCTTTATGAATTTGTACTTCAAGGTGTACCGCCTGTTTTGAAAACTTACTGAGCACATCCTCTCTATCCATGGTGTTATGAGCAATCCAGGCTCGTCTGATTTGTTTGTCAGTATTATGATAGGTTTTAAAAAGCACCGCTTGCCCTGCTTTCCATTGCTTTTTCACGTGCCTGACCAGCTCGACATGATTAGGGTAGGTCAACTCCATGCTTTCGATTTCTAATAACAAGGAATTTGTTTCTGATAGCTTTGCATGTAATTTTTGTTGTGAAACAGCAAGGGGTTGATAGACACTTTTGACAAAGGCTCCAACTTCTATTTGATTGTTCTGGAGCTGAATATTGGATCGCCAGCCAGCAATCCCTTTAAAAACCAAAGCAAAAATAATTAAGGCAGGAATAAATAATATCGCTGTCAGCGTTGACAGTTTTTCAGGAGGCAGACGCCCATCTTTTTTTATTTGGCGTACCAGTAATACCAGCACCGCGAAGACTAATAGCGATAGCAATAAAAAAACAACAAAAATAAAATTTGCGAAAGTCAAAAGAAATTATACCCGATATTTGTTCATAGCTTTTTTAAGGAGAACCTGATTAAGTCGATTAGATTTAAGCGCAGAAAAAACTGTCGCTATTTTTCATGAAGTGAGCTGGAATGGTTGCTCCCTTGTAGCGATCTTCGTGGAAAATATCGGCAGTTTTAACAAGCTTAAAATAATTGGACTTGATCAGGAACTCCTTAATAGCCAAAGAGAATAAAATAATATCTAAAAAGTGGGGGGGGTGCCATGTATAAATACAGTCTTGGCTATGCTATTCTGAATTTTATTAAATTTCACCAAATCATACTGGAAATAACAATCTCAAGGAGAGAAATAATGTTGTCTCGAATAAGCAAACTATTCGTTTTCTTTTTATTTGCCATTAGTATTATTCACACCGCAGACGCACGCTACAGTAAAAACCCTAAACTTGGAATAAATGTGGGCGACCTGGGTAAACTGACATCATCTATCCCGTTTACTGATATTTTTAAAAGCTCACGAGGCTGGTTCACTTCCTGTGAATTTGACTGGGCCGCAGGACGCGCAATTGATCCTGGTTGCTCGCGTAAAACGTCATTAAATACGCGAGAGCAGGATATACTTCAACTTGATGGAAATGGCTGGGTGCGAGCTTTGCCTTCACCTCAGGAAGCACCCATCTTCACCAGTGTCACTAGTACATGGAAGTTGCCTGAACATTTTCCCGCTGGTAGATATGTTGTTCTTTATGATGGCGAAGGTATTATTAAACTAACGGGTGATCTTCGCATGGCACAACAACAACGAGGGCATATTGAGTTTGATTTATTATCACCAAAACGAAATTTAAAATTACAAATTACACGTACAGACCCACGAAGAAACGGCGAGTATGTGCGAAATATTCGTATCGTTCCCAAAAAGAATGAGCACAATTATAAAAGACAGGTTTTTAATAAAGACTATATTGCTCGAATCCGTGAGATGCATTCTTTACGTTTTATGCCTTGGACAAATCCTCGCGCAAATGTAGCCGAAGAATGGAACCAGCGTGCAACCATAGGTTCAGCCTTTTACACGGGTGATAACGGTGTTCCCGCGGAACGTATGGTTGATCTTGCAAATGCAATTAATACATCACCTTGGCTGAGCGTGCCTTATAAGGCCAGCGATGAATATATACGCCAATACGCACGTATGGTAAAAAACAGATTACGCAAAAATCAGCTTGTTTATATCGAATATTCCAATGAGGTGTGGAACAGTATTTTCCCGGCTGCAACTTATGCGGCAAGAAAAGCAGACAAACTCTGGAATTTTCCTTATCCAAAAGTTCCACAGGGCAAACGCCGTGTACTATTGGGTGCAAACTGGTATGCAAAGCGCAGTGTTGAAATGTGCCAGATATGGAAAAAAGAATTTGGTGGTCAAAGAAATAGGGTTAAATGTGTTGTTGGTTCATTGAACTCAGTGCCATGGATTGGCAAAGAAATCCTCGATTGCCCACTCTGGAAACAAGCCAATGGTTGTGGCAGGCATATGGATGCTTATGGAATTGGCCCTTACTTCGGCGATTATATTGCGCGTAAAGAACATCGTGCAACTGTGAAAAGCTGGACCAGAAATGCTGATGGCGGCAAGTCACGCTTATTTCAGGAAATCCTTCATGGTGGCATGTTAGAAAATAGCCCTGAAGGTGGAGCTATGGGACGTTTGAAAACACAATTAGCCCAGAATAAACAGCTTGCTGATAAATATCATTTGCAATTGCTCGCCTATGAAGCTGGACAGCATCTTATTCGCTACGACCCACCGCATACGGTGAAGGATCCAGCAGTGCTTAATTTATTTATGAGCGCACAAAAAGATCCGCGTATGCGACAGGCATATCAGCAGTATCTAAATACATGGGCGCAAAGTGGTGGCGGTTTAATGCTTCATTTTTATGGCATTGGGGAACCAGAACCGAAAAACTTTTTTGGTATGCTGGATCATCTTCAACAGCCATCAACACCAAAATTTGCAGCACTTATGGATTATCTTGGATCTCCTTCTACCTATGTACCGCCTCGTAAAACTTATGTTCCTCCTGTTGTGACCACACGTGCACGTGCTCCAGCGCCGGCTCCACAACGTAAGCAAGCGCCGCCACCAAGACAACAACAAAAAGCCGCTCCAAAACCAGTGTCAAAGAATACTAATTCAGGGGGGGTATGGGATGAGTTTCTTGTTCCTGAAGTACAGCAAGCAAGGCCAGCTCAAGTTCAAAGGCAGCGTCCAAGACAAGCTCCTGCTGTAGGGATACAAGGTCAGGGTTTAAGAGGTTGGGCAAACGCAGGTAAATCAGCAATATCACCCGGCAAAAAGTTAACAAGGGGTAAAAATCACAAGTTATCTGTTTTATGGCGCTATGACGATACTCCAAGAAGCGGAAATGAGTTTTTCCGTATTTATGCGTTAGATATAAACGGTGGCAGAAAAATGTTATTAGAACAAAGAGCCGGTGAGATAGCTGAAATGAGAAGTTTTGATCAATTGTTTGAAGAAAATATAAACCGCTATGTTGGGCCAACAATCCGATTTATGCTGGAAGCAAGCCCAGGTCTTAATGTAATTGTCGAACGGTTCCGCTTTTAGAGTACGTGTGAACTCCGTTTTACAGTGCTCATTAATTGAATTAGTGAATTTATTAGATTCGCGTTATAATCCGCCGTTTTGCGAGATTTAGCCATGTCTCAAGCACTTATTGGTGTTGTTATGGGAAGCAATAGTGACTGGAATATCATGTCCAAAGCTGTTGAACAATTAGAAGCCTTTGGTATTCCACACGAATACAAGGTGGTTTCCGCACACCGAACGCCTGATTTACTTTTTGAATATGCAAGCACCGCCAAGCAACGTGGTTTAAAAGCTATTATTGCAGGTGCTGGCGGCGCCGCACATTTGCCCGGTATGCTAGCAGCCAAAACCGAAATTCCTATTCTTGGCGTTCCGGTGCCATCACGCTATCTTAAAGGCGTAGACTCACTACATTCAATTGTGCAAATGCCAGCAGGAATTCCTGTTGCAACATTTGCCATTGGCGAAGCAGGTGCTGTAAATGCTGCATTATTTGCTATTTCCATATTGGCCAATACTGATGATGAACTAGCTAAAAAACTAAGTGACTTTCGTCAAAAACAAAAACACAAAGCAATGAATATGTCATTGCCTCCTGAGTCCTGAAAGTGCTCCTACCTGGTTCAACGCTTGGAATGCTCGGTGGTGGCCAGTTAGGTCGCATGTTCTCCACTGCTGCACGCAATATGGGCTATAAAGTTATTATTTTGGAACCTGATCCCGATAGTCCAGCAGGCCAACTTGCAGATGAACATATTGTAGCCGCCTATGATGATGAAACAGGTTTGCAGCAATTAGGTAAACGCTGTGATGTCATTACTACAGAATTTGAAAATATCCCTGCTCATGTTTTAAATAAACTGACAACATACTGTCCTGTTTATCCTTCAGCAGATGCTGTTGAAAAAGCACAGGATCGTATTGTAGAAAAAGAATTTATTTTATCCTGTGGTTTATTGCCCGTTCCGTACGGGAAGATCACAACAAAATCAGAAATTGCTGAAGCGGTGAAAAAAGTATCATTCCCTGCAATACTTAAAACAGCACGTTTTGGCTATGACGGAAAAGGGCAACAAGTAATCAATAGTGCAGATGAAGTAGAACCTGCTTTTAAGACTATAGAGCAGGTTCCTTGTGTGCTTGAGCAGCGTATAGATCTTGATTGTGAAGTCTCCGTGATTCTGGGCAGAAACGCTCATGGACAAACTATTTGTTTTCCTGTTGCAGAAAATATTCACAAGAGTGGCATATTATTTCAGACTCTGGTTCCTACAAATGCATCAGAGAATATTCAAAAAGCAGCCAAGACAGCTGCAAAAAGAATGGCTGATAAACTAGATTATGTGGGAGTTATGGCGGTTGAGTTTTTTGTCACCAAAAAAGGTGAGCTGCTAGTCAATGAAATGGCACCTCGAACTCATAATAGCGGACATTATACGCTTGATGCCTGTATTACTTCACAGTTTGAGCAGCAAGTTCGCATGGTTTGCGGGTTACCGTTTGGAGATACCAGCTTACTTAGCCCAGTTGTGATGACCAATATACTGGGTGACTTATGGGGAATCGATAGTAAATCACAGCCAAATTGGCAAAGTCTATTAGGCAGCCCAACAACAAAGTTACATTTGTACGGAAAAAAGGAAGCCCGCCCGGGTCGTAAAATGGGGCATTTTTGTACATTAGCAGAAAACCTGACTGATGCGCAGCACAAAAGTACTGAGATTTTTAATCAGCTAGCCCCATAAGGAGAAGAAATGGACTTAACAATATTGGCAAAAGCACATTCTGGAATAGCTATTCTAGCGTTATTGATTTACGTTATACGTGGTGCAATGATGCTGGCAGATTCACCAAAAACTAACTCTCGCGGCATATTAAGTGTAGCTTCAATCGTAACCATTATCCTTTTCGGACTAGGTGTTTATTTGGGCTTTATGAAACACCTTTCATTTGCTGATGGATTTGTGCTGACTAAAATAATAGGCTTATTATTATTTGTAGCTCTTGGCGTTATCGCATTGAAGAAAGGCTTATCAAAACCCATTGCTAGCATTCTCTGGTTATTGGGTTTACTAGCATTTATTTATACTTATTTAATTGCCACTCATAAACTCGCTCCTTTATTTTAAGAGCGTTTAAAAAAGATGCTTGATAAAAAACAGCTTGAGGATTATCGAAAAGATATTGCTTTCAGCGCAACACTAGCTGACCAGACACTAGACTATCGTAGCACTTGGGGTATTTTTTCACCCCGTGAGATAGACGCTGGCACCCAACTTTTAATGAAATATATAAAAGTTGAGTCAGGTGACGACTGCTTTGATCTCGGCTGTGGTTACGGACCTATTGGATTAACCATGGCGAAGTTAGCCCCGCATGGAAAAACAATATTAGTCGATAAAGATTTCATGGCAATCGAATACAGTAATAAAAATGCTAACCTTAATCAGATCACAAACGCTAAGGCAATGCTAAGTAACGGCTTTCAACATATTGATAATCATGCGCGCTTTAATGTTATTGCTTCTAATGTCCCCGCAAAAGTTGGCAAAGAAATGATGTCATTAATGCTACATGATGCGCATCAACATCTGTATCAAGATGGAAAGTTATACTTGGTTACTGTTAATGGTTTACGTCAATATATGAAGAGAAACCTTAAAGAAGTCTTTGGAAACTATAAAAAAATCAAACAGGGAAAATCATACACGATTCATCTGGCAGTAAAATAATATGCCTATTCGTGACGAAGATGACAAACTAACATTTTTCTATAGTGGAGACCAAGACTTAGAAATCTTCAAGCTTTTGGAAAAGAATTTGGAAGATCAAGAACACTATGTTGTTGAATTCTATAATGAGTTTCTGATTGATATTTATATGTTACTAGACAACCTCAAAACAAAGCACATAGCCATAGACTGGGATAACACGATCAGTGCTGATAAGGATTTTTTCCTACAACTTATAAAGAAGTTCCAACAAGCAGGATACACTCCATTTGTGTGTACTTTACGCGCACCAGATCGAGAAAATATACAAGAGATTAGAGAAATTCTTGAAGAAACTAATATCGCTATTTATTTAACAGATGGAAAACCAAAGCGTAAATATATGAAAAAAATTGGAATAAAGGTACATCTCTGGATAGATGATTTTTATCCTGGAATATGCCGTGATACCTGTAAAATGCTAGTAAGGAATAATATCGAATGAATACTGATACAGTAATTCAACAATTTATTGCGGGCGACTATGAACAAATACATTGCGAGAAGTGTGAAATGACATTTCTGACCAATGTTTATTTTTATGATGAAACTCATGTACTTCTTGAAAAAAGATCATTGGGGCTAGAGTATTACTGTGGTGCTATCCATGAAAAACATCTTAAAAAGGTTCCAGATATTGAGCGTATTGGGATACTTGATGAAGAGAATAATAGTGTAAAACAACCCTCAGATGAAGAAGTTTACTCAGGCGCAGAAACTGACTACCGCTTTATATATATCATGGAAAAACTAAAACATCTTGATGAAACAGATTCTGCCTATTTTGATCGCTGTGTAAAAAATCTAGATTGGGAAAAAGAACTCGACCGGAAAAAAATATATCAGGGAATTGAGAAAAGGTATAACGCTGAACTTTCCAGTGATATTGCCAAATTATATGATTTTTACCGTCAACACGACAATGCTCTTGCATGGGATTTACACGGAGATAATTTAATGCGACGAATAGCAAATGAAGAAATCGTTATCCTTGATCCTTATACAAGAAATGCCTGATACAAAAAAGTAGGGGGGGTGCCAAAAGGGATTTCTGATCACTAGAAATATGAGTTTTACCCAAATAATTATTGAAAAAAAACTAAAAATCCCATTAACAATCTCTGACTTAGTAAGTAATATTTAGATGCTTTAAGCAAGTAAAAAGATATTCGACCGACCATAGCCTCCTTAACAGTACCACTAGTCAGATATTAAGTGGCATTGCTTGACAGAAATGCGGTAGGAAAACTAAACTAGGCGTAATAAAAAAATAAATCGTAGAAGAATTAAACCAAGAACCCAATAACAAGAATTAATAATAAAAGGTCTTTCCCATGTCTAAATCAGTTAAGTTCGTAAAAATTGTAACGCCTATTGCATTGGCAATTGCTTTATCAGCCTGTGGTGGTGGTAGTACAACTTTTGGAAATAATTCAGGAACGCCAAATGTTCCCGGTGATGAACAAGTAACACCAGCGAGTTCTATCGAAGTTTCTGTAAGTTCACTCCAATTGCCCTCTGACGGGCTTACACCGGTTGTCATATCTGCAATAGCAAAAGATAGTAAAAACAATGCCATTAAAGATGCAAAAATTGAATTTGCAGTTGATAACGGCGCGACGCTTGTAATTGATGACACTGATTCAGCTGGAACAACTGATGGCGTTGGAGACATTGATATTGGAGGGGCAATAACAGGTCCAACAGTTCGTTCAGCAAAACTTACTCCAAACACACCTGAAAACAGGACATTAAATGTAACCGTGACATCTGGGACACAGTCTAAAGTTATCAAAATTGATGTAGTGGGTACTAATGTTGTAATTGACGGCCCAGCTTCAATTACAATTAATAAAGATACACCGTTTATTCTTAAGTTGAAAAATAGTTCAAATAAAGCAATTCCACTGCAAGCTGTGGAATTAACTTCAGCGAATGGAAATACCATTACTACAGATAGTAACTACACAACTAATGAAGCGGGCGAAATTCCTTTTAGCGTTAATGGGACAAGTGGTGGTTCAGATACAATAACTGCCAAAGTTTTAGGTGTAACCTTTAAGAAAGACATTACAATTTCAGGTGATGAATTTGTTCTTTCAGCACAAAACGAAGGTGAAATAGATATAAATACTAATTCTGTTATTAATTTTGTATGGAAAAAAGATGGTGTTGCCCAGACTGGTCAAACAATACGTATCAGTGCAACAAGAGGGGATATTTCATCTCAATCAGTAGTTACTGACGAATCTGGACGAGCAAGTTTTAGTATTACTGCAGCAACTGCGGGCCGTACTGTTATCTCTGCTACTACCGATGATGGACTAACTACAACACTTGCAAGGGAGTTCATAGCAACTGTCCCAGATTATCTAAATACTCAGGCAGCACCAACTTTAATTCCACCTAATGGAACAAGTACAATTATTGCCAAGGTACGTGACAACAAAGATAACCCTGTTAAAAACATGACTATAGATTTTCGTTTAGATGATACTGTAGATGGAACCTTAAGTGGTTCTACGGCAGTAACAGATGCACTAGGCAGAGCTTCTGTATCTTATAAAGCAGGTAATTCATCAAGTGCAAAAGATGGTGTTAGCATTAGAACCTTTATTCAGGGATTCCCAGAAGTCGCTACAGATACTGTATTACTTACAGTAGGTGGTAGTGCGGTACGTATAACGCTGGGTGATGATGATGTCGTTGCAGAGGATGAAGTATTCTATATCAAGAAATTTGGCGTTATCGCGACAGATAGTGCTGGCAACCCTATTACTGATCAAGAAATCTCATTCACCATAACACCCAAAGATTATATGAAAGGTGATCTTTGGTATAGTGATGCTGATGAAAGATGGTATCAATCACCAATCTATGTTGGAAATGTTGTTGTTACTGGCCTTTCAGCAGTATGTCCTTCTGAAGATATTGATGATGATGGCAACCTCGATGATGGTGAAGATATTAATAAAAATGGATTTTTGGATCCAACCCATGATGCAACCGTCACCGGTGCTGGCGTTACTGATAAAAATGGAAAAATTACCGTAGAAGTTGTTTATCCGCAAAATACCGCCTGGTGGTCAAGGCAGCGCATTGAAGCAACAACCACTGTAAATGGCACAGAGTATCTCGAACAAACAGACTTTGTTTTGCCTGTATTAGCTGATGACGTTAAAGGTGAAGGTACACCTCCTAACGTTGTAAGCCCCTATGGAACTTTTGGCGGCTGTACAGATGATCCAAAAGGCATACCACCTAATCCTCCTGTGCAGATCGCTGTCATAGATCCTGTCATTAATGCAGAAGTTATTCAGTTATTTAATGATGTTTGGTACTCTGTAACAGGCGATAAAGAAGTAATACCAAGTATTTCTTATACATTAAGCTCAAGTGCCGTTACTATAGAGCATGGGCCTAATAACTCATTTAGACTGATAGATAAAGATCCTGATGTCGATAACACAGGCTACTTTATTAATCTGGAATTTGCAGGACAAGATTACTCCTTCTTCTATCGTGATGGGGGCGCAGATATTGACACTAAAGCTCCAGAAATCCATATCACAGGATTCAGCCCAGCCACAGTTGTTCAAGGCGAGGTTTATGAAGATGCAGGAGCAACGGCAGTTGATGATGTTGATGGAATCGTTCCAGTACAAGTCGTTGCAGGATTACCAGTGGATACCAGTACACTAGGCACCCATGTGATAACCTACTCAGCGACAGACAGCGCAGGAAATACTGAAACGAAGACTAGAACAGTCAACGTCATAGCACCTACGCCTTAATCGAAGTATTTAATTCGATAATTAAAACCCGCCTTACTGGCGGGTTTTTTTGTAGCTGCTATTCAAATGATGCAATGCCAACAACGATGCAAAGGCAAACAAATCAGTCTGTAAAGACCTCGTTATATTTTTGAGTACAGCATCAACCTTTATTTTCAATAAGCCATCTTTTGTGAGCAAGCTTGCCTCTAGTAAAAGCGCCTCGGACGATATCAGCGCACTATCTGAAATATGTGCTTGCTGGACACCTTGCGGCAATAAGCTATCTGGGTTTTCCAGCCACTTATTATCTTTATAGAATTTATTCCAGGCAGCTACTGCGATAGCCTTACCTATTTGCATTGCTTTAACGTTATTTGTAGCATTACCCCATTTAATCAGACCCCAGGAAACTGCAGCATAATCATATAAGGTTCCTGCCTTAGCATTAGCAGCTGACCGACGTAGTATTTTGCCATCCCAAAGACTGATTAAAAATTGTGAAAGCTGTTCACCTGTTGTGATAAATGATTTGTCGTATTTAATACTTTTTGCAAATGCCGCCAAGGTTAAACCATTCATACCGGATAGTAATTTAATATCTTCTGGAATTTTACGGGTTTTATTTCTGTGTAATTTCAAGCGGCTTTTTACTTTCTGAAGCAATAGCTTTGCTTGTGGCTGCGTTAGTTTTAGCTGTTTTGATAAATCGGAAATACTTATATTTTGCCGTGGCAGATTACCTGCATCCAGCTCATTGGGGCGATTTAAATCCCAATAGCTATTAGCTAATTTCAGCTCTTGCGCGGTTAGTATTTTTTTCAGTTCCTGCTGTTGCCAAAGATAATAACCACCCTCTACATTTTTGCTGTCAACAGCCGATAAACTGGCAATAAAAGCATTACTCTTGCCACGCATTTCATTTTGTAAAAAATGTAAGGTTTCGATAGCTGTTTGTCGATAATCATCATTATTGTACTGATCAGCTGCATCAAAATACAAAAGTGGCATCATTGCATTGGTGTAAATCATTTTCTCAAAATGCGGTATCTCCCAATCAGGGTCGGTGGTGTAGCGATAAAAGCCTCCTGCTACGTCATCGTGCAAACCTTTTTGTGACATCTGTTTTAAAGTTAGCTGGATAAATTCATCTACCTGTGGATTTTTTTTGCTGCGATTTAGTTTTAACAGCGCCCATAGCTGTGGAATCTGTGGGAATTTACGCTGCTGCCCAAAACCGCCTTGAAGCGTATCGGCATATTGAATCGCGGTACTAAGAAATTTCTCAGAAAGTGCTTTGATATTGGTATTGCCAACCTTGCGCTCCTGCTTTTCTAACATGCCCACGAGGGTTTTACTCATATCCCTAGCTTGTTTGCTCAATGATTCCCGTTCACTATTCCACTTTTTTGTGAGTTGCTTTAATACACCTGAAAAATGCTCGCGCGGCATATAAGTTGCCCCTACTAACGGGTAGCCTTCGGGCGTGATAAATACATTTAAGGGCCAGCCTGCGGTGCCATTGGTAATTTGTACAAATTCAATTAAACGCTTATCCAGAACGGGGTTTAATTCACGGTCAACCTTGATTGAGATGTAATCTTTATTGAGCAACTTAGCGATACCTTTATCAGCATAACTTTCACGTTGCATCACATGACACCAGTGACAGGCAAAATAACCAATTGAAACAAATAACAGCTTATTCTCTTTTTTTGCCTTATCCAGAGCTGGCTGCCCCCATTCCATCCAGTTGACAGGATCATTACCATGCAGGGCAAGATAGGGAGAAGAGTGATTTTGTAGTTGGTTAGCAAACACTGCAGAAGCACTAAGTAAAAGCATCAGTAAAAAACCACATCTGGCTGATGCAAATAAGTGGGGGGGCTGCCATGCTTCGGCTCTGCTCAGCACAAGTATAAAATTTAGAGCGGTTTTGTATTGCAGATTCATAGAGCATCCTTGGAATATTGGGTATAAATGTATTCTAGTTGATTAATACGGCAGCTTTACTATTTTAGTTTCTTCTCTTTGCTATAATCCTATTATTTCTTAGTGATCACAATTACATTATGTCAGGAAATACGTACGGAAAATTATTCACAGTGACCTCTTTTGGAGAGAGTCACGGCCCCGCAATTGGTTGCATTGTTGATGGTTGCCCTCCTGGAATGGAATTATCTGAAGAAGATATTCAGGGTGATCTTGATCGCCGCCGCCCAGGCACCAGCCGCCATACCACACAACGGCGGGAGCTTGATCAAGTCCAAATCCTGTCCGGTACCTTTGAAGGCAAAACCACCGGAACACCAATTGCGCTGATGATTCAAAATACCGACCAGCGCTCCAAAGATTACTCCGACATTATGGATCGGTTTCGTCCCGGACATGCTGATTACACCTATTACAAAAAATATGGTTTTCGAGATTATCGGGGTGGTGGTCGTTCATCTGCACGTGAAACAGCCATGCGCGTGGCTGCTGGTGGAATTGCCAAGAAATACCTACAAGAAAAGTATGGCATTGAAATACGTGGCTATTTGGCACAACTTGGGCCAATTAAAATAGAAACAGTCGACTGGAACGAAATTGCCAATAATCCATTTTTCTCACCTGATGTCAGTAAAGTATCTGAAATGGAAGACTATATGGATGCACTGCGAAAAGAAGGAGAATCAGTTGGTGCAAAAATTACTACGGTTGCAACAGGCGTAGCACCAGGATTAGGTGAGCCTATATTTGATCGCCTTGATGCTGATATCGCACATTCCATGATGAGTATCAATGCTGCCAAAGGTGTTGAAATTGGCGCAGGTTTTGAATCTGTTACCCAAAAAGGAACCGTACACAGAGATGAGATTACCATGGATGGATTTATTGGTAATAATGCTGGCGGAGTTCTCGGTGGTATTTCATCAGGTCAGGATATTATCGTGCATACCGCTTTTAAGGCCACATCAAGTTTACGCATACCTAGTAAAACCGTTAATTTAAAGGGAGAGGCCGTCGAGGTCATTACCAAGGGTAGACATGACCCTTGCGTTGGAATCCGCGCCACACCTATTTGTGAGGCACAGTTGGCGATGACTTTAATGGATCATGTGCTTCGTCATCGTGCACAAAATACAGATGTTAAAACTGATTTAGGGGATATTCCTGCATCAAGAGATTAATACTATGTTCAAAAAAACTTTAAGCATTGCTTCATTAGCCTTTTTACTGGGTTCATGTAGCCCTGTTTATAAAATTGATCATGATTTTCAGCCGCCAAAAACCGAAAAAGGTCTCAGCTGTTTAAAGGGTTGCCAGTCACAACTAAACCAGTGTGGCCTACAATGTGGCAGACAGTTTTCACAGTGTTCTCTTAAAGCAAAAAAACAGGCTGAAAAGCTATTGCCCGGTTTAGAGAAAGCCTATCCTCAGCAACTAGAACTCTGGTTAAGCGCAAGGTCACAATATCAAAGAGACCTCGATTGGTATGAAATTCAGTCTCAACTTGAAGATTTAAGAAGACAACGATATCTACATCACTGCAGAAAAGGCGGTAAGAAAGAACGCGCCTGCAGCAGTAGCTATGGCTTTAGAAATCATTTTTATTATGATCGCTCCAGCTTTAATCTGCCTCGTCCAATCAGGCCAACACTTGCCGGAGAAACCACGAAACTAGTAAAAACTAGCTGTACTCAAAACTGTGGCTGCCAGTCAAAATACCGCTTGTGCTATACAAGCTGTGGCGGTGTAGTGAAGTCCAAAAAGATTTGCATTAAGAATTGTAATGATAATTAGTTAGCGTCCAGAAACAGGCCTTTTTGAGAATGAATCAGGTGCGTAAGATTGTGACTACTACATTTTGGTGTTTGGTTATTCTCAAATAACAAAATGTAGTGGTTGCAAGATTGCGTGCCTGAGGCGTTCTCAATTGGTATGCTTTCTGGATGGTAACTAATTAAGATGTAAGCCCGATACAAAAAACTAGGGGGGGTGCCATTATCCTAAAATGCAGGATATGGCACCCCCCCTAGTTTTTAACATCAGGACGTTCTATAAATAGAAAGTTACCTGCTTTTTAAATCAATGGAATCATTAACAAAGCAACAATATTAATGATCTTGATCAATGGATTGATCGCAGGACCCGCTGTATCTTTGTAAGGGTCGCCAACGGTATCTCCAGTAACTGCCGCTTTATGCGAATCAGAACCTTTGCCACCAAAGTTACCATCTTCAATATACTTTTTAGCGTTATCCCATGCACCACCACCTGTGGTCATAGAGATTGCTACGAAAAGTCCGGTAACGATTGTTCCCAGTAATAAACCACCCAATGCCTGAGCGCCTAAAGTAAGACCGACAATCAATGGAATAAAGATAGGCAATAAAGAAGGAATGATCATTTCTTTGATGGCAGATTTAGTTAATAAATCTACAGCACGAGAATAATCCGGTTCTTCTGAGTAATCCATAATGCCTGGCTTTTCTTTAAACTGACGGCGAACTTCAATTACTACCGCACCCGCTGCACGTCCTACCGCTTCCATTGCCATTGCGCCAAAAAGATAAGGAATCATGCCACCAATGAATAGACCAATAATGACCATGTGATTAGAAAGATCAAATGTCAGATGATGCAAAGTCGTGTTGGCACTTGCCGATAGACCATGCGTAAAGTCAGCAAAAAGTACCAATGCAGCTAATGCAGCAGAACCGATTGCGTAACCTTTTGTAACCGCTTTCGTTGTATTACCAACCGCATCTAATGCATCCGTGATGTCTCTGATTTCAGGTGGAAGATCAGCCATTTCAGCAATACCACCCGCATTATCTGTTACAGGACCAAAAGCGTCCATAGCGACGATAATGCCTGTCATAGAGAGCATTGCTGTTGCAGCGATAGCAATTCCGTATAAACCTGCAAATATGTGAGCTGCCCAAATACCAAAACAGATAACCAATAATGGTAATGCCGTAGAGCGCATTGAAAGTGCCAAACCAGCAATCACGTTTGTACCATGACCTGTGGTTGAAGCTTTTGCCAGATTAATAACCGGGCTGAAAGAAGTCGACGTATAGTAATCCGTTACAATAACCAAGAGTGCGGTAACAACTAGACCAATCAAAGCACTGTAGTAGATTGAAGTAGCTGAATAAACAACACCTTCAGAACTTGTAATTCCATCCATTAGCCACCAGGTGACAGGAATAAAGGCAATTGCAGCGAGCACAGCTGAAACAATCAATCCTTTATATAGACCTTTCATAATATTTCTATCTGCACCAACGCTAACAAAATAAGTACCAATGATAGAAGCAATAATAGAAACAGCGCCTAATACAAGCGGGTAGATCAAGGCATTACTGCCGATACCA
>Ga0209633_10001555_pt1 | contig 23307 bp, 20 predicted proteins | sample Cruoilmetagenom1_FD_187290 | JGI IMG/M metagenome (GOLD analysis project Ga0209633, IMG submission 187290) | Oil polluted marine microbial communities from Coal Oil Point, Santa Barbara, California, USA - Sample 1 (SPAdes) (version 2) | ecosystem: Environmental > Aquatic > Marine > Oil seeps ...
ATGAAAATACTCCCTTTAATCCTCAATCTCCATATGCCGTTGCAAAGTTATATGCTTTTTGGATCACTAAAAATTATCGTGATTCATATGGATTATTTGCCTGTAATGGTATTTTGTTCAATCATGAGTCTCCAAGAAGAGGAGAGGCCTTTGTTACTCGGAAAATAACATCTGCAATAGCTAAAATTGTAAATAAGAAACAAGATAAATTATATTTAGGTAATATAAATGCAAAAAGAGACTGGGGTTACGCGAAAGACTATATAGAAGCAATGTGGTTAATGTTGCAACAGGATAAACCAGACGATTATGTAATAGCAACTGGTGTGACAACAACAATAAGAGATTTTGTAGAGAAATCATTTGCTTATGTAAATATCAATATTAAATGGGAAGGTGTAGGTGTAGAAGAAAAGGGTATAGATATTAAGACTGGTAAAATATTAGTAGAGATTGATCCCTATTATTTTAGACCTTCTGAAGTTGAACTATTGCTTGGCGATGCATCAAAAGTAGAAAAAGACTTGAACTGGAAACCCAAAGTGAATATTGATGAACTAATACAAATTATGATGGATGCAGACTTGGAAAAAGAGAGTTGTCAATAATGATTCCTATTGCAAAACCATGTCTGAATGGTAATGAAAAAAAATATATTAATGAATGCATTGATACTGGTTGGATTTCATCTACTGGTGAGTTTGTAAAACAATTTGAAATACTAAATTCATCTTTTTATGGTACAAAATATGCAGTAGCTGTATCTAATGGAACAGTAGCATTACATCTTGCCTTAAACGCTCTTGGAATTAAGGAAGGTGATGAGGTTATTATTCCAGATTTTACATTTGCAGCAACTGCTAATGCAGTACTATATATGAAAGCAACACCAGTGTTGTGTGATGTTGATATTGATACATGGACTATCGATGTAAAAAAAATTGAAGAATTGATTACAGATAAAACTAAAGCAATTATTCCTGTCCATTTATATGGGCAATCTTGTGATATGGCAGAAATATCCAGAATATCAAAAAAATATAACTTATACGTAATTGAGGATTGTGCTGAAGCCCATGGTGCAGAATATGAAGGTTCGAAAGTAGGTTCATTTGGTGATATCAGCTGTTTTTCATTTTATGGAAATAAAATAATTACAACTGGAGAAGGTGGGATTTGTTTAACTAATTCAAGCAAATTAGATACACAGATGCGAATTCTCAGAGACCATGGAATGAGCAAGACTAAAAGATATTGGCATGATGTAGTTGGATACAATTATCGTATGACAAATATGCAGGCAGCTATTGGTGTTGCTCAGATGGAACAAATTGAAGATATTTTAAGAAATAGAGAACATATTTGTGAATTGTATGATAAATATTTTGAGCATTCAAATCGTATTCAATTTAGAAAAAGAAATGAATTGTATAAAAATGTAAATTGGTTATATTCTCTCGTGTTTAAGAATATTGACAGTAGCAGGATAGAGGAGATTCAGAACGAATTGAAACAAAAAGGGGTTGATTCAAGACCTTTATTCTATCCTTTGCATAAAATGTCTCTTTATAGTGAATATAAAAGATCGACTTTAAATAATTCTATTCATATTGCTGATTTCGGACTAAGTTTACCTACTTTTAATGAACTAAAAAATAGCCAAATTGAATATATTGCAAAAACACTATTAGCAATTTTAGAAAAGAATAAGTAATGATAGTATTAGGTATAATTCCAGCTAGATGTGGAAGTAAAAGAGTTAAAAATAAAAACATAAGACTATTAAATAATAAACCATTGATTGAATACACTATTAGCGCTGCTGGAAAATCAAAAAAATTAAATAGAGTTATTGTTTCAACTGATTGTATTGAAATTGCTGATATTTGCGTTAAAGCCGGAGCAGAAGTTCCATTTTTAAGACCTTCTGAATTTGCCAATGATACTTCTCCGGATAAGCTATACTTATTACACGCATTAGAATATTTAAAAAACAATGAAAATTATTTTCCTGATGCAATACTTATTCTTAGACCTACATCTCCATTTAAGACTGCAGAAATAATTGATGACGTTATTGAATTATTAGAAAAATCAAATGCTGATTCTGTGAGAACTATGACTAAAGCAGAGGGAGTATTTCATCCTTATTGGATGTATAGAAAAAATGAAAAAGATCAAGCTTTTCCATTTTCAGAAGAAGGAGATATTAATAAATTTTATCAAAGCCAACAGTTACCGGCAGTTTACCGTCTAAATGGAGTTGTTGATGCAATCAGAGTCAATGTATTGTACAATTCCAAAAAAATGTACGGCAATGATATGCGTATTTTAGAAATTGCTGAAGAGTATGCTATTGATATTGATACTGAATTCGATTTTAAACTGGCAAAAGTGTTAATGGAAGAAAGATGAAAAATATACTTATGGTAGCAATTCAGCCTCAAAGGTTTTTAGATCAATTACATTTTGCAGAAGAACTTAATATTAAAGCAAAAGGTAATATTAATATTCAGTTTTTTATTGGAGAAAAAGTTTATGATTTGTATAAGTTAGAAATAGATAAATTAGCTTTTGAAATTATTAATGATTTAGAGTTTGAAGAACAAGAAAATAATAATTATGTTAAATCTAATAATAGATTGATAATAAATCTTAAAAAAAGCTTGAATCAAGAACAAAAAAACCAGATGCGAAAATATTTAAATTTTTTAAAGTTAACAAAGTTATATAGCAGACGACTGCTGAAACAAGAAAAATTATATTTAGAAAAATTAGAATTAGAGTATGTTAAAATAAAAAAATTAGTTATTGATAATAATATAAATATTTTTCTTATAAATGGTGATAGACATTTAGGATTAGAGCCTGTTTTTTTAAAAATATCAAAAATCCTAAATATTCCATCAATAATTCCATATTTGGTTGATTTCGCAGACAAAGAAAGGATCCTTTTAAGTGGATATAAGACTGAGAAAATTAAAAAAGGATTTTTTATATCAAAGTATATATTAGATTCCCAACAGAACTTAAATTATAAAATTGTACAAAATAGGCTTTTTTATCCTCATATTACAGGGAATGCGCTACAGCAATTTGGGGTTTTAACTTCAAATCCATACGTAATGGGTTGTGGAGAAAGTGATATTTTATGTTTGAATAATAAAAGCAATGTTGAGAAGTATATACGAAATGGCGTTGAAAATGATAAGATACATCTAATTGGCGATATCTCATTTGATCGGTTATATAATAACTTTGTACAGAGAGAAGCAACTAAAAAAGAAATATTAAATAAATATTCATTGAATAAAAGTAAAGAAATAATCATTATAGCTCTCCCTCAATTAGCTGAACATCGTCTGTTATCCTGGGATGATCACTGGAAAGAGATTAATTTTTTAATGGAAGAATTATCTACTACAAAAAAAAATATTTTAATATCACTTCATCCAAAAATGGATAAATTAAAATATGATTTTCTTGAATTTCAATACAATTGTAAAATTTTGAATGAACGCTTAGCTGAAGTATTACCAATTGCTGATATATTCGTTGCAACGTTCTCCAGTACAGTGGTATGGGCTGTACTATGTGGAATTAAAACGATAGTAGTTGATTTTTATGATTTTAACTATACAATGTATGATTTTCTAAGAAGTATAATAATAGTGAATAAAAAAGATGAATTTAGAGAAATATTAAAAAATATATTTAAAAAATATATAAAATTTGAAGAAGACTGGAAGTTATTATCAAAAGATACTGTCTTTGATGGTAATGTAATCAAAAGATATATTGATCTTTTTGAAAAATTATCATGAGTCTCAAAGTATTTCGAAATTCTGCCTATTATATGTTATCTTCATTATTGCCAACATTTGTAGGCTTTATAATGCTGCCAGTTTATAGTAGATACTTATCTCCTGGTGATTATGGTGTGGTTGCATTAGTACTGAGTTTGCAATCTTTTTTGCCTCTTGTAATGACACTACAAATCCATAATTCGATCTCAAGATTTTATTTTGATTATAAAGATGATAAAATTAAACTAAGAATTTTTATAACGACAATCTTAATTGTGGTGTTTGTATTATCGACATTGGTATTATTAATATTATATCTTTATTTAGATCAAATAATATCTTTTATATTTCCAAAAACAATTGGGTATAATAATTTTTTTTTGTTGGGAGTATTTACTTCATTTGTAGGTGTATATAAGTCATTTTTTATAAATTTAATTCGTGTTCAACAAAAAGCAAAATTATTTATGAAAATTTCTTTATCACTTTTTGTAATAATCTTAATAATAAATATATTGGAAGTTATTATATTTAAAAAAGGAGCATATGGAATTATTGAAGCATCGTTAATATCAGCAATTATTTCATTTGTAGTATACTTGTTCATGGTTAAAAATTTATTTATTTTAAGAATCGATTTTACTATGTTAAAAAATCCGCTTAAATTTTCTATTCCTTTAATTCCTCATTCTTTATCAGGACTTATTTTTATGTATTCAGATAGAATAATTTTGGAAAAATATGTAACATTAAGTGCTATTGGGTTGTACATGTTTTCTGATAAAATATCTATGATATTTAAAATGTTAGTAAATGAATTTAATAGAGCTTTTTCTCCATATTTTAATGAGAAATCAATGGAATCAAAAGAAAATGCCATCAATGAGGTTCAAAATATCTCATTGATCTTTATATATTTTACAGCAATGTTGATAATTATTTTATCATTATTTTCTGTTGAAATTGTGTATTGGTTATTTGATGAGAGATATTTTGATACCTGGATGATGATACCACTACTCTCATCAGCATATATTTTTAGATCACTTTATTGTTTTAGTTCTAGTGGACTTTTTTATGAGAAGAAGACTGGCAAAGTTGCAATAATCACAATTATTGCTGGTCTTGTAAATATTACTTTAAATCTGTTGTTTATTCCAACTTATGGCATTATGGTTGCAATTTATACTACCATTTTTTCATTTTTTTTAACTTTTGTGATGTCTGAACTTATTTCTTACAAAATTTATTATTTACAATTAAATATAAAGAAAAATCTATTTATTGTTGGATATATGTTTAGTGTAATTATATTTTCATTATATTTAAATGGAAGTTTTTTTGAGTTTGGAATTATTGAATATTTATATAAATTGAGTGTGCTTGCAGGTGGTTTAGGTATAGGATATGTATTAAATCTATTTAAATTTAAAAAATTAGTTAAAATGAGAGATTGAATAGTGAAAAAAACATACATAATAGCAGAAATTGGAAATACTCATGAGGGTAGTTTAGGTTTAGCAAAACAGTTTATAAAAACTGCTTCTGAGTGTGGTGTCGATGCAGTAAAGATGCAGACACATATTTTTGAAGCCGAAAGTTTGTTGGATGCTCCAACCCCTCCATACTTTAAGGATGAAACCAGACAGGAGTATTTTGAAAGAACTGCTTTTACAGTTAATGAGTGGAAAGAGTTAAAAAGATATAGTGAAGAAGATTTAAAAGTTGATTTTTTTAGTTCACCATTTTCCCTTGAAGCAGTTGATATGCTTGAAGAACTAGGTGTGGATACATATAAAATTGCCTCTGGTGAAGTAAATAATATTCCGCTGCTGGAAAAAATAGCAAAAACAAGTAAAAGAGTATTGCTTTCTAGTGGTATGAGTAGTTGGGTAGAATTGGATGAAGCCGTCGAGATACTAAAAAAAAATGGTTGTAAAGATTTGATAGTATTGCAGTGTACATCTGAGTATCCTTGTCCTCCTGAACAGAGTGGATTAAATGTTCTTAATGAGATAAAAAATAGATACAAAGAAATACAAGTTGGGTATAGTGATCATACTCTGGGTGTTGCAGTACCTTTAGCAGCAGTTGTTATGGGAGCAACTGTAATTGAAAAGCACTTTACTCTTTCAAAAAATATGTATGGTAGTGATGCCATTAATTCTACTGAGCCAGATGAATTTAAAAGACTTGTAAATGAGATCAGACAGATCGAGATTGCACTGTCTAATAAAATAAATAAAGATAAAAAAGTTAAAAGTCTTGGTAATATGAAAACAATTTTTGAGAAATCTATAGTTTCAGCTTCTATATTAGAGAAAAACACAATAATAGATTCGTCTATGCTTGCATATAAAAAGCCTGGAGATGGAATACATGCTAGAGAGTCTAAAATTTTAATTGGCAAAAAATTAAATAAAACAGTAAATAAAGATTATAAATTTGAGTTCAAAGATTTTGAATAAGAAATAAAAAATATCGAGAGTATTATTGTTTATACAACCTCTAAAGGATGTGAGTTTATGAAAAAAATATGTGTATTTGTAGGAAGTCGTGCTAATTACAGTAGTATAAAATCAGTCATGAGTGCTGTTAAATGTCATCCAAAATTGGAACTTCAAGTTGTACTTGGAGCATCTGCAATTTTAGATAGATTTGGGAAAGTTGAAAATCTTATCAGAGAAGATGGGTTTGAGCCAGATTTTACTTTTCATAATCTGGTTGAAGGTGAAAATCCGGCGACTATGGCGAAGTCAACAGGTCTTGGGCTGATGGATGCCTCAATGATATTTAGTAATTTAAAACCTGACATGCTTGTTGTAGTTGGTGATAGATTTGAGATGATGTCAGTCACTCTTGCTGCTGCATATATGAATATAAGAATAGTCCATACTATGGGTGGTGAAGTTACTGGTACTATTGATGAGAGCATTCGCCATGCTATAACAAAGTTTGCACATATTCACTTTCCAGCAAATGATGATTCACGACAAAGAATTATCAAAATGGGAGAGGATGAAAACTTTGTCTTCAATGTAGGATGCCCAAGAACTGATTTAGTTGCAGAGGAATTAAAAAATAATAGTCATGAAGTACTTGAAAATTTGTTTACTAAATTTGGCGGTGTTGGGAAAAATCTTGACTTAAACAAACCTTATCTTCTCGTTTCACAGCACTCAGTAACCACCGAATTCGGTAATAATCGAAAGCAGATCGAAGAAACTCTAAAGGCATTGCAAGTGCTGCAAATGCCTACAATTATGCTTTGGCCAAATGCCGATGCTGGTAGCGATGATATCTCTAAGGGAATAAGAACCTATCGAGAGAAGAATAACCCTGAATGGCTTCATCTTTTCAAGAACTTACCTATTAAAATCTATATTCATCTCATGAACACAACATCATGTCTTGTGGGAAACAGCAGCTCTGGTATAAGGGAAGGCGCATTCATAGGAACACCGGTAATTAATATAGGCACAAGGCAGAATAAGAGACTTAGAGCTGAGAATGTTATTCAAGTTGATTATAAAAGTACAGATATTGTTAATGGAATAAAAAAACAAATAATGCACGGAAAATATATTAGTAGTAAAATTTATGGAGATGGTTCCGCAGGTAAACAAATAGCTGAAATACTAGTAAATGCAGAACCTTCTATTCAAAAGAAAATAACTTACTGATGAAAACACTTGGAATTATTCCTGCGAGAGGTGGAAGTAAAGGAATTCCAAAAAAGAATATAAAGCTTCTTTGTGGCAAACCACTTATTGCTTATACAATTAAATCTGCACTTGGCTCCATATTAGATAGGGTTATTGTCTCAACTGATTGTGCGGAGATTGCTGAAGTTTCAAGAAGATATGGTGCGGAAGTGATGATGAGACCAAATGTATTGGCCAAAGATGATACACCTACACTTCCTGTTCTTAAAGATGTCGTAGATAAACTTGATGGAAAATATGATGTAGTTGTAACTTTACAACCAACATCACCATTACGAACTGCAAAACATATTAATGAGTCTCTAATCCTTTTTGAAAAAGAATATCAAGCTGATAGTTTAGTAAGTGTGGTAGAAATACCGCATAGTTATTCACCAGAAAAATTAATGACTTTTGATGGCCAATATTTAAATGGGAATTTACAAGTCAAAAGAAGACAGGATATGCAGGAAATGTTTGCACGAAATGGTGCTGCAATATATATAACAAAAATAGAGAATCTCAGCAAATATATCTTTGGAGGTAAAATATTACCTTATTTTATGAGAAGAATTGACAGTTTTGATATAGATGATATTGAAGATTGGAAAATGGTGGAAAAAATAATTGGAATATAAAAATGTAGCTTTTTGGTGTGAAAATATATTCGGATTTTATACTTTGAAACCCATAGTTGAAAGATATCAAAAAAAAAATTATAAAATTTTTGTTTATACCAGGAAACATAATATTAAAATTTTTATAAATTATATAAATAGTTCTCAAAATATTGAGATTATTGCTATTGAGGATATTGATAGTATATTTTTGAGGGTGTTAAATTACATTTATAAGAATTTTCTTACAAATCCAAAGTTTTCACAAATGTATTATCGGCAAAGGAAAAATAATAGAGATAATTTTTATCATAAATATTTAGGGAAAACCTTTTATGTGAGTGATAAAAAAATAAATAACCTTTACACGAAATTTTTTTCTTTATTTAAAAATAGACTAAAAAGTAATTTACTTATATCAATATCAAGAGTTCATTCAAATCATTTAGTTTGTAGTAAAAGTACTAAGCATGTCTCAATAATGGAAAGTTGGGATCATCCTGTTAAAGCACCGTATTTTCATAGACCCGATGTATTACTTACATGGAATGAGGATTTAAAGACAGATTATCAGAAGTATCAGGACTTCACCGATATTAAGATGTATAAAATGAAGCCTTTAAAATTCAGGTACATAGAAGAAAGATCAAATAAAAGTCCTGAAAGTTTAATCAAATCATTAAAAAATGAGAATTATATAGACGATCTGAATTTAGTTAAGTTTGCTAATATAATTCTATATATTGCAACAACATCATCTGTAAATCCCTCTGGTCATAAGGGAGAGATGAAATTAATAGAACAGCTTTGTATGGCTACTCAGAAACTTGGAAAAAAATTATATATAAAACCTAAACCAAATGGTCCACAAGGGGATTATGATATTTTTAGGAAGAAATATTCTAATGTGATTGTAGGCACATATGCGACGAATCCTAATAGTATTGATATGCTTGATGAAGAATACCATACATTTAGATACCTATTACTTTATTATGCAGATTTTATTGTTAATTTTGGAACGACATTTGTTCTTGAAGCCTCTTTATTAGACAAACCAATATTACAGTTAAATTTATCCAAAAAAGATTATGGAGAATTTGGTGAATATTCGGAGAATCTACACATTAAAAAATATCTACTAAATGAGTACTCTGTGAAAATAAAAAATGAAAATGATTTGATAGACATTCTGCAGAAAACACAAGAGGTTTTTAAATTATATTCTGGAAAAATAAAAAAATGGATATTAGATAATGAAACAACAAAATCTGCAATATAATACAGAAGATATTAAAAACATTTTTTTAATTAATTTAGAAAATTACAATATATCTTACATATTACTTTCTGAATTTTTAGGAGGAAACGGTGGAGATATAGATGTTTATATACTACCAAGTAGTTATAAACCTTTTATAGAAATAATTAATCAAACAGGTTTTTATTGTCAAAAAAATATTCCAAATTATGAAAATCACTATTTCTATTATTATTATAAAGAAGATTATCGTCCATTAAGAGTACATGTGAAATATGAATTATCGTTTTATGATAAAGTCGATAATGTATATAGATATGCAAGTTTTGAAAAGAAAATTGAAAACAATTTAATAAAAACAGAATTTGGATATATAGCTAGTTATCAATTAGCATTACTACTTTATGCATCAAAATGTGCATTTTTGGAAAAACAAAGATTAGAACTGAGACAAATTGAATCGTTAAAATTATATATTGATAAATATATTAAAAATATAAATGATATTAATGATAAAAAAATAATATTAAGAATAAAAAATATTATTAACAATATTCAAGATGAGGAAAATCTAATACAAATATCGTTAAGATTAAGAGAAGTTTTATTGCCTTATTACCAAAATATATCTGAAGGTAAAACTTATAGGAAATATCTTATAAATAGATTAAAACGATTTGGGAAATCCAATTTTTCGATTTTGTTCTTAGGACCTGATGGTGCAGGTAAAACTACAACAATAGAGTTTATTAAAAAGAAACTTGATCTTCCAGTTTCAACATTATATGGAGGAGTTGGTTCTAACGGATGGATTTTTTCTGGTCTTTATACTCTACGAGAAGCTAACAAAAATTCTACTTTTATAAGAAAAGCTTTATTAAAAATAGTATTCTCATATGCATTATATCCAATAGAACTTTTTGCAAGAACAATTAAAGCATCTTTTAATGGTAAATATTGTCTCTTGCTAATAGATAGAAGCCCAGAAGTATTAATAAACACAAAGGGCATAAATAAAATTCATGACTTGGTATTTCCAGTTCCTGATATTGTGGTAATACTAAAAGCACCTGCAAATATTTTAGTTGAGAGAAAGCCTACTGAATTAAACTTGGAGCTTGCAAATCAAAAAATAAATAATGAAAATAAAATTTCAAAATATTATGAAAAAAAAGGATCTAAAATAATCACTATTGACACCTCTAAAATATCTCTTGATGAATCAAAATTGATTATTGAAAAAGAAATTTGGAATTGTGATAAATTTTTAATTTCTTTATTTAAAAAAACGTCAAATAATTGAAAAATAATAAGTCATTGTTTACCGGACATATTGTTAATGGGAGAGGTAGAGCTACTAAAGATTTGAAAGTATTAGATGATATTTTACAAACAAATTTAGAGCCTGGAAGTTTAAATTTAGTTTTGACAAAACCTATTCTATTATCTAATAGATATATTGATTTTACATTTGATAAAGGGAATCGATATTTATGGAGTATAGCTATAAATGATTATTCTATTCCTGTTTATATTTATAGATGGAATGGAACGCCACTTCATATAGTTGAATTAGTTAGTACTAAAAACCTTAGAAAGTACTGTAATCATAAAGATAATAAATTAACTATAAAGATAGATACTATAAAAATTAAGCGGGTTCCATTTTTTTCAAGAATATTTTGGTTTTTATTATGGTGGAAAAGAGAAGAATGGTTTTATTCAAAAAATGTTTATAAAGAATTTATTAGTAAATATTTGAAAATATTATATATAATGACATCCCAAAAAAAAATTGGAGTATATGGTTCATTTAAAAAGTTTATAAAAAGGATTAAGTAAATTATATGAAAATATTAGCTTTCCCAAAAAATGCAAATATAAAAAATCCAGTTATATCAAATTTAAATAAACATCTAACAAATGATGTAGATGTAGAAATAGATGAGTTTAATTTATATAAACCGTTTATCAAAAAGTATGATATTTTTCATATCCATTGGCCTGATTATTTTTATTTTAAGTCTTTTTTTTTAACCCTGTTAGCATTGGTATATTTTTTTATTATTATTACTATATTTAAAATATATAATACGAAAATTATATGGACTGTACATAATCTTCAACCACATAATAACTATCATTATAGAATAAATAAATTCACTATGGATATTTTTACTAAACTTTTAGATGGGATAATAGTGATGAGTGAAGAATCAAAAATAATAGCTTATGATACATATCCATCTTTAAAAAGTAAAAAAATTAGTTTGATTTATCATGGACTTTATGATAATTATAAAAATACTATTAGTAAAGAGGATGCTAAAGTAAAGTTAGGGATAAATGCAGAAACAAAAGTTTTATTATTTTTTGGAAGAATAGATGAATATAAGAATATACTTGTATTAATAGATGAATTTAATAAATTAGATGATAATAAGTTAGTATTGATTATAGCTGGGAAAATACAAAATAGAGAATTAGAACAGAAAATTAATAATAAAATAAACGCTCCTAATATAAGAAAAATATTTTATTTTATTAAAAGCGATGATGTTCAGTGCTTATTTAATGCTTCTGATTTAGTTGTACTTCCTTTTAAGAATATACTAAATTCTGGTAGTGTAATGTTAGCTCTTAGTTTTAATAAACCAGTGTTTTGTCCTAATATTGGGAGTTTAAAAGAATTGAAAATTATAATTGGTGAAAAAGTAATAAATACATATGAAAAATTTACATTAAATGAAATAGAAGATATTTTGAATAATAGTGAAAATCCAGATCCAAAATTACTAAGTAAATTTGATAATCAATATTTAGCAAAACAATTAAAACAGTTCTATTTGGAGATAGAAAATTAGTTTCATCTAATAATTAATATAATTAAGTGTAAACTCTAATCGTGTCTGTAAATATGAATAGAATTCAGCTTCATGGTCTGTAAGATTGACGCTTACGACGACTAAAAAAATGTAAATATTATAGATAGAATTTTGTATTTTAAATATAATTATCAAAACTATTTTAGGAACAGGTCAGTAATGTACAAAATATCTGTAATTATACCTACTTATAATTCTGAAAAAACTATTTCGAGGGCAATTGAGAGTGTGTTAAATCAGAGTTATTCAGTATTTGAAATTATAATTATTGATGATGCTTCAACAGATAAAACAATGGATATTGTAACAAAGTATACTAAAGTTATTTCTATTGGGTTAAACAAAAATAAAGGTGCTTCTGCAGCTAGAAATGAAGGTATAAAAAAAGCAACCGGGAACTGGATTGCTTTTCTTGATTCGGATGATGAATGGAAATTAGATAAACTGGAAAAGCAAATAATTTTTCTTAATAAACATAATTATTTGGTCTGGTGCTGCTCAAAATTTAGTTCTTCAAATAAAAAAATGGAAAGCAAGAATGATAAAAATGGTATATATACATACTTTTATGCTGAATTAAATAGTTTGTTTCATGTCCACACTATTACTCTTTTAATTCGAAGAGATGTATTTTCTGTTGTTGGTGATTTTGATTTATTCTTTCGTAGACATCAAGATTGGGATCTGTGGTGGCGTATAGCCTATCAATATCCAGAGATTGGTTATATTGATGAGGTTCTGGCAATTCAGCATGTTGATAAAGAAAATAATAATATAATGAAATATAGAATTGAAGGTAAAAAGGGTAAATATCTTCGCCCATTAATTTACAAACATTTGATGTTATCTAAAAATACAGAACAAAAGAAAGTCTTCCATAAATTAGCGCAGAAAAAATTAGTAAGAAATATTATGGTAGCCTATTTTCTAGGATTCAAATCAGATGCTATGGAAACTTTTAACACTTTTAAAGCAGATATACCTTATTCATTATTATTAAAAAACATTTTGTCCCATAAAATATATCGGTTAATCTTATTGAAGATTTTTTACCTGCTCACTAAATATAAACTTATTGATACTGATGGTAGATATAAGAATTATTTGGCCTATGGGGAAAATGCAGATAATTAAAATTAGCTGCTATTTATAATGAAAGACTTTATTCAGAATATGTCAGGATAGTTGCTAGTGGAATTTTAAAGGAAGTTTTTATATGAGATGAAACGAAATAACATTTTATTATTTTAATTATTGTATTTTAATCAATCCTAAACTAAGCGATTCAGACAACTTGGTATAGTAGCCAACCCCCATTTTTATAAACAAATACCTAATGAGGAATAATTGAAAATATTAGTTTTAAATTATGAATATCCACCCATTGGGGGTGGTTCATCACCAATATCTATGAGTCTCACAGAAGGGATAGCGAGAAATATTGAGAAAGTGCATGTCATGACAACTCATTTTAGTGACCTTTCAGAGACTGAAATTATGGATAATATAACTATTCATAGGCTTAAATGTAATCGTAAGTACCGGATGAAAAGTAGGATTATTGAGCATCTAATCTATGTTGGACGTGGGTTTACATTTTTTCATAAAGTACTTAAAAAAGAAAAATTTGATATGTGCCATTGTCATTTTATTGTACCAACAGGGTTACTTGCCTATTTAATTATGAAAGTATATGGCCTGGATTATATTATTACAGCACATGGTAGTGATGTTCCTGGTCATAATAAGAAAAAATTTAAATTATTACATTTTCTTATAAAACCTATTACAAAGATAATAATTAAATCAGCCAGAGAAATTATTTTCCCATCAAACTACCTTCTAAAAAGAGCAAGAGAGACCATTGGTAATAGTACTGAGAAATACAAGTATATTCCAAATGGAATAGAATTAAATAAATTCAATCCACAGGAGAAAAAGAAAACAATAGTAGCTGTAGGGAGGCTTATCTCCCTAAAAGGGTTTGATACATTACTGGATGCAGTTAGTAGTGAAGATATTGGTTATGAAATTCATTTACTTGGTGATGGTCCCTTAAAAAAAATATTTAAGGAAAAGTCAAAAGAATCAAAAACAAAAGTAATTGTACATGGCTGGGTTGATAATTCCAGTAAAGAATTTAAAGATATTCTTGAACAAGCTTCAGTTTTTTGCTTGCCCTCAGAAAGAGAAAATGCAAGTATTGCGCTATTAGAAGCAATGGCAGCTGGTTGTGCAATAATTACTGTAGATAATCCTGGAGCTATGGAAACTGTCGGAGATGTTGGAGAATATTTTAAATATGGTGATAAAATTGCATTATTAGAACTGTTAATACAAATTACTGAAAATGAAGAGAAAATGAAGAAGATGCAGCTAGGTGCAAAAAAAAGAATTATGACTGAATTCGCAATAGAAAAAACTGTAGGAGAATATCTTAAGGTTTTGAAAGTATAGAATATCTTCAAAACAAAAGATATTGCTGATAATATCTCGTGTTTTAATGCTATTAATTTATGTGGTGATGGATATTTATTTTGAGAAAGAATGGAAAAATCTGACATCAACTTTACCCTCAATCATATTTCTAGCAAAGTACATGACCGCCTTGTAGATAAAGTTAAACTCTATTCGAATAATGGACAGGAAAAGATCCAAACATGATGTAAATTTTTTATTAACTTAATTCGCGACTACCCCGGTCATGGCCGGCGCTATGCTGTGGATTGCAGTAAAATAAAAAATGAACTTGGATGGAAACAAACTGTAACCTTTGAAGAAGGCCTTGAAAAAACTGTTAGTTGGTATTTAAAAAACCGCTATTGGATTAATACAATATACAGTGGTGAGTATAGGAAATGGATTGAAAAAAATTATCAAATACGTTAATTTATGTCTATGCATAACAACAGTTAATTTTTTTCGATTTTATAAATATAAAAATTTTAGTATAATCATAATATTTAAAATCATAAAAAGTATATTGCTATCTGGATTTTTACTAAAATCTTTAGTTCTCTTCGATAGTTTCATTTCCTCTTAAGGTTTTGTTTGATCATTTAGCCCACCAAAGGGAATGGTGACTTCTTTTAGTTTAAAAATGTATGAAATGATAGATATAATTAGACAATATCGATTTAAAGGTATAAAATAATGCAAATTCCTCATATTAAATTAAGCAATAAAGTAATTATATTTATATATATAATTATAATTATTTCTGGTTTATTTTTAAGGGTTTTATATTTAGATAGTGATCCTCCTTCAATCCTGTCGCCTAGTGCAGCAATATATGCAGATGAAGGTTATAAAGCACTAAATGCAAGAAATACTGTATTATTTGGAACTCCTACTCCTGTAGAATACGATCAGTATCCAGGTCATACTAATAAGTGGGTCATATATAATATCCAAATTTGGCTATTTTCTACTTTTGGTGTTAGCTTACAAGTTCTGAGAATTGCTCATATATTTATTACAATAATTATTTCAGTAATATGGTTTTTTTTTGGTATGCAAGAAGAAACACAAAGGTTTAAATTATTATTTTTAGCTGTTCTTGCCTTTAATCCTTTTTTTTTATTTTTTTCCCGAATAGCACTGTTTGAAATACCAATGGTATTTATTTGGATCTTATCACTATTGCCTTTTCAATTAGTATTGCAAAAGTATAATCAATGGAATAAAACAATATATTTTTATATTTTCCTATTCTCAATTTTATATTTTATTGGCTTATCTCCATTTGGTATGGCTATAAAGAAGTCGTATTTAATAATGATTGTTTCTACTTTAGTAGCATTCATAGGTGTATTCTCTTTTTTTAATAATAAAATTTACCATATTATACAAAAAATAATAAGTAAAAATTATTTTCCATTATTATTAATATTTACCTTGTTAATAATCTATATCTACCTTATTTTGTTTCAGCCATCAAGAGCGATAATTGGAAGGGATGTTGTTAAACCAGTTGTATTAATAAATAAAGTATTTTCAAACTCATATTTGAGGCTACAACCTCTTTCACTTATTTTGGCATTTGGTAGTGCTTTTGGAATTATCAGAAAAGTGTTTAAGTATGAAATTCCTGATGATAAGAAACGGAAGAACAGTTTTGCTTTATTTACTGCTATTTTTTTTATAACTGGTTACACAATTATATGGTTATTTCCATATGATCCTCCAAGATATTATCTAATCATCATATTCCCTCAAATGTATCTGACATCATACTCACTAAAATTTTTGGTAACTGATAATGATGTATTTATTAAAAATATTTTTCAAAAAAAGCCTGTTCTTTCCTGGATAGTAATTATATATAGCCTTTATCAAATTTTAATGTGGGCAAAGTCTGTTTTGGTAATATCAAAAGTATGGATTTTTGTTAAAAATAAATTTATTATTGGATTATTTACTAGTTATATTCCAATCAATATTATAAAAATAATATTAGTAATTAGTCTACTTTTAGTAGTGTCTGCTATCATAATAAGAAAAGGCATATCTAATGTAGGTAATAAAATTATTATTATATTATTCATTAGCTTTGTGTTGTTTTATTCAAATTTTCTTATATTCAGAACTAATGAGCTTCAAAATGTAAAGCAATATTTAAGTACTGTATTGGAGCCAGAAGAAATAATTGCTGGCGACTGGGCCCCCAGGATTGTCTTTGATCTTCCAATAAGGGCAATTTATATAAGTAGTAAATATTGGAATTATTCAAATTTAGATAATATGAAACCAGATTATATTATGGCGAATTATCATTATAATGATGCAGACATATTAAATAAATATCTTCCGGAGAGTAAACAACTTCGTAAAGGGAATGAGGCATATCGTTTTAAGTTAAGTAATCATGATGTTGGTATATGGAAAGTGACTTGGTAATATTTGATTTTCTATAAAACACATTTATAAAAAAGAGGTAAGTAAAGTTTATGAAGCAAAATAGATTTTCATTGTTTATTCAACCAATAGTTAATTTTATATTTATGGGAAGAAGAATTAGAAAATTGTCGTATGATTTTAATAAATTCAATAAAAAGTATAAAAAAGAAATAAAAAAGCAGAATGTAATTTTTTTTTATAAAAGAATTGCTTTTTCATCAACTGAGAGCCTTATTGAAAATTCAAATAGGGAAAAGAAAATAACTGTTTCGCTAACCAGTTATGGTGGGCGTATTGATGATGTTTATCTTGTTATTGAAAGTCTCGGTTTACAAACAGTAAAAGCTGATAGAATTGTACTTTGGTTATCAAAAGATGAGTTTTCACCGGAAACAATTCCCATAATGCTTAAGCGCATGGAAAAACGTGGACTCGTAATTGGTTACTGTGAAGATTTGAGATCATATAAAAAAATTATTCCCTCTCTGGGGAAATACCCAAATGATCTTATTATCACAGCTGATGATGATATTTTATATCCTGAATATATGATTGAAAAACTATACAAAGAATATCTAAAAGAGCCAAATATAATTCATTGTCATAGGGGTCATAGAATCCTTTTTAATGAAAAAGGGGATCTCAAACCCTATAGAAAGTGGGAAAGAGATAGTTTTGTACTAGAAAAATCTCTATTAATTTTCCCAACAAGTGGAGGTGGAGTATTGTATTATCCAGGGTGTTTTCCCGAAGAAGTAGCTAATAGTGAACTTTTTATGGAATTGTGTCCAACAGCAGATGATATATGGTTAAAAGTAATGACCTTGAATAAAGGTATTAAGTGTAAAATAATAAATAGTTCACGAAAATGGAGTGATGATAACATCGATATTACAGTTTCAAATGATATTGGGCTATATGGAATAAATAAGTACCAGAATGATGAACAAATGAAAAATGTCTTTGAGTATTTTAAAATAAAGGATTTAAAAGATTAGTGGTTTTTATTCAGTAGATCAAATCCATGTCTAATATCATCAAGGAGAGAAAAATAAATGCAAGTAGTTTTCTGTGGAGATAATAACATTGCGAAACCAGTAGCAGTTGTTTTGGCATCAATTTCAAACGTATGTGAAGAGAAGAAAGACCTTAAGATAACAATCGTAGGCATAAATTGGTCTCAACAGGAAATTAATTTTGTTAAAGCAGCAGCACCCACAATAGAAGTTGAATTTGTATCCGCCAATCATATAAAACTACCTATAGTGCGCAAAGGGAGGCATGTAACAGCTGCGGCTTACTTGACATTATACCTACCTGAATTGTTACCAGATTCTAAGAAAATTTTATATTTGGATCATGATGTTTTGATTCGAGATGATAGGTTTTTCAGTCTTTGGGACATTCCCCTTGATAATAAACTTCTCGCCGCAGTTCCTACTATTGGAGTCCCCTTTATTGGAAGCAAAAAAGGAATACCAAACTGGAGAGATTTGGGCTTAGATCCACAAGCCCGAATGTTTAATTCCGGAATCGTTTTATTTGATTTAGAGAGATGTCGAAAAGAAAATCTAACAAAGCGAGCAGTTCAATATGCTGAATCAGAAGGGCACAATACACGTTTAGCTGATCAGCAAACTTTAAATGTTGTTCTTAATGGAAATTGGAAAAGTTTACCACTAATTTTTAATGCAGCTATGAAGGTCTTAAATGATAACTCTGGAGTGTTTTCCTTATGGAAGAAGGAAGATGTAGAAATAGCTAGAGACAATCCCTGTATTGTACACTTTTTAGGGGGTAGCAAACCCTGGCATTTAAAATGTAAAACTAAATTTACATCTGAGTGGAGAGATGTTGCAAGTTTATTAGGGTGGTATCCATGGAAAGAGAAACAAAGTATAGGGACTCGCTTCAATATTTTCTTTAAAAATAACCTTCGGAATATTTATAAAAAAATTAGTAAATAATTCCCAGTAAAAGGTATTGAAATACTTTCATTATCCAGAATAATAAAAAATAAATATCAAATGTATTTTAAATTTCATTTAAGAAATTATATTCGGTGAGGAAAATATGAAACGCATTATAACTTATGGTACTTTTGACCTCCTTCATTATGGTCATATAGAATTACTAAAAAGAGCTAAAGCATATGGTGATTATCTAATTGTTGCACTTTCAACAAATGATTTTAATACAATTAAGGATAAGGAATGTTATTTTGACTATGAACATAGGAAAATACTTTTAGAGGCTATTCGATATGTTGACCTGGTAATACCCGAATATTCCTGGAATCAAAAGAAAGAAGATATTTCAAAGTATCATATTGATTTGTTTGTGATGGGAAATGATTGGACGGGTAAATTTGATTTCCTCAAAGATTCATGTGAAGTTATATATCTGGACAGAACACCTGAAATATCCACAACTCAAATAAAGAGTAAAGTTCAATTAGTTGAGAAAATATAGCTAATAAAATTAAGGGTATATGTGAATATTATGGAAAAAAATCTAAAAATACTAAAAAAAATCTATAAAATTTATTTAGATGTACTACCAATACATATTTTAGTAATATATATATTATCATATCTTTTTCCCAGAGATAGAAAATTATGGGCTTTTGGCGGTATGAGTGGAGTCTTATTCTCAGATAATACAAAACACTTTTTTATGTATTTAAACAGAAATCAAAAAAATGATATTTCTTGTGTTTGGATTAGCAAGGATAAAAAAACAGCTTCTGATATACAATCAATGGGAATGAAAGCATATTTTTTGTTTTCCTTTAAAGGTGTTTATTATGCCTTGCGGAGTGGAGTATATATTTTTACCCATTCTTCGAATGATATTTCTTTTTCATTATCCGGAGGTGCAAAGAAAGTAAATCTCTGGCATGGAATCCCGTTGAAGAAAATAAATTATGATAATGAAAATGATGAAAAACGTAATCCAAAAGGTACTATTAATTCTATTCTTACCTTGAGCCAGCGTTTAAGAAAAGAAAGGCCTACACACTATTTGTTATCAACATCTGAATATTTATCTGGTATTTTTACCAGTTCTTTCAGAATTCCTAAAAAAAATATTATTTATTCCGGGTATCCAAGGAATGATGTATTCTTCAATGATCCTTTTAATTTTTTAATCACATCAGAAGAGAAAGCCTTTTATACCAAAATATTTGGGAATAAAAGTCAATCTAAAGAAAAAATATTGATATATTTACCTACATTTCGTAAACCTGAGTTTGAATTAAATTTCTTTCTAAATTTGGATCTTAAAGAACTGGATAAGGTTTTGGTTAATTCTAGGATGACATTAATATTTAAATTGCACCCTAAATCAAAGATTAAAGATGAGATTTTAAAATACAGCTTAAATAAAATACTAATAGCTCCCTGGGAGATGGATCCATATCCACTTATTGCAAAGTCTGATGGTTTAATAACAGACTATTCATCAATATTCTTTGATTATCTGCTAATGGATAAACCGGTTATATTTTTTCCGTATGATTTAGATGATTATATAACGCATAATAGGGACCTCTATTATGATTATGAAGAATTTGTACCAGGTCCTATAGCAAGGACTCAGAATGAACTCTTCAAAATTCTCTCTGAGGTTTTTGTAAATGGAAATGATAATTATAAAAAGAAACGCTATGATATGAAAGTGAAATTTTTCAAATACCATGATGGTTTATCCAGTGAACGTTTATTTCTTGAAATAAAAAATAGAGTTCTTAATAAAGGTGATAAATAATAGAATAGGAGAAATATAAAATGAACAATAATATAAAATACAAAAAACCAATGGTAATAGCCGAAATTGGCTGCAACCACCGTGGAGAGATGGAGACAGCAAAGGAAATGATAAAGATGGCAGCCATCTTTTGTAAAGCTCCTGTTGTAAAATTTCAGAAACGTAATTCAAAAGAGCTTTTAACACCTGAGCAGTACAACGCGCCGCATCCCAATCCAATAAATGCCTATGGAGAAACCTACGGAGCACATCGGGAATATCTGGAATTTTCTGTGGATCAGAATAAACAACTGATGGATTACTGTGATGAGTTTGGTGTGATGTTCAGTACCTCTGTATGGGATATGACATCTGCTAAGGAAATTGCTTCACTAAAACCTAAACTTATTAAAATCCCATCAGCAATAAACACAAATATTCCAATGCTTGAATATCTTTGTGATAATTATGGAGGTCAGATTCATATTTCAACAGGTATGTCTTTAGAAAAGGAAGTTGATGATCTTGTTGAACTTTTTGATAAAAAGGGAAGGGCTAAAGATGTAGTCCTGTATGCCTGCACATCAGGTTATCCTGTTCCTTTTGAAGATGTAAAGCTTCTTGATATTCCGGACATGATTGAGCGCTACGGATCTGTTGTTGGCGAGATAGGCTTTTCCGGACATCATCTTGGAATTGCGATAGATATGGCTGCTTATGCTTTGGGAGCAAGCTGGATTGAACGTCATTTTACCCTGGACCGTACATGGAAGGGTACAGATCATTCCGCATCTCTGGAACCAGATGGGTTGAGGAGGCTTGTACGGGACTTGAATGCTACCCATCTGGCTATGGGTCGGAAGAGCGGCAAGCTTCTGGATATCGAAGTCGTGCAGCGTGAGAAGTTAAAATGGAGAGAGAAATAAGAATGGCTATAGCCTTCATACCTGTACGAGGCGGGAGTAAGTCGATTCCTCTTAAAAACATAAAACCTTTTTGCGGCAAGCCGCTGATATACTGGAACCTTCTTGCTCTTGAAAATGTGGAAAGGGTTGAGAAGATTATTGTTGCAACCGACAGTAATGAAATTGAATTAGCTGCAAAAAGTTTCGGTTTTAAAAAGGTAGAGGTTTACAGAAGAAATCCTGTAAATGCTACAGATACTGCCTCCACTGAATCTGTAATGCTGGAATATATTTTATCCATTCCTGCTGATGCTGATGAGCTTTTTATCCTCGCTCAGGCAACCTCCCCTCTTACACAAAGCAGTGATTTCCAAAAGGCCCTGGATCTTCTGGAAGGAGGGGAATACGATAGCCTCCTTTCCTGTGTACGTTCAAAGCGTTTTTTCTGGAATGAAGATGGAACACCTCTAAACTATGATTATCAGGCACGACCCCGTAGGCAGGATTTTGATGGCCTTCTTATGGAAAATGGTGCTTTCTACATTAATAGGATAGGGAACATAAAAAGAGATAAAAATAGACTTTCAGGTCGTATTGTAAGCTATGAAATGGAAGAATACACTGCTGTGGAAATTGATGAAGAGGATGACTGGATTGTAGCGGAAGCTATTATGCGCCGTCATTTTCTTAAACCTGACGCTTCTCCTTCTGAACCCGTCCAACTCTTTTTAAGTGATGTTGACGGTACCCTGACTGATGCCGGTATGTACTATGACCAGAAGGGAAATGAACTGAAAAAATTCAATACTCACGATGGGAAAGGATTTGAGTTATTGAGAAACCAGGGCATCAAAACAGGGATTTTAACGAGTGAAAATACGGCAATTGTGGATAGAAGGGCAAAAAAACTTAAAATAGATTTTCTTGTTCAGGATGTGAGTAATAAGGGTAAACTACAGGTAGCAATGGATCTGTGTAATAAAATGGATATATCATTATCATCTGTTGCATATATTGGTGATGATGTGAACTGTTTGGAACTTCTGGAATCTGTAGGCTATGCTGCTTGTCCTGCTGATGCAGTTCCAGCTATAAAAGACATCCCCGGGATCAGGGTAATGAAAGCTTCCGGTGGCCATGGGGCTGTTCGTGAATTTATAGGTATGTTGATTGAGCAAAATGATAGAGTCTGAGAGATCTATATCACTGGAAAAAACAGTTGCTTTCCTTATATCCGAAAACCGGAATTCAGATCTTTCTTTAGAAGAACGTCAAAAAATACAGAATAGAAAACGATATGGTAAAATTCTGGGGGTTTTGTATCCATTTGGATTTTTGGGAGGCATGGTCTATTGTCTTTCTGCACTCTGGAAAGGGAATCCTGTTACTTCCTTTCGCGGGATGGTTATTGAAGATCATGCAAACAGGGTAGTTTCCAAATCCCTAGGACGAACCTGGGGAGAAGATTATAAAGAGGATC
>Ga0209633_10001557_pt1 | contig 23299 bp, 21 predicted proteins | sample Cruoilmetagenom1_FD_187290 | JGI IMG/M metagenome (GOLD analysis project Ga0209633, IMG submission 187290) | Oil polluted marine microbial communities from Coal Oil Point, Santa Barbara, California, USA - Sample 1 (SPAdes) (version 2) | ecosystem: Environmental > Aquatic > Marine > Oil seeps ...
GACGATAGTGATATCTCCTTCAAAATCTTTACGAGTAGCTTGAAATTCTACATGTTCTACAGCAACTCCATAATTAGAGTGTAGGGCGTTTCGTACGGCTACTGTCAAGGTTTTTTGAATACTCATAGTCTGTTAAAATATTTTGCGAAAGTACGTAACTATACTGAACTTTCAAAAACGGGAAGAGTCTTCCGTAAATTCTAACAATATAAGCTCTAAAGCTTATATTATTGGAATATAAGTTATATAACTTATAATATCAAAATATAAGGTTTTAAACTTATATTTTTTTGTATATTTGCAGTCAAAAGCAATCAAGGATGAACTACAAAGCAGTCATTACAGGAGATATTATAAATTCTCGTAAAATCGCAGATAAAGAATTGTTGATGAGTGTTTTACAAAATTTATTTATTGAAATTAACACGCGGTTTTCATTTCAAAATCAATTTGAAATTTATCGTGGTGATAGCTTTCAGACATTATTAGAAAACCCAAAACAGGCATTGCGTATCGCATTACTGTTGCGCTTGGGCTTACGAAAGCAATCTCCTGATGCTGTTATTTGGGATGCTCGTATAGGTGTCGGGATTGGAGCAGTAAATTATCTCAACGAAGATATAAAAATATCTAACGGAGAAGCTTTTGAATTGTCTGGTACTAGCTTAGATACCATGAAAAAAAGCGACCAACGCATTCAGATTCAGGTTTCAGATAGTGATTTGAATGCCCAACTCAAGATTCTAAATACTTTGGCAGATGCTATAGTAAATCGCTGGTCAATAAATGCATCTGAAGTAATTTACAGGCAACTTTTATTTGGGGAAACTCAAAGTCAAATAGCTCAAAAGCTAAACATCTCTCAATCGGCAGTTCATCAACGTTTTGCGAATGCTAATTTTGATGCGATAAATACCTATATTAGCTATTTTGAACAGCATATTATAGCAGATAAATAATGGCATTTTCTACAATTTTACTCAGACTTTTTGTTGCTCACTTACTAGGCGATTTTATATTGCAACCTGATAAATGGACCAAAGACAAAGCTAAAAATCGGATTCGTTCCAACTATTTATACATACATGCAGGTATTCACGGAGTACTATCGTATATACTAATCGCTGATTGGAACCAGTTTTGGATACCGCTACTTGTTATGGTTACTCATTGGGGAATAGATCTATTGAAAAGCTACAAAAAACCCAAATTTAAATGGTTTATAATTGATCAGTTGTTGCATGTCGTTAGTCTATTTTTAATAGGGCTCTTTGTATATGGACAATTTGAAGCTTTTTGGAATAGTTTTTCCGAGATTCTGCACAATGATACATTCTGGTGGTTGTTTATCGGATATCTGTTTATCTCAAAGCCTACTGCAATAATTATTAATGTAGCGACTCAGACGTGGCAAAAAGAACTCAAAGATAGTAAGGATAGTCTGCCTAATGCTGGTAAATGGATTGGAATTTTAGAACGAGTTTTAACGCTTACTTTTATTCTTTTCAATCAATTTGCTGCCATCGGGTTTTTAATAGCTGCTAAATCAATTTTTCGTTTTGGTGATTTAACGAATGGAAAAGAACGAAAACTCACAGAATATATCTTAATAGGTACTTTATTAAGTTTTACAATAACCGTGTTAATAGGTGTATTTATTAATGCTCAAATAAGTTAAGATGCAAAAAAAACTAGAAGAGCTTCCAAAATTGGCAGCTGATAAATTAGCGGAGAACAAAAAATATTTTCAAGTTCTCAAAAAACGAACTCCCAAAAATTTGGATGTAGTGGTACACAAACTCCACGACAAGGTTTTTGCCAAAACAGATTGTTTAGATTGCGGAAATTGTTGCAAGACAACAAGTCCTATTTTTACGGAGAAAGATATTCAGCGTATTGCCAAACATTTACGCATGAAAGAATCTAAATTTATAGCACAATATTTAAAAAATGATGAAGATAATTTTTGGGTATTACAAGAAACACCATGTGCCTTTTTAGGAGACGATAATTACTGTTTTATCTATGATGTGCGACCAAAAGCTTGTACTGAATATCCACATACGAAACGTAGAAAATTTATTCAATTGGCTCCGTTAACTATTAAAAATACAGAGATTTGTCCAGCAGTTTATGACATTGTCGAAGGTTTAAAAAAAGAAATAAAAATACAGGTTGGCAGTAATAAAGGGAAGGTTGATTAAAAACAAGCACTAGTCACTAGGCAATAGGCAATTTACAACAAGACACTCAAATACCAGAAACTAAATCCGATTAGTAAAATAATACTAATCACACTCCAAATTTTCAGAAATAAAGAAGGTTGCCATTCAAAAGGCATGTGTTTGCTAGATACCAACCAAAGGTTGGCAATGGCATAAAATGGAGTTGTTAAAAAGGACACAATAGTCGCCACTTTAATCATCGTACCCATGCTAGATGTAAAAAAAGCTAGTATAATTATCGTACCAAAAGTCAGTATTAGCAACCAAAAAAGATACGGATGCTTATGGGGTTTGTTCGTCAATAATTCTGTGGTTTTTACCATTGCCTTTGGCGAAGCATCCAAGGCGGTTAAGGTCGTGCTAAACATAGCAGTTAAAGCAGCGACACCTACAATCCAGCCCATTCCGTTTCCGAGGTTAATGCTGTATAGATCAATAAGCTGATTTGCAAAAACACCAGCTTTAGGACTTAAAGATTCACCTGATTGAAATAATACAAAAGTTCCCAATCCCATAAATAAAATACCCGTTAGTATAGTGGTCATAAAACCAGTATTAAAATCAAATATAGCCTGTGGCGTATCGAATGTTGTTCCAATAGATTTTTGTTTTTCTTGTGTCCAAATAGATTGCCAAATAGTGACATCTAACGGAGCTGGCATCCATCCTAAAAAAGCTATTAAAAATCCTACTTCTATAGTTCCTTCAGGAATACTTGGGATCCAACTAATAGCACTATTTGTTTGAAAAGCTGCCACTACCACCGCAATAATAGAACTCAAGGTCAGAATAATTACAATAATTTTGATGAGCCTGTCTAAAAAACCATAACGCCCTTTATATAGTATGAAAACGCTGATAACAAGGATTACGATACTCCAAATTAATACGTTATTCGTAAGCCCAAAGAGGTTAACAGCCAAACCAGCAGTGACGATCGTTACCGCAGCTTGAATGGTAAACATGGTCACTAAAGTCAAGACAAAATAAAGGATTAATATAGGTTTTCCTAGGCGACGATAGCCATCAATTAGATTTTCACCAGTTGCAGTTGTATAGCGCGGTGCAAATTGAAAAAAAGGATATTTTATAAAGTGAATTAAAAGTAATGCCCATAATAAACCAAAACCATAATCAGCTCCTGCACGTGTAGATTGCACCAAGTGCGATACACCAATAGCAGCTCCAGCAAATAATAATCCTGGCCCTAGTTTTTTAAAAAAGGATAGCATTTAATTTGTTCGTGTAATTTTTGCTCCTAGAGCACGTAAGCGCTCATCAATTCGTTCATAACCTCGGTCAATTTGTTCGATATTATGAATGGTGCTAACACCATCCGCTGATAAAGCTGCAATTAATAAGGAGATTCCTGCTCGAATATCAGGAGAGGTCATCACTGTTGATCGTAGTGGGCTTTTATGATTGTTACCTATAACTGTGGCACGATGTGGATCACAAAGAATTACTTGCGCGCCCATATCAATGAGCTTATCGACAAAAAACAAACGGCTTTCAAACATTTTTTGATGAATGAGTACACTACCTTTAGCTTGCGTTGCTACGACTAAAACAATACTCAATAAATCAGGTGTAAAACCAGGCCAAGGAGCATCTGATACAGTTAAAATAGAGCCATCCATATAGCTTTGTACTTCGTAACTATCTTGAGCGGGAATATAAATATCGTCGTTGCGATTTTCTAGTTTGATGCCCAATTTTCTAAAAACACTTGGAATTTGTCCTAAGTCTTTCCAACTTACATTTTTAATGGTTAACTCAGAACGTGTCATAGCTGCCATGCCAATCCAACTACCAATTTCGATCATGTCTGGTAAGATGGTGTGTTCGCAACCATTTAGAGATGTTACACCTTCAATCTTTAGTAAATTTGATCCGACTCCGGTTATTTTGGCGCCCATACTATTCAACATTTTAGATAATTGTTGAAGATAGGGTTCGCAAGCTGCATTATAGATTGTAGTAGTGCCTTTTGCTAAAACAGCCGCCATAATAATGTTAGCTGTGCCTGTAACGGAGGCTTCATCTAGGAGCATATCAGTGCCGTGTAATTCATCGGCTTCTACACCATAGAAAAATTCTTTTTCATTATAGCGAAAATCTGCACCGAGTTTGATAAATCCTTCAAAGTGAGTATCTAATCGTCGACGTCCGATTTTATCTCCACCAGGTCTTGGGATGTAACCTTTACCAAAACGAGCAAGTAACGGTCCCACTAACATAATCGAGCCTCTTAATTGACTTCCATCTTCTTTAAACTCTTCAGATTCTAAATAGTTTAGATTTATTTCATCGGCTTGAAAAGAGTAGGAGTTAGGTCCGAGTTTTTCAATTTTGACCCCTAATTCACCTAAGATAAAGATTAATTTATTGACATCTTTTATGTCAGGGATGTTATTTATTTGAACTTTTTCGGGAGTTAATAGAATTGCATTTAAAACTTGTAATGTTTCGTTTTTTGCCCCTTGTGGTATAATTTCACCTTGGAGTTTGTGACCTCCTTCAATTCTAAAAGTTCCCATGTTTTAGTATCTTTTTTTCTTAGTATATTTTGTGTTCTTCTTATTCTGTGTAGTACGATGTTGTTTTTTTTGTCCTTTCATCAGTAATTGTGAAGAAACTAATGGATATTTATCAACATCAAGTGTCAGTTCATTATTTGAAAGTTCTTCTAAATGTTTTTTGATAATACTATCAGATACTGTATCCTTATTCCAGATCAGGTAGCATTTTTTCATATGATTGCCAATGGTCTGAATGAGTAAGTCTTTCTTCTCATCTTGTTCCCAAGAGATGGCAATGTCAATCATAGTCTGCATATTATGACCATAATATCTATATTTTGAGGCAGATTTAGGATAGGCTAATTTACCAGGTTTTTCTTGCAGTTCTTCTTTTGATGGTTTTGGGTAAGGAGATTCAACATCTAAATTAAACTCAGAAATGATAAATAGTTGATCCCATAATTTATGTTTAAAATCAGGGACATCTCGCAAATGCGGTTGTAAATTACCCATTACATCTATAATCGCTTTAGCCATTTTATTGCGTTCTTCTTTATCTTGAAGTTGAATACAATGATCCACTAATTTTTTTACATGCCTTCCATATTCAGGGATTGCCATTCCTGGTCTTTCAGAATTATATTCTAAATCAAATGTCATAAATTTATATCGTATTTTATCTAATGCAAATTACTTATTTTTTTTAGAATTTTTGAATGTTTTTACACTTTATAATTTAGTGGAATAAAATTCTAATCCGTTTAATAGTATTTTTTGCTGAAAAAACGTCATAAGTATCAGTTACTTAGCGTCAAATTGTCTGATAAAAGCTGTTTGTATTGTATTGGAATATTTATTGATTACCTAGTGTTATAAAAAGAGATGCATCAAATATTGTATCACGATGAATGAAAATGTATAACCTAAAAAAAAATAATTATGAACTTTAATAATTTTACCATAAAATCGCAAGAAGTAGTGCAACAAGCGCAACAGATTGCGCAAGGATATGGACATCAACAAATTGAAAATGCCCATTTATTAAAAGCGATGCTTGAAGTAGATGAGCATGTAACTCCTTTTTTATTACAAAAAACAGGTGTGAACTTACCGATTATCACAAAGACTTTAGATAGTATTTTGACAAGCTTCCCTAAAGTAAGCGGCGGTGATCTCATGCTGTCTCGAAAAGCAAATAAAACATTATTGGATGCTAGTACTGTCGCTAAAAAAATGAAAGATGAATATGTAACACTTGAGCATCTTTTAGTTAGTATTATTAAGTCAGATGGCAAAACGGCGCAACTTTTAAAAGATAGTGGTGTCACCAAAAAAAACCTTGAAGCTGCTATCTTAGAAATCCGAAAAGGATCTAATGTACAATCTCAAAGTGCTGAGGATACCTATAATTCGTTAAAGAAATATGCCAAAAATTTAAATGAGTTAGCTAAGACTGGAAAACTAGATCCGGTGATTGGTCGCGATGAAGAAATTCGTAGAATATTACAAATATTGTCAAGACGAACCAAAAACAATCCTATTTTAATTGGAGATCCTGGAGTTGGTAAAACAGCCATTGCTGAAGGATTAGCACATCGTATTATTAGAGGTGACATCCCCGAAAATTTAAAAGATATTCAACTCTTTTCGTTAGATATGGGTGCTTTAATTGCAGGGGCAAAATACAAAGGAGAATTTGAAGAACGTTTGAAATCAGTGATTAAAGAAGTGACCGCTGCCGAAGGTAACATTGTGTTGTTTATTGATGAAATTCATACGCTTGTCGGTGCTGGTGGTGGACAAGGTGCCATGGATGCAGCTAATATTTTAAAACCAGCTTTGGCTCGTGGTGAACTTCGGGCAATAGGTGCCACAACCTTAGATGAATATCAAAAGCATTTTGAGAAAGATAAAGCACTTGAACGACGTTTTCAAAAAGTTTTGGTTGATGAACCCGATACCGAAAGTGCCATTTCTATTTTACGTGGAATTAAAGACAAATATGAAGCACATCATAAGGTGCTGATTAAAGATAACGCCATTATTGCGGCAGTTGAGTTATCGCAACGTTATATTACTTCACGTTTTTTACCCGATAAGGCGATCGATTTAATGGATGAAGCTGCGGCTAAAATTCGGATGGAGATCAATTCAAAACCAGAAGAATTAGATGTGTTGGATCGTAAAATCATGCAATTAGAAATTGAAATAGAAGCTATTAAACGTGAAAATGATCCTAAGAAAGTTGCCAGTTTACAAAAAGAAGTAGCTGATGTGCGCGAAGAACGGAATGTGTTAAATGCAAAATGGATCAATGAAAAAGAAGTAGTAGATACCATTCAAAATACAAAGAATGCTATCGAATCCTTTAAAATGGAAGCCGAACAAGCCGAACGTGAAGGAAATTATGAAAAAGTTGCCGAACTGCGCTACGGAAAAATAAAGGATTCTGAAGAGCGATTACTTGAATTACAAGCCAAAATTGCGCAAAATCAAGAAGATGCATTAATCAAAGAAGAGGTAACTGCAGATGATATTGCAGAAGTAGTTGCTAAGTGGACAGGTATTCCCGTCCAAAAAATGTTGCAATCAGAACGAGAAAAGTTGTTACATCTTGAAACTGAATTACACAAACGAGTGATAGGGCAAGATGAAGCCATACAAGCTGTTTCTGATGCAGTTCGTCGTTCTCGAGCAGGTTTGCAGGATACCAAAAAACCCATTGGTTCTTTCTTGTTTTTAGGGACAACTGGTGTAGGGAAAACTGAATTAGGAAAAGCATTAGCCGAGTACTTATTTGATGATGAAAGCGCACTGACACGTATAGACATGAGTGAGTACCAAGAAAGACACGCGGTTAGTAGATTAGTTGGAGCACCTCCAGGTTATGTCGGATATGAAGAAGGAGGACAATTGACCGAAGCGGTTCGTAGAAAACCGTATTCAGTTGTGTTACTTGATGAGATTGAAAAAGCACATCCTGATACGTTTAATATACTTTTACAAGTATTAGACGAAGGTCATTTAACGGATAATAAAGGTCGAAAAGCCGATTTTAGAAATACGATTATAATTATGACTTCTAATATGGGTGCACACATCATTCAAGAGCGTTTTGAGAATTTTAAAATGGAAAATAGAGATCAAGTTACCGCAAGAGCAAAAGAGGAAGTCGTTGATTTACTCCATAAAAATATCCGACCAGAGTTTCTCAATAGAATTGATGAAATCATCATGTTTACGCCTCTAAATGAAGCTGAAGTGAGTCAAATTGTAGAACTGCAATTGCAGAAATTAACAAATATGCTACAAAATCAAAATATTGATTTTAGCTATACAGCAGAAGCTTTAAGAAGTTTAGCACACAAAGGTTTCAACCCTCAATTTGGAGCACGACCCATAAAACGAGTGATTCAACGTGAGGTCTTAAACGAATTGTCTAAAGAAATCTTAGCAGGAAAAGTTACGGCAGAAAGTAAAATTTTATTAGATGCCTTTGATGAAAAATTAGTTTTTAGAAATCAATAAACTTGGAATAGAGTTTTTTTAAAGCCTATCAAATAGATTTTGATGGGCTTTTTTTATACACCTGTGTAGGTAACAAAATTACGAGGCGTTTCATAAAGCGTAATCTCTAAAGCAAGATTTTTAGGAATATGAGGGCGCAATTTATTCCAGATAACTACAGAAATGTTCTCAGCAGTTGGGTTGAGTTTTTTAAATTCAGGCACTTGAATGTTGAGATTTTTATGATCAAACTCTTCTTCAACTTTATCCTTTATTAAATCTTTTAGTACCTTCATATCCATCACAAAACCCGTACGAGGATTAATCGCTCCAGTAACCGAAACGACAAGTTCATAGTTATGACCGTGAAAATGAGGATTCGCACATTTTCCAAAGACATCTTCATTGCGATCATCAGACCATTCATTGTTATAAAGACGATGTGCTGCGTTAAAATGTGCTTTTCTATTTACAGTAATTGGCATAGTGCTTAAAAAGTTTATTTTTTATCTTGTTCTCGTTCTACTTTCATCACGCCATCAATACTTTTTAAGTTGGCTATCAAAGTTTTTAGTTGATCTATGTTTTTTACGCTTACGCGGATATGTCCTTCAAAATAACCCTCTTCACTCGATATATTAATTCGTTGAATATTGACACTCATGGCATTTGAGATCACCAAAGTAACATCGTTGACAATACCCACATTGTCAATTCCAGAGACCATAATATTCACTTTAAACTCGCGTTGTGTCGAGTCTATCCATTTTGCTTTTAAGGTTCGATACCCATAATTAGCACGCATACTTACTGCATTTGGACAATCTACTTTGTGTAATTTAATGCCTTCGTTTATAGTAATAAATCCAAAAACTTTATCACCAGGAATTGGATTACAGCACTTTGCGTTAATATAAGGTAGGGTTTCTTCATCTTTTCCAAAGACTAATAAATCAAATTTTTGAGTAACCTCATCTATTTCATTAGATGTGTGAGTTGTTTTTTTTCGTTTCGTTTTTGATTTGAAAAAAGAGTAAAGTGCATTGTTTTTTTGATTGGCAAAATTTTTTAAATCGATATTCGAAATAGAACCATTACCTATTCTATAAAATAAATCTAAACTTGTTTTTAACTTAAAAAAGTTAACAAGGTCATTGATGGTTTGTTCGTTATATTTAACTTTTAAAGATCGAAGTTTACGTCTTAAAATTTCCTTTCCTTCTTCACCTAATTTTTTTTGCTCTTCTTTGAGTGCATTTTTAATTTTTGACCGTGCACGAGAAGTCACTGCATAATCTAGCCAAGCTAATTTCGGTTTTTGATTATTTGAGGTGATAATATCTACTTGGTCACCACTTTTAAGTTCTTTACTAAGCGGTACAATTTTTCCATTTACTTTTGCACCGCGGCATTTTGAGCCTACATCGGTATGAATGGCATAGGCAAAATCAATAGGAGTTGCTCCTTTAGGAAGCGATTTAATATCTCCATTTGGTGTGAAGGTATAGATTTCTTTTGAATAGAGATTTAATTTAATGTTCTCCACAAAATCTACTGCATTGGCTTCTGTGTTTTCTAAGGCATCCTTGAGTTTGTTGAGCCAATTTTCTAGTCCAGTTTCTTTAATATGACCGTGTTTGTAACGATAGTGTGCCGCATAACCTTTTTCAGCAATTTCGTTCATCCGTTTGGATCGAATTTGTACTTCAACCCATTTTCCTTCAGGACCCATTACAGTTGTATGCAATGCTTCATAACCCGTTGACTTTGGTTGTGTCATCCAATCTCTAAGTCGAACGGGATTCGGAGTAAGATGCTCGGTAACAATAGAGTATATCTTCCAGGCATCGTGTTTTTCATCTTTACTTTTTGGATCAAATATAATTCGAATGGCAAACTTGTCATAGACTTCATCAAAATCGACACCTTGCTTTAGCATTTTTTTACGGATAGAAAAAATAGATTTAGTTCGACCTTTTATTTCTAAGTCAAAACCTTCTTTTTCTAATGATTTTCTGATAATCTCAGAAAACTCCTCGATATACGCATCACGTTGATCTTTGGTTTCTTTAATATGTTTAGCAATGTCATAATATACTTCGGGTTCGGTATATTTTAAACCATAATCTTCAAGTTCTGTTTTAATGGTATATAGGCCGAGTCGATGCGCCAAAGGAGCATAGATAAATAAGGTTTCAGAGGCGATTCTTGCTTGCTTATCTGCAGGCATGGAATCAAGTGTTTGCATATTATGATACCGATCTGCAATTTTGATAAGTATAACACGAACATCATCATTGAGCGTTAACAACATCTTTCGATAATTTTCAGCTTGAATCGAAGCATCGTCCTTTTTAAGATGTGATATTTTTGTTAAGCCGTTTACAATTCGTGCTACAGTTTCACCAAAAAGCTGTTCAATATCTTCAATGGTATAATCGGTATCTTCGACGACATCATGAAGTAGCGCAGCCATAATTGAAATGGCACCCAATCCAATTTCATCTGCGACAATTTTTGCAACGGCAATCGGGTGAAAAATATAAGGTTCACCACTACGTCTACGCTGTTCTTTATGTGCTTCAACTGCTAGATCAAAAGCTTTACGAATCCCTTTTTTATCCTCTGTAGATAATTCTTGATACGTGCCTTTTAACAAGTCTTTGTACAGACGTGTTAATTCTTTTTGTTCTTCTTCTATGGTCGCAGTATATGCCATAGGGTAAAAGTAGAAAATTAATTAAGAATTCAGAATTTTGGATTAAGTATTTTTAAATAGATGTGTTTTTTTACTTCTAAACAAATCAACAAATCGACATATTACTGCATCAATGCAGCAACCCGTTGAGCCAGACTAGGATGTGAATAATGCATATATACATAAAATGGATGTGGAGTCAAATTGCTTAGCGAATTTTTAGATAGTTTTTTAAGAGCAGTGATTAGTGGTTTTCCATCATAATTAGTTTTTGCATACGTATCTGCTTGGTATTCAAATTTTCTTGACAACAAGTTCATTAATAAACCTGTAATTTCAGAAATAGGACTGTATAAAATACCAAAAGCGATAATACCGATGTGAAAACTTGGAATGCTTACGCCTAAAGCTTCTGCCAATAAAGGACTATCAATAAACAACGAAAGAATAAATAAGGTTATTCCGGTCGTTATAATGGATAAAAATAGATTGTAAATCGTATGTTTTTTTTGATAATGCCCAATTTCATGGGCAAGAACTCCGACAATTTCATCAGTTTCTAAATCATTAATTAAGGTATCATACAAAACAATACGTTTTTTAGGACCAAAACCTGCAAAATAGGCATTTGCTTTGGTGGAGCGTTTACTACCGTCAATTACAAAAATAGTATCCAACTTAAAGCCTACTTTTGTAGTAAATGAATGGATAGCTTCCTTTAAATCACCTGCTTCTAGAGGACTTTGCTTGTTAAAAAGCGGCACAATCAATGTCGAGTAAAACATATTGATAAATACAGAGAAAACAGTGACCAATCCCCAAGTATATAACCAAAAGTTTTGCCCCGTTTTTTCATAAAACCAGAGAATAGCAAAGAGTAATCCACCACCAATTAGTACCATTAATAAAAGCCCTTTTACTTTATCCAACCAATAAGTAGTTTTTGAGGATTTATTAAACCCAAACTTTTCTTCAATAACAAAAGTGTGATAATACGAAAATGGTGTACTGATTACATCATTCCCAATGAGCAGTATTCCTATGAACAACATACTAATCAATATGGAGTTATCTACATAGGAACGCACCCAGGAATCGACCCAAGCAAATCCATCTAAAAAGAAAAAAACTAACAGTACTATAATACTAAATAAGGATGACCATTTTGAAAACTGGTAATTGGTTCTTTTATAGTCTTGTGATTTTAGGTATTCCTCTTCATCAAATATCCCTTCTAAGAGTTTCGGAATAGGATCCTTATAATGTTTTGAATTGAGAAAATCTAAATAGCTATTCCAGATAAATTCTAGTATAATTATGCCAATTAGTATGTAAAATAAGGCTTGTGGTGTCATTCTTTAAGTTAAGTATTTTAGGGCAAAAATAAACAAGCTTATTGTTTTATGCCTAGTATTCTCGAAAAGAATACTAAAAAATACTAGGTTTGAGATTAACAAGTAGAAAACTATCTATAAATACAAAGAGACCGTTTACACAGTCTCTTTGTACGAATTATAGCAAAGTTCTTAAACTAATTTATTCCAAGTTCAATTTCTGTAACTTCATCACCTACAGTTTGAGTAGCAAAATTATCACATTCGCCTTCACCATAGTTAATAATAATTGTATTTTCGGCGCCTTCTATAGTGATGACAAGCTCTCCACTAACTGGGAACTTACATCCATTGATGTAATGAAGACTCGTTGTGATCTCCATAGAAAAGCTTAATCCATCTTCATTTACACCGTTAGAAGTTCCTGTGACATCGTAGGCATCATCTGCAAATAACCAAGTGTCTGCACCTTCAACCATTTCACTGTAACGAGTGCATTCCCAAGTTATGATGGTGCCATCAGCATTGGTAACTTTTCCATCTATAACTTTGCGAGTCCATGTTAAGTTTTCTATATCGTTAAGCCCTGTGTTTTCGATTGTTCGGGTACCTTCAACTTGATTTTCATTCATAAAGAAGTTTTCGTAAGTTGTGGTTCGTAATGAGCCTTCTGTTTTCCAATTTGCTGTTAATGTTGTGTGAATTTTTCCTGATCGCGTAATGCCAAAAAAACTTGTACATTCTCCTGTGCCAAAGTCAATAATCCAATTTATAGGCCAAAATTCGCCATTTTCATTAGGAATAATTTCGACATCAAAGCAAGGAAAATAGTTTGCTGATTTTGATATTTCTTCATTACTTGTAGCTTCTTCGACATCGTCGTTAACATACAATTCTGCGATTTTTAAAAGAGAATCTACATCTACATCTTTAGTTTCGGTTTCATTTGTTTGACAGGCTGTGAAAAGAATTGCCGTACCGATAAGTGCAATTACTGTTAATCTCAAAGTTTTCATAATTTTAATGGGATTAGAGTTAATAATTATTTTTAATAGATATTTAATCTTGATATTCAGCATGTTGTGTTTAAATGCAAGTACAAAGTTGAGATAGATAAAACGATTTATTGTTATATAATATTGTGTTTTTGTTATAATCTTTACACAATTTTTATAAAATTCAGTTGAATAGTTATAATTTAAGCCTGTTACATGTATTGAATAGAATCATAAGTAAATTTTGGAAGTAATTTTTAGCTCTAGTGACTTATCTATTATCAATCTAAGTAATAGCTATAACTAATGAGATATTATATTTTTTTAATCCTTACTTTTGCAAACAATTTAAACAGCTAAAATAGTTTATGCGTACTAAATCATCTTCTAAAAAAAACATCAATGTAGTGACTTTGGGTTGCTCTAAAAATTTATATGATTCTGAAGTCTTGATGGGCCAATTAAAAGCCAATGATAAAAGGGTAGTTCATGAAAATGATGCTGATTCAGATGTTGTGGTGATCAATACTTGTGGTTTTATTGGTGACGCTAAAGAGGAATCAATCAATACGATCTTACATTATATCCAAGAGAAAGAAGCTGGAAATATAGAAAAGGTGTTTGTAACAGGTTGTTTAAGCGAGCGCTATAAACCTGATTTAGAAAAAGAAATTCCTGATGTAGATGCTTATTTTGGCACACATGATTTACCCAATCTATTAAAAGTTTTAGGTGCAGATTATAAAAAAGAATTGGTAGGTGAACGTTTAACCACCACACCAAAGCATTTTGCTTATTTAAAAATTGCAGAAGGTTGTGATAGACCCTGTTCGTTTTGTGCCATACCATTGATGCGTGGAAAAAATATTTCACAACCCATCGAAGATTTAGTAGCAGAAGCAACCAAGTTGGCTGAAAATGGTGTAAAAGAGTTGATTTTAATTGCTCAAGATTTAACCTATTATGGTTTAGATCTTTATGGAAAACGTCGTTTAGCAGATTTGCTTACCGAGTTGGTGAAAATTGATAGTTTAGAATGGATACGATTGCACTATGCATATCCTACAGGTTTTCCGTTAGATGTATTAGAGGTGATGAAGAACGAATCCAAAATCTGTAACTATATAGACATCCCATTACAACATATCAATTCTGATATATTAAAATCAATGCGCCGTGGGCACAATAGAGCAGTTACTGAAAAACTGCTAACTGACTTTAGAACAGCTGTTCCAGATATGGCTATTCGAACAACTTTAATAGCTGGATATCCGGGCGAAACGAGAGAACAATTTGAGGAGATGAAACAATGGGTTGCCGATTCACGTTTTGATCGATTGGGTGTTTTTGCCTACTCGCACGAAGAAGATACACATGCGGCAAAATTAATTGATGCTATTCCTGAAGAAGAAAAACAAGTGCGTGTAGCTGAAATAATGGAGTTACAAGCCGGTATTTCATTTGATTTAAACCAACAAAAAGTAGGAAAGATTTTTAAATGTATCTTTGATAGGCAAGAAGGTGATTATTTTATTGGTAGAACCCAATACGATTCACCCGATGTAGATAATGAGGTTTTAGTTGATGCAAAAAAACATTATATTAATATTGGTAAATTTATCGATATTAAAATTACAGAAGCGACTGATTTTGATTTGATTGGTGAGCCTGTCTAGTTTTACCGCAAAGGCGCAGAGACGCAAAGAAAAAAAAGATTAAGTATTAATAGAATAAATAAATAGCATCTTAGCAGTTAAAAAAATAATGAAATCAAGAACTTTAATAAATTTTCATGTACCATTAATTAAAGATGGCATTCAACGAATAGCGAATAATTTTTAAACTTTGCGCCTTAGCGTAAAAAAAATAATGAAATCAAGAAATGAATTAAATAGTATTGCAACAGATATTGTTGATGCAGTATTTAAAGTTCACAAAGAAGTTGGACCTGGATTGTTAGAGAGTGTTTATGAGTTATCTTTGTTACAAGAATTTAAGTTGAGAGGTATAAAAGCAGAAAGTCAAGTGTCAATTCCTTTACAGTATAAAGGGGTTGAATTATCAAAAGATTTTAAAATTGATATTCTTGTTGCAGATGATATAATTTTAGAATTAAAAGCAGTTGAAACCATCCTACCAGTGCATAAAGCACAGCTTATTTCATATTTAAAACTAGCAGAAAAAAGATTAGGTTTTTTAATAAATTTTAATGTACCATTGATCAAGGATGGCATTCAACGAATAGCAAATAATTTTTAAACTTAGCGCCTTTGCGCCTTAGCGGTAAAAAATGCAAGAACACAGATTATCAGACTGGTTACCTACAACTAATCGCGAAGTAAAAATTCGAGGTTGGGATGCCTTAGATGTGATCATCTTTAGCGGTGATGCCTATGTCGATCACCCTGCGTTTGGACCTGCAGTTTTGGGTAGGATTCTAGAAAATTTAGGTTTGCGAGTGGCTATAATACCGCAACCTAATGTAAACGACAACCTACAGGATTTCGAGAAAATGGGTACGCCCAAGCTCTTTTTTGCTGTAACTTCGGGTGCGATGGATTCTATGGTGAGTAATTATACCGCTAATAAAAGACAGCGCGATAAAGATGCTTATACACCAAATGGAGATAAGGGCTTTAGACCCGATTATGCGACTACCGTATATAGTAAAATCTTAAAGGAAAAGTTCCCCGAAGTCCCTGTCGTTATTGGTGGAATCGAAGCTTCTTTACGTCGAGTGACTCATTATGATTATTGGAGTGATAAACTAAAAACCAACATTCTAACGGAATCAAATGCTGATTTGTTAGTTTATGGAATGGGTGAGTTACCCTTAAAAGAATTGGTGTTTCTATTACAAAAAGGCGTGCCCTTTCATTCGATAAAAACGATTAAACAGACAGCAGTTTTAATTCCGAAATTTGATAAGATTCCCAAAAATAAAAATTGGGATGATGTGGAGATTCATTCACATGAAAAGTGTTTACAAGACAAGAAATCATTTGCATCTAATTTTAAAATTATCGAACAAGAATCAAATAAAGTTTTTGGTCGTAGAATCTTACAAGAAGTATCCAATGATACCTTGGTTATCAATCCGCCATATGCAACGATGACCGAGAAAGAAGTTGATGCTTCGTTTGATTTACCGTTTACCAGATTGCCACATCCAAAATATAACAAAAGAGGAGCGATTCCAGCTTTTGAAATGATTAAGTTCTCGATTAATATTCATCGAGGTTGTTTTGGTGGCTGTAGTTTTTGTACGATTTCCGCACATCAAGGTAAATTTATTGCGAGTCGTAGTAAGGAATCTGTTCTGAAAGAAGTCGATGCAGTTACGAATATGCCCGATTTTAAAGGTTATTTATCTGATATTGGTGGACCTTCGGCTAATATGTATCAGATGAAAGGTAAGATTCAATCCATCTGTGACAAATGTATTTCACCATCTTGTATTTCGCCAGTGGTGTGTTATAATTTAGATACTTCGCACAAACCACTAACTGAATTATACCAAGCGGTTGATAAACATCCTAAGGTCAAAAAGTCATTTATTGGTAGCGGTATTCGCTATGATTTATTAGTTCCTGAATTTAACAAAAATGCAGATCCAAAAGAATTAGCAGCCTACACCAAAGAAGTGATGACCAAACATGTGTCAGGTCGATTAAAAGTGGCTCCTGAGCACACATCTGATCCGGTTTTAAAGATCATGCGTAAGCCTTCGTTTAGGTATTTTCATTCTTTTAAAAAGCAATTTGATGAAATCAATAAGAAGTTACGTCTGAATTTACAGTTGATTCCTTATTTTATTTCGAGTCATCCTGCGAGTGAGTTAGAGGATATGGCAAATTTGGCATGTGAAACTAAAGATATGGGCTTTCAATTAGAGCAAGTTCAGGGTTTTACACCAACACCCATGACCGTTGCTACTGTGATTTATTATAGCGGTCATCATCCTTACACGCTAAAGAAAATCTATACACCTAGAACTAAAAAGGACAGAACGGAGCAACACCAATTTTTCTTTTGGTACAAACGCGAACATCAAGCATGGATTCGTAAAACGCTCACACGTATCAATAGAATGGATTTGCTACAAAAGTTATTGCCTACAAAGAAAAAGAGATAGTTTTTTAAGCTTGATTGTTGTTTTTGGAATTTGAATTATGCATATTATTTGTAGAAATTCATATATCATTGGATGTAGCCTTTTAAAATGAAACCATATCTTTTTGTGGTAGAGTCTTGAAAAATTTAAAAACTTCTCTATTAGTTCTTAAGTATTCCAAAACTATATTGTGAATAAGTAATTTAAAAATTTCATCCAATTCAAACTGATTATGAAAAAAAAATAAGATTTTTGTATGTAAGTGAACTATAATCAATAGCATTGCAGTAGATGAGAAAATATAGTGAGATAAAAGAAAAGATCAATTTCAACGTCATTAAAGAAAATGGTGAAGGATTAGCTTATTTAACCCATTATCTACATCATAATAAAAATGGTATTTCAAAATATTATAGACAAAATGCTGAAAAATACGTTGACAGTATTGTCTCTGAACCTTTATTTCCCGAATATTTAGATTTAAAATTTGATATTCCATTTCCGCCAAACAAAAAATCTGATTTTACTTTTATTGATTTATTTGCTGGAATCGGTGGTTTTAGAATAGCCATGCAAAATTTAGGTGGAAATTGTGTATTTTCATCTGAGATTGATAAATATGCTAAAAAAACCTATGATGCAAATTTTGGTGAGGTGCCTTTTGGAGATATAACAGAAATAAATGAAAATGATGTACCAGAACACGATGTTTTATGTGCTGGATTTCCTTGTCAATCATTTTCAATAGCAGGTAAACGAAAAGGATTTAAAGATGAGACGCGTGGAACTTTATTTTTTGATATTGCTCGAATAATTGAAGTAAAACAACCTAAAGCTTTTTTTCTTGAGAACGTAAAAGGATTAAGAAGTCATGACAAAGGACGAACTTTAAATACAATATTAAAGGTTTTAAGGGATGATTTGAATTATTATGTGCCAGAACCTGAAATAATTAATGCTAAGGATTTTGGAGTACCACAAAACAGAGAGCGAATTTTTATTATTGGTTACAGAAAAGACCAAAATATTACTGAATTTGAATATCCAAAAGCTCCAAAAAAGAAAGTGAAATTTTCAGACGTAAAAGAAAAAAATGAAGTTTCTGTTAAATATTATTTATCGACTACTTATCAAAACACTTTAATTAATCATAAGCAACGTCACGCAAATAAAGGTAATGGATTTGGATATGCTATTATTCCAGATAATCAATGCGCAAATGCAATTGTTGTTGGTGGAATGGGAAGAGAAAGAAATATTGTAATTGATTGTAGATTAACAGATTTCACCCCTGTAACCAAGATTAAGGGTAAGGTTAATAGAGACGGTTGGCGTAGAATGACACCAAGAGAATGGGCAAGATTACAAGGTTTTCCTAATAGTTTTGTTATTCCTGTTTCAGATGCTCAAGCTTACAAACAATTTGGAAACTCTGTTGCAATACCTGCTATTCAAGCAACAGCTAAAGTATTAATCGATAAAATTGCAAAAAATGCTAAAAGGAAATAAAGGAGAATGGAGCGAAATCTATACATTATTAAAATTATTAGGTGACAAAGAAATTTTTGTTGGAGATGAAAACCTTAATAAAATACCTGAGTTACTTTATCCAATTGTAAAAATATTAAGGGATGAAAGTAATGGGAACCTTGAATATACTGTTAAAGATGAATTGATATTAGTAAGTGATAATGATAATGAATTTTCGATTCCAGTAATAAAATTTAAAGAACAAGCCAAAATACTTTTAGTAAAAATAAAAGAAGCAAAAAGTAGTTCATTTACAATACCCGAAATAGATGCTTTTTTAGATGAAATTAATTGTGCTACATTAAAAGCTAAATCGTCATTAAAAACAGATATTAGAATTATAATACACGATTTAAAAACAAACTTACAACCAGAGTTAGGATTTAGTATTAAATCACAATTAGGTAGTGCATCTACTCTATTAAATGCAGGAAAAACAACTAATTTTATTTATAGTATTACAAATTGTGATTTATCAAAAAATGATATTGCTAGAATAAATTCTCTAGATTCTAGAAGTAAAATTAAAGACAGATTAGAACAATTATTAAACAAGAAATATAAAATTGAGTTTTTAAAGACTGAAAAAGAAATTTTTGGTAATAACCTGAGATTAATTGATAGTCTTTTACCTAACATTTTAGCTGAAATACTGTACTTGTTTTTTACTTCAAGTATTTCAAATATAAAAGATTTAGTTGAGGAATTGGAGAAAACAAATCCATTAAAATTTGACACTTCTAATCATCATAAGTTCTACGAGTATAAAATAAAGAAGTTTTTAACTGAAGTAGCTTTAGGCATGATGCCATCAAAAGTTTGGAATGGGATATATGATGCAACTGGTGGTTATTTAGTGGTAAAAGAAAATGGTGATATATTGAGTTATCATATATACAATAGGAATAAATTTGAAAATTACTTATACCATAACACAAAATTAGAAACAGCAAGTAGTTCTAGACATGACTTTGGAAAAGTATATGTAGCAGGTGAAAAAAACAGTATTAAATTGAATTTACAAGTAAGGTTTAAGAAATAAGTATTGATCTATAACTATAAGTAATGTAGGCAGATTCCAAGATATAGATTTATTTTTAATAAACCCAACTTAAAATCCTATAAGCTCACTAGATCCTTGACCTTTCAAATAGTCAAACTAAATCTTAATTCACCCATTCCCCATTCAAATAAGTTTCTTTAACTTTTACAGTAGGAATATTTAATAATTCCATTTTGTATGCTAAATTTAAAAGTCAGCACTATCCACCTTTTTAGTACTTTTGTGGGACAAATTTTAATTTTATATATCAATGAGAAAAATAATTCTAATTCTGATGGGCATCAGTTTATTGGTAAGTTGCAAAGACACCAATAAAGCAAGAAACCCAATCAAACAAACGACTAATGAAGTGATGACTACAAGAACTATGAAAGATAAACTGAACGAATATGTGCCATTCAAATTAACAACTGATATATCAAAATTATCAGATAATGAGAAAAAGATGATTCCTTTACTGATTAAGGCTGCCGATATCATGAATGAATTGTTCTGGTATCAATCATACGGTGACAAAAATGAATTGTTGGCAAAAATTAAAGATGAAGAAACAAAGCAATTTGTAGCCATTAATTATGGCCCTTGGGATCGAATGAAAGCGAATAAATCTTTCGTCGAAGGAATCGGTGAAAAACCAGCTGGAGCAAACTTCTATCCGATCGATATGACCAAAGAGGAGTTCGAAGACGCAGACTTAAACGATAAGAATAGCCTGTATACCTTTTTGCGTCGTGATGCAGATGGCAAGTTAACGACACTTCCTTATAACACTCAGTTTAAAGGACAATTAACACAAGCCGCATCATTTTTGCTGGAAGCAGCAAAATATTCTGAAGACGAGAGTTTAACCAAATACTTAGAATTAAGAGCGCAAGCTTTATTAAATGATGATTTTCAACCAAGTGACATGGCTTGGATGGATATGAAAACCAACCATTTAGATATCGTTATTGGTCCGATAGAGACCTATGAAGACCAATTATTTGGTCATAAAGCTTCTTATGAAGGATACGTACTTGTAAAAGATATGGTTTGGAGTAAAAAATTAGCAAAATATGCTGCTTTTTTACCAGAACTTCAAAAGGGATTACCTGTAGATGATGCCTATAAAACAGAAACGCCAGGAACAGATTCTGAGTTAAATGCTTATGATGTAGTTTATTATGCAGGTGATTGTAATGCTGGAGGAAAAACAATTGCGATTAATTTACCCAATGATGAAGAAGTACAATTAGAAAAAGGCGCTCGACGTTTGCAATTAAAAAATGCGATGCGTGCAAAATTTGATAAAATAGTAGTTCCTATCGCTGATGTTTTAATAGATGAAAGTCAACGTCAACATATAACATTTGATGCTTTCTTTGCCAATACGATGTTTCATGAAGTAGCACATGGTTTGGGTATAAAAAACACGATAAATGCTAAAGGAACTGTAAGAGAAGCCTTAAAAGAACATTCCTCTGCATTAGAAGAAGGAAAGGCTGATATTTTAGGTTTGTACATGGTGCAACAACTAAGAGAAAAAGGAGAACTCACTGATGATATACGAGATTATATGACCACTTTTATGGCGGGTATTTTTCGTTCTGTACGTTTTGGTGCGAGTAGTGCACATGGTAAAGCCAATATGATTCGTTTTAATTTCTTTAAAGAAAAAGGAGCTTTTACACGAAATGATGATGGCACGTACACCGTGAATTATGAAAAATTAAGCGAAGCGATGAAAGAATTGTCTAATTTAATCTTAACCCTACAAGGTAATGGTGATTATGATGGTGTTAGTAAACTAGTAGCTGAAAAAGGGGTTATTAAAAAGGATTTACAAGCAGATTTAGATCGTTTGACTAAAGCAAATATCCCTGTTGATATAGTGTTTGAGCAAGGAGCTTCTGTTTTGGGATTGTAGAATATCCTTTATGTATTAAAACAAAAAACCCGCCATCGGCGGGTTTTTTATTGAATACTATTTGGAAAATCATTATGATTTTTTACTTCCACAACTTGGTCTTTTTTTACTAGCACAACTTGATTTTTTATCGGCACAAGATGATTTCATTGCTGCTTTTGCAGTTTTCTTGTCTTTACATTCTGCCTTTTTGTCTTTGCATTCAGCTTTCTTATCTTTACATTCAGCCTTCTTGTCTTTGCATTCAGCCTTCATATCTTTAGTTTCAGATTTTGAAGTCTCTAATTTTACGATTTGATCAGCTTCAGAACTTTTTTCAACTTGTGTAGTTTGTGCAGTCTGTGCATTTGTAAATGCTACAAAGAAAAGTCCGAAAGCTAAAGTAAATACTAATTTTTTCATTTTAATGTATTTTTAGTTATTAATTGTGAATCTATTTTTGACAAATGTAACAAATATTACAAAAGTGTCAAGAAAAAAATATGTTAATTTATTCTCGTTCGTATAAACAGCAATAATGAAGGTTTTTATAAGCTTCATCTGTTGCTTTTATATCCTCTGAATCATGACCTACTTCAGCAATGTTTTGTTTAATAGTTGTTGTTGAACATTTTGTTTGATTATAGAGAACTGTCAACATTTTGCTTTCAATATGCCAATTAGCCATTTTTACACCTTTGGTACTTAAAGCAGCTTTTTGAATTCTTGTTTGACACATATCACAAACGCCATTGACCCAAAAAGTAGTTTTTACTATTTTTTTAGTAGATGTATTCTCCTGTGCCAAGCCTTGACTCGAATAGCTTACAAGTAGTAAACTGATAATTAATAATTTTTTCATACTAGTATGGTTTTAATAGTTTGTTTAATGTTTTTTGGTTTTGTTTTAGATGAACTCTTATTTATTTAGAATTGTATAGCGCATGCCTGCATAGAACATACGTCCGTGAATTGGCGCATAAATTAGACTACTATCAAAATAGCTGCCAAAAGGATCACCTGATCCTAAAATTGGATTTTCTTGTGTGTAGTTTGTCAAGTTTTCACCACCAAAATAAATTGAAAATTGTTTGCTAAATTTCTTGGTCACTTGTGCATTCATCAAGTTATAAGTAGGTGAGTTAAAAGGCAATTGATCAGTAATAGGGTTAGTATCCGTAAACGGGATGCGTTGCTCACCTATCCAGTTAAAGGTATAATCAAATAACCATTGTCCACCTTTTTCTGTTTCATGTGTTTCATACGCCAAGTTCACAAAAAATCGATTCTTTGCTTGTAGCGGATTTGCTTTTAAACCAGATGCGTATTGGGATTGAACATCATACAATTTGTAAGCTAAACGTATGTCTATATCATGTGTTAATTCATAGTTTGCACTGATTTGTAAGCTATTTGCATACGATTT
>Ga0209633_10001558_pt1 | contig 23297 bp, 19 predicted proteins | sample Cruoilmetagenom1_FD_187290 | JGI IMG/M metagenome (GOLD analysis project Ga0209633, IMG submission 187290) | Oil polluted marine microbial communities from Coal Oil Point, Santa Barbara, California, USA - Sample 1 (SPAdes) (version 2) | ecosystem: Environmental > Aquatic > Marine > Oil seeps ...
AGCCAAAATAGACCGGCGTCAATGTCCCCTCGCGGAACGCTTGCTTGTCAAACGGCGCATAGCCTTCGCGTGCGATCTCCATCATCTCGCGCGCCTCGGCGGCTTCGTCTTCGCCGATGATTTCGTCAAGGCGTGGATCGTCCGGTCCGTCAAGCGCGAGCGTGCGCTCGTAATCGCCGCTGTCGTCTTGCGCCGGCAGGAGCACTTGATTGTGCGCCATGTCGTAACAACCCTTGAACTGCCCGCCCGTTCCGAGCGGCCAGACTTGGGGGGAGACATCGAGCGCCAACTGGTCAGCGACTTCGTCGAGAAGCTCGAAAGGGTCGCGGCCTTCGCGGTCCACTTTGTTGACGAAAGTCACGATCGGAATATCGCGCAGACGGCAGACCTCAAACAGCTTTCGCGTTTGTGTTTCGATGCCCTTGGCGGCGTCGATCACCATGATCGCGGAATCGACCGCGGTAAGCGTCCGGTAGGTATCCTCGGAGAAATCTTCGTGGCCCGGCGTGTCGAGGAGATTGAAGATCACCCCGTCATGCTCAAAGGTCATCGCCGAGGTCGTCACCGAGATGCCGCGCTTTTGCTCGATCGCCAGCCAGTCGGACCGCGCGCGCCGCCGCTCGCCCTTCGCTTTAACCTCGCCCGCAAGACGGATCGCGCCTGAGGCGAGAAGCAATTTCTCGGTCAGCGTGGTTTTACCCGCGTCAGGGTGGGAAATGATCGCGAAGGTGCGGCGATTAAGATAAGCGTCGGTCATAGGGGTGTGAGGTTGCTGCGGGCGCTCATCGGGCGCCGCGCGCCCCGCGTCAAGCTTATTAAGTGAAAACCCGTGCCGCGTCGGGGCCCGGCGGCGGCTACGCGCGCCCTTCCGCCCAAACCAGTGCGCGCCTCCGCGCCGCGAATGAGCCCACTACGCCGGGCGCGGGTAATTTTCATAGGTAACTTCGCGGGCCCCTATCTGCGCGATCAATGCGGGCCGGAGAGATATTGGACCGCCAAAAGGGCATCGCCCGCGTGGAGCCCCAAGAAGCATTTGACAGACGGGGTATCGCGATCTATCGCACACACCCTTAAGCCCAGGTGGCGGAATTGGTAGACGCGCTGGCTTCAGGTGCCAGTGGCCGCAAGGTCGTGGAAGTTCGAGTCTTCTCCTGGGCACCATTTAAGCATCCATTGACATCGATAGACGTATAAAAGTACCATGATATCAGTAAGTTGATTGAATGGCTTTCCGGGTGTGTCTTTTGACATCCACTGAAATACCGTCAGTATGACGGTACTTTTGACGGCATATTCTGCCCTGTCGGAAATAATACCGACAAAATAGCCAAAAAGTACCGTCATAACAGATAAGCCATTGAAATCATTGGTTCTGATTTGTGAGTAGGCCTTCAGGACTCAAATCGCCGCTCACAGAGACGGATACCGTCAGAGGCCGCTTCGATACCGTCTCGCGATACCGTCAAAGCAAGCCGCGCCAGTTTCGCGCGCCTCGTGAGTCAGGAGTGAGTGAGATGAAATTATCCGACATGGCGGTGCGCGCCGCCAAACCCCGCGCTAAAGCTTTCAAGCTTGCCGACGGCGCCGGGATGTACCTGTTGGTCAAACCTGACGGGAAAAAATACTGGCGTTTCGACTATCGGTTTCACGGAAAGCGCAAAACGCTCGCATTGGGAGTCTATCCAGAAGTGTCTTTAAAGGACGCCCGCAAAAAGCGCGACGAAGCAAAGTTTCAGCTTACGGAAGGAAACGACCCTGGCCACATTCGAAAAATCGAAAAACTCACAGGGGCCAAAAGCGCTGAAAACACATTCTGTTTTATCGCTGAAGAACTTTTAGACAAAATGCAGCGCGAAGGCCGCGCAAAAGTGACTATCGATAAAACACGCTGGGTGTTTGAATTCGCCTATCCTTATATTGGCGACCGTCCAATCAACGAAATTTCTGCTCCTGAAGTTTTGGCGGCGTTGCGCTCCGTTGAAGCACGGGGCCGTTTTGAGACTGCGCGCCGCATGCGTAGCAGTTGCGGTGCGGTCTTCCGGCTTGCCATTGCCACAGGTCGCGCCGAGCGCGATCCGACAATCGACCTTCGCGGCGCCCTGACTTCGCCAAAAGTGAAGCACCACGCCGCAATCATTGACCCAAAAGAAATTGGTTGTCTGTTACGAACAATTGATGGATATACCGGTCACTTAACAACGCGCCTAGCGCTCCAATTAATTGCATTGGTTTTTGTCCGGCCCGGCGAATTGCGCCATGCAGCCTGGCCAGAATTTGATATAGACAACGCCGTTTGGGAAATCCCGGCAGAAAAAATGAAAATGCGCCGCCCGCACCGGGTGCCGCTCGCCAAGCAATCAATAGCTATTCTGGAAGAACTAAGCCCTTTAACTGGTATGGGGCCATTCCTACTTCCAAGCGTAAGCAACTTTCACAAGCCTATGTCAGAAAATACGCTGACGGGCGCCCTACGACGCCTTGGCTACAAAGGCGATGAAATGACAGCCCATGGTTTCCGCTCCACAGCGGCGACCCGCCTCAACGAAATGGGCAAATGGTCAGTCGATGCAATCGAACGGCAACTTGCGCACCAAGATACAAACGAAGTCCGCCGCGCATACACACACGCCGCTGAATATTGGGATGAGCGCGTAAAAATGATGCAGGCTTGGGCAGACTATCTTGATGAACTGAGGGAAAGTATAAACAACTAGCCGTTGCAATGCCAATAGATGGGCAAGGCATAACTCATGACCAACGAACGCTATGGATTCCTTGAAACGGATCATACTGATGATGAAATCGCGTCTTTCAACAAACGGTTCTGTGCTGATCCATGTGCTGACGAATTACTTACAAGCTTACGTCGGCGAGGCATGGGTGACCGGGAGATCGTCATAGCCTTTCGGCTAATTGCACGCATTCCTCGTGAATGGGAAATAGAAAGAGAGCCAGAAAGTAAAACCGCAAAACGTCGCGCCACACTCGCGGCAAAGCTTCGAAAGCTAGCCGCAGAAGTTGAAAACGATCCCGATCTATCTGGCCTTTGCTTCGGTGCAAATACGATATCATATGGAACACCGAATGAAGATCGTGAGGGACTCATTTCGCTTGCGGATTGCATAAAAGAAGGCTTGGCGGAGCTTGAATTGCAATTACCGCTGATCAACGCTGTTGCCGGCAATAAGCCTGACGATCAGAAACACACGCCAGATAGAACCATAGCACTCAAAAAATTCGCTATCCGAGAAATATTTGCATTTATCAGCAAGAATGAAAAACGGGCATTAAACAAAGAAACAGCGATGCTAACATCTATTCTCCTTAGTGAAAACGTAACCGCAAATGATGTTACGCAAGCGAGAAAATCGGAACGGCGAAAATATTATCGCGACTGATGGTCTCTTGAATTATCGCGTCAAAATTTGGAATTGCCTCATAAAGCTGTTCGTTTAGAACGCCATTATTTTGTCGATTTAACCCTAGAAGCGGAAACCACGGCATGAGAAGTAAGGGACCGCTTCGGTATAATTAGAGGGCATTGTTTCAATGCAGTCGAACTTCCATTTTATCTCAAAAGCCGGCTTTGGGCACTAGACAATCGTTCCCGTGGATCGTCAGGTGTCTGCAATCACTGAAATTGCCACCAACTGCAAATTCTAAGCTCTGCGGGACTACCGTGCTTAGCGGCGCGTAAAAATAAGTCGGGCTCGACACGAGATTGGCCGCCACATCGATGATCGACGTGGCGGCCCTTGGTCAGTGACAAAAGCTATTACTTTGCCGACCGCATTTCGGTCTCGATCACCGTATCCACTGGTTTTAGCGTGTAAGCGCCATAAGTTGCTGATCCATGGATTACGCCGCCCGCTTGTTGGAGGACGCCCTCAATCTCGTCGCTAGCATCGAAGCCCGCCTTGAGGTGCGGTGAATTTAGGTGTTTTTCACCGCTGGCGTCCCGCCGCACGATGTGTGCGGAGATGATATTACGTAAGCGAGTCCGATTGTGAGGTTCCAGCAGCACCTTCGGATCCTCGCCGCCGAGGTGGCGACGAAGTGCTCCATCGGATGGCATATATACCGTGAACTCGCCATCGCCGCGTACAAGGTCATTGAGTTCGGTTCGCACCAACGCTTCCTCAAACACGTCATAAGTGGTTGACGGGTCATAGCCGATCAAATTGAGCGGTGGCGGAGCTGCCGCCGCCACGCTGTTGTCTGAAGGCGTTGCCACTGCCGCGTCGTCTTGCAAGGCGGCGGGTGGCTGGAACCGTTCAGGATAGGCAGCCCTTTCACAACGATCTTTAAAATCTTTGTTGAAGTCTTCCAGCTCCATGCAGGTCTCGTACTGGGCGTCGACTTCTTCGTCGCGGCCGGCTTTTCGAAGTAATTCAATTTCCTCTGGCAGCCAAATATTGAACCGGCCACTCTTCTCCCGGCGGGCAACGAATACTTCGTAAGCGTCATTAAAGAAGCTGCGATCTTCAAATTCTTGCTGCAACAACGCCAGCATCTCGCCGTTCGCCGTATTTGAGTCCCGTGAGAAGCAAAGATGTTCGTAAGCGCCGAAATGTCCAGCGGCTGGCTTGCAAAGTGCTTTGGTTTTATTCTTTTTATAGGCCTTAGCTTCGCTCGGACAGCGTTTTTCCGCCCGATAATTGGCGAAGCGCATTTGAGTGTCGGCGTCCTGTGGTCCGAGCAAAGAATCGCGCGCCGTTTTTACCGCTTCCTGGCAACGGCCTTCTTCCAGCAGCTCATCGACACGCCGGATCATAAACGAACGTACGGTCCTACCATTCTTGCTGATGGTTTGCGCATAAGACAGTCTTTCACCCGGCTGCTGACCTTGGGGTACGGGCTTGCCTTCAAAGTCTACTATCGGGGGCAGCGCGACAGGCCGCGCCGCAATGAACAGGGTGTGGTATTGTTCGGCGGCGTCAACGCGCTGCTCAAGTTTTTCTAGCGTTTTTTGTGCATCTGGCAGGCCGTAGTAGCTCTCGACGCCACCTTGCCCAACGACATACCATTGCTGGCAGGTCCTGGTCTGTGCGTGGGGACTTTGAGTTTGCAACTGTGCAAAAAGGCCGGCCTCGCCGCAATAGTTGACATATTCCGTGACAGTATTTTCAACTTCACTTTCTACTTTGCTAATCGCCGCTTCCTGATTTTTCACATAGACCTTGAGCTGGTCGATCCCAGCATTTGGGTTGCGCGGGGTTTCCTTGTCCAGCAGAAGATCCATCGCAAGCTGATCGGCCTGTATTTCTTCTTTGAGTTCAAATTGATCAATGCCCGCATTGTTGAGAAGCAAGGCGCCGGCTGTTGCGCCAAAAGCCAAATTACCGGCTCTGCTATCGCCCGCGGCTATCATCGCAACGGAGCCTAATATCGAAATCACCTGGTTGCGGGTTTCTCGATTTTCCCGAGATTTGTGGTGATCGTGCAATTGATGGCCGGCTTCATGGGCGATGATCCAGTCAATTGTGTCTTGATCATACACCTTCATCAGCAATGTGTTCGTGAAAAGAATGTCGCCAGTTTCCAACGCATGGGCGTCGAATCTTTTGAGATCATAGATATACATTCTGGTGTCCAGCGGATATTCACTCAACACATTTTCGCCGACCTTGTAGGTGTAGTCGCTAGGAAGCAGGTCATCTAGTCGTCGCTTTAAGTCATCTGTCAGCTTGACGTCCGGTAAGAGATTGCTGTCGCCAACCTTTTCCGTAAGAGCAAGACTGTCCCCCATCAGCCCGCGCCCCTCCTGCGTATCCTCTGTCCGGCGTTCGGGGAATCTGCTGTAATCAACCTGGTTTTCTTGCAAAAGGCTTAGCCGCGTTTGTTCCGGCACCGGCGCAACCGTCTGGCACGCTGCGCTTAACGCGACGACCGCTGCCGTGCTTGTCAGCCTTATAATAGCGTTGAAGTGCATGTTCTTCTCCCTTTAAAACCCTGTAAACCCGACATTTATTCGCAATGAGCCGATACGCCACCGAGATTTCGAGCGACGCCTGAACGGTTATCGCGGTTGGCGCCTTGCGCCACGCGCGTCTGCCCTTCCGGACAGCTGATGTTGCCGTTGCTTTTATCGATGGCTTGATCGACCATCGCCACTTTACGCGGCTTCACGTGACTGCGATTGACCCAATGGTCACCGGACCTGGTTTCAATTTCGACATAGCTATTGCCGCTTATCCACAGCACTGAAATGATGATGACTTCGTCAACCGAGCCTATGTCTTTCTTTCGGAGCAGTTTAGCCGCCGGGTGAATCCGTTTGTCCTCGTCATTCCACTTATATGTCGGAATCGGATAGTCGCGCGTAAAGCCGCTAATTCCCCCATAATTCTGAGCGCTGGCGGGGACCAAAAAACTAAAGAACGTAACGATACTGACTAAAATAATTGTGCGGGCTCTTAACATAATGATCTCCGATTGGTTTCGGTAATGACTCACCTGCCGGGGGCGCTGTTTGACGGGTTCTTCGAAAAAATCATGGCCGCCGCAACAAGCAGCAGGCCGCCATAGTTGAGCGGCGCCCAGTGCATCACGGACAACGTGATGATCACCACGGCGGCCACAACGAGCGAGAAATGGGTGAAAATGATAAGGTTAAACGCGAGCCCGGCTGACCAACGGCGTACAAGACTGAACTTGCTTTTAACGTCGTCGGCCTCGCTGGGGGCTCTGCCGCGACTGACCGCGAGCATCAGGGCAAGACCCAACAGAAGAAGCGTTTGGACGATGATGTCAGCGCCGAGCCCAAAACCGCCAGCCGGCAAGGTGATCTGCGGCGCATCGCGAAGATAGGCGGGCCCTAGCGTCAACATATTATCCAGCGCCATGGCATGCATGAAAACGCCCGGTAGAAGCCCGTGAACCGGTGAATCTACGAAGTCTGGAATACCGTCGACATTGACGCCGACCAAAATGACCGAACCTTCTAGCTCTGCAGACAGATATTCACGCTCATCTACAGACATCGCGAGCAGATCGCGCGCGGACTTGATCGCATGGAAGGTACATGGCTGTACATATTCATATGCATCCCGTGAGATCCGCTGCGGAATTAGACCGTTCAAAAAGATCTGCCCCGAATGGCCAAGCTTCTCGACCACGCCACCGCGATACTTCTTGCAACCGTCGGCTTTGGTTCCGGGTGTGGCTGCTCCCCAGACAGTACGTAACTCGTTGCGATTTCCACCCACACTGAACTGATTGCTAGTGCGCTCTAAGTCATCGAATACGTCTTGATTGTTCGCGGTATTGTAAAGCGCAGCGGCCGCGGTCGGATGAACTGTCCCGTCTGCGGTGACGGAAAACGGATAGAATCCCGCATCAGCCTGCCAGCCGACGGCTGCCGTTTCGATCTCTTCCTCGCACAATCTGAGTGCGCTCGGCAGCGGGGCGTTATCAGCCTCAAAATCCGGCAGACGGGCGAAGATTACGGGTACGCCGCCGCTCGTCGCGACAGACGCCTGGGCGCAGAGATTGCTTATGCCTTCACCGGCCGCCGGCACGTTTTCGAACAATATGTCGAGGAATATGCCAGCAGGCTTATACTCGTGATTTCCACGCAACACGTCGATCAGAGCCGCATAGTCTTCATAGTCCGGCGGCCAAGACGGAGGGCCGTCGCCGCGCAACGGTAAGTCTTCATCTTGAATGAGGACGACGTAGATTTTGTCTTGATTTGAGGTCCTGTAATGGGGCGAATAGACGCGCTGAAATAAATCCAACGAGCTCTTGTCCGTGGCGGTTTCTACGCCCAAAGGGTCCGCCCATAGAATGAACGACCAAAGGGCGACTGAGCCGATCGCCTTCAGCAGCCAACTCTCCCGCATCTGACAGTCGCCCCCGTGCTACTTGCAGACCACACCACCGTGTTTACTATTATTGCACCAAGTAGATCAAAATCAACAGCGCACTCGATGTTCAACCCAGAGTAAATCTGTAAGCAATTTCATACAGAGCATTTTCGCTCGCGAAATTGTGAACTAGCGCCTTTGGATATCAGCGGCGATCTCCCAGACCATCTTGTCTTCAGCTTTTGCCCAATATCGAAAGTGATCGATGACCGAGTGAACATAGCCTCCGTGATATTTTCAGCATAAAGCGTCATTTCTATAATAATCGGTTTTGCCCGCATTTCAGTCTTGACGATCTAATCAGCTTGCTTCGCTAATAAATGAGAGCAGAAATTTTACTGAAATTGCTCCCTTTGTGCCTGCTCCGATATTGATGCTTTCTTTAGAAGGCGCCTTCCGCCTTGGGCCGAAAATTCGGTTGCTGGGGCGAACAATGAACCTTTTTACTCAATTCTCAAAAAGGTTCATTTTTCGACGGCCGAACCCGCCACTTCTATATTGCAGCCGTAAACCCCTATACGGAGCGTAGAAGATGGCTGAAAACATCGAGATCGAAGCATACGATATCAAGTCGTTCTGTAAGGCATATAACGTCTCGCGGAGCTTTGTTTATGCTGAAATGAAATCCGGTCGGCTTAAATTTGTGAAAGTGGGGCGGCGTACGCTTATCCCAAAAAAATATGCTGAAGAATGGTTATACAATCGTGGATCAGCCGCGGCGTGAGCTGCCGATCCACATTTAAAAGACTACTCGCTGTCTGAAGTTGTCGGCTCATTTTCCGCGACAATTATCTCTGGCGCTCGCAATAGATCGCTATCCATCCAGTTCAACGCTGCCATCACTTTTGCGCTGTGTTCGAACTTTTGTAGCGATTCCAAATCGCGCCGCCCCGCCAGGTAATCTGTTAAAGCTGCGATAGCGGCGATACGGTTTTGATCCTGTGGGTGTGATCTAAAGAATTGTTCTTGTTGTTGATATGCTGCGCTTTGGTTAAACTGCATCACATTCTGATTGTACTGCTGTCGCATCATTTCTGCATCGTCACAAACAGCGTTCCCCTGGTCCGCGTTCTCTTGTGTTTGGTTTTCCCATGCAGCATTAAAAAAGTCTGTCCATTGCTGACAGCTAGCCTGCGCCTGTTGGACACTCTGAAGTTGGTGCGTTAGCTCCAATTGAAAATCATTCCAGGCCTGATCCTGTTGGCGTTTCATCCTGCTAAAGAAATCAACGCCGCGCAACGGATCGAATCCGGCCCGTCGGCTTATGACTACCGCAAGTGCGTCGGCTTCTTCCTCATCCAATCGACTGTAGGACGACTCCAAATACCGGGCGAGGTTTTGCATGCCATCCGCATTATTTTTCGACAGCATGGCGCCGAGTTGCGCAAGTCCGATTAAAAGGGCGCTATCATCATTTTGTTGGCGAATAGATTGTTTGAGTAGCGAATGGCCAAGCTCATGGGCGAGAACAAAAGCGACTTCATCTTCGCTTGTCGCCTGTTCAAGCAGCCCATGAAACACGTAGACATATTTTCCGCCGGTAACGAATGCGTTTGGCACCGGCTCGTCTGTTTCGAACACACGCACCACCCAACGGCTAGGATCTTCCCCCATCGAGGTCAGTAATCGTTCCACAAGTGCATTCGATTCCACGGGCGCTCATCAGTAACAAGATAAACCCGTTGTCCTTCGAATTCGCCCTGCATCATGAGTTGATCATCCAACTCTCGCGCCTGATCGATTAGTTCTTGCGGAATTTCCGCACTCAAAGCCGCGATAATCGCATTGACGCTATGTTGGTCGCTATATTGAGCCATCAGCGGTTGAGGCCCGAACATTGTTGCAAGGGACATGAACAGGGCCAAGCGAAAGCTGGCGCACTTTGCGTGTAGAGATTGAAGCAACTCAAACATTCCAATTCTCCTCTCGCGGAACCACCCGCATCGTTGCGCCCACAGCCAAAACCAACCGATTCCGTAGATTTCTCGGAATCATAGTCGTTATTCGTATCATAATACGGGTTAAGCAATGGTTACGGAGTTTGCTCGGTGTTTTTCAAAGAATCCGTAGTGAATCTCCGGATATGGATACGAAAAAACGAGTCGGACTACGGATCAGAGCGATCCGGAAGCAAAAAGAACTGACCCAGGACCAGCTTGCGGAGCTGATGGGGCGGTCTGTGGACGCTATTTCGAATTTGGAGCGCGGCGTTAGTCACCCAAGTTTCGAGACGCTGGAGCGCCTTAGCGAAACTCTGGAGGCGCCTGTGAAATCATTCTTTGAATTTGAAGGCGGCGCCGACATCAGCGCTAAGCGGGCCGCTTTGCTCGAAGAGCTGACAACAGTCGCTGCGCAACTCAAAGACAAAGAGCTTGAGATTGGCGTGAAGCAACTAAAAGCACTCGTTCGATAACACCGCTCAATCCGTTGTAAGAATATAAACCCTATACGGACGATTACGGACTTCAGAACCGGACTATACCCCAGCACATCAAAAGGTATGATTCCTATATTTGTTCACAGCAAACCATCGCGCTTGATACCAGCTAGCGAGTATCTCCACGCCTATCTCCCAGGTATGTCCACCCTATCTGCTGGGTATCTCTTGCCTATCTATTTTGAGTATCTGCTTACGGTATATACCGGGGCTATAGTCGGGGGCGGGATATTGTTTTCACGGCCTTATAAACGGCAAGGACACGCCGCAGAGCGTTGGACGCCAGTGGACAAAATTCGAAGCTCATTCGAAGGTCGAGCGAAGCTTAAACGAAGGTTCATCGAAGGTCATTCGAAGCAAAATCGAAGGTTTAAACGAAGGAATAAATCGAAGCTTTACTGGCATTAGGCCGCAGAACGGGGATTATTCGAATCATTCGTAATATTTTGCGTGTCTGGGTGCGTTATTGAAGTATCCACGCTAAAGGCCGAAATTCCTGAAACCAATTGCCAAAGCACACAGGCGGAAAGCACTTTCCTTGGCGCGCCCGCGCGATTTGTCTCGCTCCTCTGGACGCCGCTTGGCAAATATTTCAAAGTAATTCAAACAGATGCCTGACGAATAGCGATACAAATCCCCCGGACGGGCGGTATGACATCAGGGAAAACAAATGATAACTGGGGAACTCAAAAATAAGGTTGATCAGCTTTGGAATGCGTTCTGGTCGGGGGGCGTTTCAAACCCTCTTTCCGTGATTGAGCAGATCACCTACCTCCTCTTTGCCAAGCGGATCGATGACATCCACACAGCCCATGAGAAACAAGCCAGTCTGTTAGGCGGCAAGATTGAAAATCCGATCTTTCTGCAAGGCCAGCAACACCTCAGATGGTCAAAGTTCAAAGACTACGATCCGGAAGAAAAATTCCGCGTGTTTAAAGATGAGGTGTTCCCCTTCATCAAAGAGATGAACGGAACGGCAGGCAGCTCTTACACGCGCTTTATGGCTGATGCTGTTTTTATCATTCCGACGCCCGCCTTGCTCGATAAGGTCGTCAACATGATTGACGCGATCCCGATGAAGGATCGGGACACCAAGGGCGATCTCTATGAGTATATGCTGTCAAAGATTGCGACGGCAGGTCAAAATGGGCAATTCAGAACGCCGCGCCATATCATTAAAATGATGGTGGCGCTCACAGAGCCGGCGCCCAAAGACATCATTTGCGACCCGGCATGCGGCACTTGCGGCTTTCTCGTCGCGGGGGCGGAATATTTAGAGGATCACTATCCCGATATTCTTGTCGACAAGAAGCTGAAAAAACATTTTCATCAGTCGATGTTTCACGGGGCCGACTTTGACAATTCCATGTTGCGCATTGGCGCCATGAACATGACCCTCCACGGGATTGATAACCCGGCGATTGAGGGGCGCGACTCATTGAGTGAAGACCATGCGGGCAATCGCGATGCGTATACGCTCATCCTCGCCAATCCGCCGTTTAAAGGCTCGCTCGATTATGATGCAACGGCGAAGGATTTGCTGCAGGTTACAAAGACAAAAAAGACCGAACTGCTTTTTATCAGTCTCTTCCTGAAGCAATTGAAAGCGGGCGGGCGTTGTGCAGCGATTGTGCCTGACGGGGTGCTGTTTGGCTCGTCAAAAGCGCATAAGGATATTCGCCAGACATTGGTCGAAGAACAAAAGCTCGAAGCGGTCATCTCTATGCCGTCGGGTGTCTTCAAGCCCTATGCAGGTGTCTCAACCGCAGTTTTGATTTTCACGCGAACCGATAGCGGCGGCACGGACGATGTTTTCTTTTACGATATGCAAGCGGACGGCTATAGCCTCGATGACAAGCGCGATGAGATCAAAGACAACGATATCCCCGATATCCTCGCGCAGTATAAAAAATTTAAAAAAGGCAAAGGCAATTTTACCGACAAGACCGCAAAAGTCTTTGCTGTTTCAAAAGACGATATCGCGGCACACAAATATGACCTCTCCATCAATCGGTACAAAGAAGTCGAATATGAAGAGCTCGAATATGAGCCGCCTCATGTGATTCTTGATCAGCTGGAGAAGTTAGAAACTGAGATTCAGCAGGACTTAAAAGAATTGCGGGGGATGTTGTGAGTTGGCCCTCTGTCGCATGTCGCGAACTATTCCGAGCGCACTACGGTAAGGCGTTGAAGGTTGCCGACAGAAAACAGAGCGGGAATGTTATAGTTTATGGTTCAAGTGGGGCCGTTGGCAAACACACAGATGCGCTTATTGAACGACCCACGATTATAATTGGTCGAAAGGGATCAGTCGGAGATATTGTCTACGTAGATCACCCAAGCTGGACAATCGATACGGCATATTATGCTGAAATTTTGGATATCAATCGATGTGACCTTCGATATCTGTTCTATGCCCTGGGAAATGCAAACTTATCAAATCTAACAATCACAACCTCAATTCCCGGCCTTAATAGGGATGATCTCTATGACACCAAAATTCCACTCCCGCCGTTGGATGAACAAAAGCGGATTGCGGCGATATTGGATAAGGCGGATGGATTGCGCCGCAAACGCGAAAAAGCCATCGCCCTCACAGACAACCTCCTGCGCTCCGTCTTCCTCGACATGTTTGGCGATCCTGTGACTAATCCCAAAGGATGGGAGGTTGGAAAAGTTGGAGATTGCGTCAACCAAGTACGTGGCGGTTGGAGTGCAAAAGGAGACGCGCGACCAGCGAGAAGTGACGAAATGGGTGTGTTAAAGATTAGCGCGGTTACTTCTGGAGATTTCAAACCTGAGAAAAACAAATTCGTTTCCTCAATTCCCTCCAATAAGAACCTTATAGTTCCACAGAAAGGGGATTTACTGTTTAGTCGGGCAAATACTCGTGAACTTGTTGCTGCCACATGCATTGTTTTGAGGTCAGCTGAAAATGTGTTTTTGCCGGATAAGCTCTGGCACTTAGACCTTAATTCTGATGTTGCTGAAGCTGCTTATCTTAAATTCGTTTTTTCCCATCCTGAATACAGAAGAGTGTTATGCACACGAGCCACAGGCACTAGCGGTTCCATGTTAAACATATCGAAAGGTAAATTACTTGCACACTTGATTCCTATTCCACCGATTGCGCTGCAATGTGAATTTTCAAATATTTGGGGTGCCGTTCGTAGCTTGTCAGCGAAAGTAAAAACTGATTGTGACAATGTACAGCAGTTATTTTCATCACTCACACAACGCGCATTTAAAGGCGAGCTAACTGACAAAGATAAAGTTGCCGCGTAAAGAGGAACGATGACAAAAAGCAATTTTTCATTCCTGACGGGCGCTTGGGGCTTTTTGTCCCAAGATGCTTTGATGGCTGAAAAATATGCGCAAAGCGACCCGCGCGCCGCAGCGATTTACGCTCGCCGGTCGCTCGAAATTTCCATGAAGTGGCTTTATGAAAATGACAGCTCTTTGCGCGCGCCTTATCAGAAAACGCTGGCGGCGATGCTTTATGAGCAAACATTTACCAATAACATTGGTCGCGGCCTCTTTTTCGATATCAAATTCATCCACAAGCTCGGCAATGTCGCGGCCCATAGCGACAAGCAAATATCGATTGAGGAGGGCGTAAAAGCCGCCGCCGCCCTGCATCGCTTTTTAGGCTGGATCGCCCGCGTTTATACCAAGGGCGGGGCAAGCCCGACAAAATTTGACGGGGCGTTGTTACCGAAACCCGACGCAGAAAAACAGGCCAATATCAGTCAGCTCATTCGCGACATGGATGCGGAAGCGTTTCAGGCAAAAGAGCAGCTCTCGCAAACCGAAGAAGAGCTTGCGAAATTAAAGGCGGAGCTCGCCGCCATACAAAAAGTCAAATTAGCAAACGAAAAGACTATTCCCACCGGAGATTATGACGAAGCGCAAACCCGCGAGTTGATGATTGACGTGATGTTGCGGGAAGCCGGTTGGAACCCCAAGGGTGAGAATGTCGAGGAATATGAAGTCACCGGTATGCCGACAAGCTCAGGCGAGTTAACGGGAACCGGCTACGTTGACTATGTATTATGGGGAAATGACGGCAAGCCGGTTGCGTTAGTTGAAGCAAAGCGCACGCGCATCGATCCGAAACAGGGAGAGCGCCAGGCGGAACTCTACGCCAATTGCCTGGAAGCGGAGTTCGGTCAACGCCCGGTCATTTATTATTCCAACGGTTACAAGACGTGGCTGTGGGATGATCAGTTCTATCCGCCGCGAGAAGTCCAAGGCTTCTCGACGCTTGATGAATTGCAATGGAAGATCAACCAGCGCAGCTCTCGCAAAGACCTTAGCGCCATTCAACCAAAACCAGAAATTGCGGGGCGCCATTATCAGATGGAAGCAGCGGCGCGTGTGATGCGCGCCTATGGGGATGAACGAAAGCGCAAAAGTCTTATTGTTATGGCGACGGGCACCGGCAAAACGCGGCTCGCGATCTCTATCGTCGATATGCTGATGCGCGCCAGGTGGGTGCGCAAGGTTTTGTTTCTGGCGGATCGCGTCGCGCTGGTTAACCAGGCTAAGCGAAATTTCAAATCCCTCTTACCGAATGTAACAGTGGCTAGTCTTCTTGATGATAAAGAAGAAGACGCCCGGATTTTGTTTTCGACTTATCCGACCATGCTCAATTGCATAGACGGCACAAAGAAGGATCAAAAACAGCTATTCAGCTCAGGTCATTTTGACCTCATCATCATCGATGAGGCGCACCGTTCGGTTTATCAAAAATTCGGCGCGATTTTTGACTATTTCGATTCGTTTTTGTTGGGCCTGACGGCGACCCCGCGCGGTGAGGTGGATCGCAACACCTACAAATTATTTGAGTTAGATAATCACCAGCCAACCTTTTTCTACGAGTTGGACCAAGCTGTCGCTGACGGCTTTCTCGTCCCGCCGAGAGCGATTTCAGTTCCTCTCAAGTTCCAACGTGAGGGCATAAAATATGATGAGCTGTCGTCGGAAGAACAGGAAGAATATGAACTACAGGAAGAATTCTACGATAAGGACACAGGAGAGCTTATTGAAGAAATCGGTTCTTCGGCGCTGAACAAATGGCTTTTCAACATCGATACCGTCAACAAGGTCATTGCCCATTTGATGGAGAATGGCGTCAAAGTTGAAGGCGGCGATAAGGTTGGCAAGACTATAATATTTGCGAAGAATTCAAAACACGCTGATTTTATCGTTGAGCAGTTTGATAAAAACTACCCGGCGCTCACAGGCAAACTCTGCCGCAAAGTCGATTACTCTGTGAAATATGCGCAGAGCCTGATCGATGATTTCAGTGTAAAAGACAAAGACCCTCAGATCGCAGTGTCGGTCGATATGCTGGATACGGGCATCGATGTGCCAGAAGTCGTCAATCTCGTCTTTTTTAAAATTGTGCGGTCAAAAACGAAGTTCTGGCAGATGATAGGCCGAGGCACGCGCCTATGTCCTGATTTGTTTCTACCGGGCGATGATAAAACAGAGTTTTTGGTATTCGACTACTGCCAGAACATGGAATTCTTTGACACCAACCCAGACGGGTACGAATCCAAGGCTCAAGAATCCGTCAAACAGAAGATATTCAAGCGCCGGTTGGAACTTGTGATGGCTTTGGATGAGACGGAACAAGAAAGGCCGCTGAGCAGCGAACTGAAAGACCAACTTCACGGCGTTGTTGCGGCAATGAACATCGATAACTTCATCGTTCGGCGACAAAGAAAAGACATGGAAGTTTTTGCAGATCGTAAGAGCTGGGACAATCTGAAGCCTGAACAGATCGATACGTTACAAAAAAACCTTAGCGGTCTGCCATCGCCCGATGAGGATGAAGAATTTGCGAGGCGTTTTGATCTCTTGATCCTAAACCTGCAACTTGCGCTCCTTAAAAACAGCAGTGCTCAAGAAGGCTACATTAACAAGGTCAAAAAACTTGCGGCAGGGCTGGAGGATAAAACCGCGATTCCGTCGGTTAAAGCTCAGATGGAACTCATTCTGGAAATTCAAAGTGATCACTGGTAGCAGAGCGTGACGTTGCCAATGTTGGAGCAGACTCGGATTAAACTCCGCGATTTAATCAAATTCGTCGATAAGGAACCGGGTTTCACAGATGTGTTTACTAATTTCGAAGACGAACTTGGTGAGGCAAATACCGAGCATCGATTGGTCAAATCGGATGCGAATATGGCGGAGTACCGAAAACGGGTACAGCGCTTCATCAATGAGCATAAAGATCATTTGACCATTAGACGGCTTCGAAATAATGAACCGATTTCACGCGCAGACGCGAAGGCGTTAGAGGAAATTCTGTTTTCGGAAGACGGCCCGATAACAAAGGAGGAATATGAAGCGGCATATGGAGAGCAACCGCTTGGACTTCTTGTTAGATCAACCGTTGGCCTTAGCCGAAAAGCTGCAAAAGAAGCATTTGCCGAGTTCCTATCAGGGGCACCATTGCATCCCGATCAGATTACGTTTCTTGACCAGGTTGTGGATTATCTAGTGAAAAACGGGACTATGGAACCCAAAGCAATGTTTGATACGCCCTTCACGCACATCAATGATGAGGGCCTATCCGGGCTGTTTGATGATGATGAAAGTGCAAGAGTTGTTAGGCTTGTCCGGCGCGTTAACAAAAATGCGGATGTTAGGGTATCCGATGAGAATACTCAGAGGGACATTTCGGCATAAAAATTGAGCGCACTCAGTCGCCGATGAAGTGATCGAGAAAATACGCGATCAAACGATCGCCGAACTTAATCAGGGTCAACAAACCACATCATTAGAGGAGCTTGGCTAACTGGTTGGAGTCGCGAGGGCGTTTAGGAGACTTTATGGTCATGAGAATTGCCGTATTTAGCCCGGCTTCAACGGCGGCTCGGCAGGAGCATTCAACGGCTGTTTTGCCTCCACCGTGTCGCCATGGGCATCTGGCAAGCTTCTAACTAGTCTTTCCGCTTCATCCGGCGTATCAGCGCCAACATGAAATGTGCGCACGAAATTAGGGCGCATCTCTGCCGTGACTACGTATCCATGACTTTTCATCAGCATAATATGGCCCGTAGGACCATCGATTCCTAGACCAAAATTTCAAACTGACCCACTATCCGCTAGTCGCCAGTATTGTAATGCTTTGGTCGTTGTGCTATACAATCCAAATCAGTCTACAGACGTTCTTTCGGCATCGAACCGCCGCTGCAAAATGCAGAGGCGGTATTTTTGTCGGTATGTGCTCTGTGCACAAACTTTTTAACTCATTGATACCAAACAACTATTCGCCGCGCGCGTTTCCTCTCCTGCACCACTCGGCGCTGCGTTGACATCCGAGAACGTCCGAATGACGTCAATACTCTTCAATGTTTGAAATGCTCGGCTGATCTTTATGGCGCGCCCTGACTTGGCCGCCATGGGCGAATGCTAACGCTTTAGCGATCTGACAATGCTGGAGGAAAATGTAGCCGTTGCGTAAGTGAGGGCGCTGAGAAAAGCCGTCAGAGGCGGGCGCGCGCTGAATTCGGAGCGATCATTTTGTTCTGATTCAGCCGGCGGCTCATCGCGGCCCTGCCAGATGCGGCGGTCAAGATCTGGCTGATGCATATAAATAATCCGAAGCACGGCGAAGACCCATATCGACAATAACATAAGTTCGAACAGCCGGTTCAATCCAAAGTGCAATATAAAGGGCAGGTTGAATCCCGCGCCCGGGTTCGCATGAGCGTATGCGGTCAGGCCTAACCGGTAAAGCGCTTGAATGAGCAACAGCGCGGCTATCCAGATGAAAATCGGCTTCAACGGATTTTCCGGTTTTAGTCCTTGCGCCAATATAAGTCCGGCGATGATTCCGCCGCTCACCGGCCGTAAGAAATCCAGGTCTGCGCCGGTATAAAATTTGATCAGGTAAAGGCTGATGCTAACGAGCCAACCGATCGCAATTAACTCGGCGAGGTAAGCGAGGGCGTTTGAGCGTGAAAAGTGCGCCAGCGCCACGGTCAACGTGACGCTGGTCGCATATGCTACAATTGTTATCCAAGCCCCAAAAGTGATTTCACCACCGTATTGACTGCATCTTTTGGCAGCCCGCCATCTGACACCTTGGCGCCCGCTTCTAGCGCCGCTACGCCTAAGACGTCATGCGCCTCAGACGCTTTTTGTGCAAGCGCCATATGGGCGTCGCGGAGCTCGGCGAGCGCCGCTGCGGCTTTGCCGCCCAGCACCTTGTCGGCATTGGCGGCGGCTAATGCGCCGCCGGCGCTGAGCACAATCGCGCCGTTCTTGATCGTTTTTTCGTATTTCAACAGTGTGAGCTGCTGTTTTCTAAGGTCTTGTTTTTGTTGAGAGTCTGACATTTTAGTCTCCTTTTGCGTGTATTAAGAATTTAACACACGTAAAAAGTGTAACGCATTTATCGATTTTGAAAATAGGGGTTGCCGCGCCAGCGGTTTTTGTGGCGTTGCATGCGGGCGTGTTTTGCAAGGGCGGGCCCCCGGATGCGCGCCTTCGATTAGAAATTTCGAATCAAATGGTCAGCAGGCGCAAATATTGTCCGTGGAGCGCTAACAAATTTGCCCAGCGCTAGAGTCGTAGGTCATTGCGTCGTGATGAGGTTGGCCTAAACAAAGGGCCAAGCCTGTCCACGCGCCCCGCACGCATGGCGCGGCGGTAATGCTCATCCTTTGAGAAAACAGCTATAACGCCGCAAAGGCATTTCGACTTTAGGAGAAGTGGCGCACCGGAGGGGGTGAAAAACAGTACTGGGTGGTTGTGAGGTCGAGAGCTCGAACAATGGCTTAGGCGCTCGGTTGCAATTAGCCTTAGGGCTCGGTGATGCGCGATTCTCAACTAACAAAGACATACTTGCTTACAACGCAGAGCGCATGGCACGCGGGGTGGGGCTCGCTTTCAGCTTCGCGCTCAGCCGTTATCCTCGATTAGTATTGCATTGCCTGACGCATCGACTTTTACGGTTACTTGATCGCCATTGCTTAGGAGCTGATCCAGTGTTTCTGGCAAGTCGCCGAACCGGAGGTCCGCGTCGCCGAGCTCTACGCCTCGCACTGCTTCCACAATAGAGTCGTCGAATAGTGTGTCCGCCGTCACAGTGATCGTCCTTCCGGCGATTTCGAACGTATTGTTCGTCGCATTGAGATTGCGCACCGCGCCTGCAACCTTGTCGTTGTTATCGTTGTCATCAGCCGACTGGTTAGGCGGCTCAGTACCCGCAACGCCGTCATCTGGCTCAAACGATACTTCGCCGTCGGTCATGGTCGAGAGCGAACCGGTTGTACAACCGACGCCCGCATTGTCGCTTTCAGCTTCGACAACATCGCCAGCTTGGAGCTGATTGAAGAAGTCGGTGCGGCCGATTCCCATGTCGTCAGCGTCTTCGAAGTCATCAAAGCCAAGGCCGGTTGTGTTGATCGTTACGCCTAGAATATCGAATGTTGGATCGCTAATCGATCCTGCCTCCACAGGTCCGCGCAATTCACACTGTCGGCCGTCCTCATCTTCGCGCTCAATGCGAGTCCAGATCACGCCGCCGGCGCCGTCGGGATATCCGCGAGCTTCAATATAATCGTCATTCACCAACCGGCTTATGAATTCTGCCGGCGACAGTTGATCGCCGTCTGCGCCGACTTCATCTTCCACACGGCTGTCGGCAGTCGGCGTAATGACAAGGCCGAGACGCGTTGTGAAAGAGCCGGCCGTCGTATCAATGCTCGTGATCCTGTCCTCGGTGCGGATGCTGTTTTCAACCTCCACTTCGGTTTCGTTGATCACCAAAATACCGTCGCTGTTAAACGAACCTTTGACTTCAACCTTGACGCCGATGTGGGCGACCAGACTGCTCGCATCGGTAACTTCAATCGTGACGCCATTGATGACGATTATGTCTGGATCGTCGATCGTATCGACCGATTGCAAGATGCCTTCGATCTCAAATTCATCATCCTGCTCTGCGCCGTCCAGATCATCTTCGAGCTCGACCTTTATGGCGATAAAGTCGCCGGCCGCATCAATGTCGAATTTCACTTCAACAAAAACGCCTATAAGGTCGCTATTAGCGCCTAGCCCGTCTTCAAATATGGTGCCCGAGACAAGGAATGTTGCGCCATTGATCGTGAACGAGCTGCCATCCGCGGCGACATCGTCAACAAACCCTTTAACTTCCAATTCATCACCAGCAACGCCGGGTTTGCCAATATCGCCTGCGGCGGCGTTGACGCGTTCAATGCGAGTGGCGATGACGCCCGTTTCTGTCGGATATCCGCTTACCTCTACGACGATCTGCGCATTGCCAGGAAAGTTTGCAGGGTCGAGATCGCGGATATCGATTCCGGGAACGCCGTCATTGTCGCCAACATCGTCGTCAAAGACCGTGTTGCCGTCCACGGTCACGGTCTGCCCGATGACAGTAAACGTTCCAATCGTTGGATCGCTTGCATCGGGTGAGATGTTGTCCGCAGGACCCCTCAGGTCATCGTCAAACTCAATACGATCAGCTACACGATCGCCATTAGTCTCGGTTGCCCGAATTCGAACACGCATGCCAAGGCGAAGCAGCGTGTCGTCCCCAACAACATCGTTTTCATCTTCTACAGAAACGATTGTTCCGTTGACGAACTCATACCTGACGCCATTGATAAAAATGCTGCCAAAGCCCGTAATGACGCCGGTGGCGGACACCGATGTCGCCGTCGCTGGCGGTGGTGGCGGCGGCGCCGCTATGGGTGTTGGGGCGGGACTTCCGCTCTCGCTGCAGGCAGACAGTACGGCCGCGAATCCGACGACCAATGAATAGCGTAAAATCATCACAAACCCCAAAAAATGACAGCGTCATTCAGATTGACGGCTCAACCTGCCGTTTTATTCCGCCTGGTGGTGAACGTTTACAATTTATTCGCTAACCCCTTCAGAATGCTAAATTTTATGTAAAAAAATATTTCTCTCTATCAGGGAATAATTCAGCGCGCGACCCGTCATCGCGGATAGTAACGAGCCACATGCAGGAGAATTGAAATGCAGTCGCGTATCAAACTTTTATCCGGCGTCGCATTTGCCGCGGTTATTGGACTTGCTATTCCCGCAGCCGCCGCCCCACAGAATGCGCCTTTCGAGATGGCGTTTTTACAGAGCAGCCCGGATGACGATATAGGGCCCGATGGTCTGAAACGACGCGGCGACGGCACGATTGATGATGATCAGCCGGGTGTTGATGACGATTCAGTCGATGACGATGATCGGCGTGGACGCAATCGTGGCCGACGCGATACATTCGAAGATGATGATAACGGCGAGCATCGCGGCCGTGGTCGCGGCAGAGGCCGCGGGCGGGGCGATGATGTCGACCATGAAGCCCGCGAAGAAGCGCGCGATGCAGAGCGCGAAGCGAAAGACGCAGAAAGAGCGGCTCGCCGCGAGGCCAAACAGGCTGAAAAAGAAGCCAGGCATGAAGCAAAGGACGCTGAGAAAGCCGAGATAAAAGCCGCAAAGGCGGCAGAAAAAGAGGCTAAGGAAGCCGCTAAAGAGGCGAAGGAAGCAGCCAAAGAGGCTGCCGAAGAAGCAGAGGAAGCGGCGGAAGAAGCTGAAGAGGCTGCGAAAGAGGCGGCGGAAGAGGCCGAGGAAGCTGCAAAGGAAGCCGCAGAAGAAGCTGAAGAAGCCGCAAGAGAAGCGGCTGAGGAAGCCGAAGAAGCCGCGAGGGAAGCAGCGGAGGAAGCGGAAGAAGAAGCCAGGGACGCCGCCCGCGATGAAGCCAAAGACGAAGGCGACGATAACAGCGGCAAGGATTGAGCCCTAAGAATTCTGTGCGGCGGCAATCAAGCCGCCGCACAATTGTAATTAATCGCTACACGTAATCTCAAAACTCAATGAGGTCGAAGACATGAAAAACAAAAAGAAACACATCCTAATCAGCGCCATATTGATGTCAGGCGTTTCCGCTCATGCGCTCGCCCAGGCGGCAAAAACCGAAGAGCGACTTGAATCGCCGTTCAGCGTGGAGGTTAGCGCCGGCGTTGAATATGACAGCAACATCTCGGTCAATGAAATTGACACTAGTACCGGCGCCGATGACTTTGCGGCGGTATTGGATGCTGATCTCGAATTTGAAACCGAGCTTGGCGAGGATACGGAACTCGGGCTGGGGTACAGCTTTTCACAAAGCCTGCATGCGGACTTCACGAATTTCGATATCCAGTCGCATTTTGCCTCCGCTGAGCTATCCCATGATTTCGGTGAGTTCGATGTCGGCGCCGCCTATCGTTTCATCTATACGCGCCTTGGCGGCGATGGCTTTTTGGTAATGCAGCAGGTCTCGCCCTATCTGACCAAGTTCTTCGGCAAAAAAGTATTTATGCGTGCTGACTACACTTATACCGATAAGGACTTCGAAAACCGGATCGACCGCGACGCGACCGTCCATGCGGGCGGCGCTGACTTTTACTATTTCCTGAACGGCGTGAACACATATTTCGTTGCAGGGTATAAGTATGAGGATGAAGATGCGTTCGATCCCCAATTCGATTTTCAATCTCACAATGTAAAGGCCCGCCTCTCGCAGAGGTTTCCTATAGGCGAGCGTGACGCAAAGCTGAAGCTCGGCTGGCGCTATGAGAGCCGGGATTATTCGTCGATTACGCCTTCTATCGGCGCTATTCGAGATGATAGCCGCCATCGCTTTCAGGCCGAACTTGAGATCCCGATAACCGACAGCGTCTATACATCGCTGGAATATGAATATTCGGATTTCACGTCGAACCTGCCATCTGCGGATTATACGCAAAATCTAGCGGGCGCACGGCTCGGCATGCGGTTTTAGATAGAAGGCTACCGGGGGCGGCGAGCCAACAGTGTTGCGACAGCATGGGATCAGGTCGACTTCGACCTCAACCTGATCCTGCGTCGCATCCGGTCCGCCCACGCACTCTTAACTATCGGGCGGATCGCAGTAGGCTGGCGCGGCGGTATTATTCGGCGCGCCAGCTTCT
>Ga0209633_10001559_pt1 | contig 23294 bp, 18 predicted proteins | sample Cruoilmetagenom1_FD_187290 | JGI IMG/M metagenome (GOLD analysis project Ga0209633, IMG submission 187290) | Oil polluted marine microbial communities from Coal Oil Point, Santa Barbara, California, USA - Sample 1 (SPAdes) (version 2) | ecosystem: Environmental > Aquatic > Marine > Oil seeps ...
ATGCGGGACTTCTTGCCGTGCTGTTTAGTTATTTATTGCTGGGTATTTATTTCACCATCACGGCAGCGAACGGGCAATACGGCCAAACGGCGGCGATATTTTTTGGTGTCATGATGACCATCACTGCCCCCGTTAGTTTTCCAATCGGATTTTTCATAGGCCGCTATAGCGCTAAAAAACAAGGCTAGTCCGCGCGCGTGAAATCACTCGCGCCCGTGCGGATAGAGCCTCAAATATCGTCTTTTTCTTTTGCGTCCTCAATATCGTTTGTGAGGTGCCAGAGGGTGCGGATTGTCGGCACGCCTTCATTATCCAAAATCAGCTGGCCCGTCCATGCGGTCATAGAGCCGTAAGCTTTAAAATTGACCGTAAAGGTAATCTGATCGCCCTGTGCAAACCCGATGAGCGGAAAACTTTGGCTTTTATCTGGCTCCCCCACATTGGTTTGATACGTCCCGCGCACCTCGCCATCCTTGACGGCAAATGTTGCCAGCGACCCCATATCATTTTCCCACGCCCCGTTAAAACCAGGCGCTCGTTGCGTATCCTGAGCCTGCGCGCAAGCGGCAGTAACTAAGAACAATAGCGCCGATATAGCCAGCGCCCTAAACACCTACAAATCCGAGTATCAAATACATAATTACCGCACCCGTGCCCGCGATTAATGCATAGGGTATCTGTGTTCGTACATGGTCAATATGGTCATTGGCTGTGGCCATAGAGGCGATGATGGTGGTGTCAGATGTGGGTGAACAATGATCGCCAAATACGCCCCCTCCCAGCGCCGCCGCCACTGCCATATAAAGATTAACCCCGTCTATATCGGTCGCAAGCGGCACAGCCACCGCGATCATAATCGAGAACGTACCCCAGCTCGTGCCCGTACTAAACCCGATAAAGGCAGCAGTGATAAAAATAAGCGCTGGAATGAAACCCACCGGAATAGTGCCTTTGAAAATCTCGGCCACATACAAACCTGTCTCTAGCTCAGCACACATATTATTAAGCGCGAATGCCAACACGGCGAGGATCGCCACATTGGTCATACCCGCCATGGCCTTGAGTGAAATGTCGACCATCTCGGTGATTTTCATAATTCCCTGCGCGCGGTACATAGCCATAGCGACAAGGATGGCAAATGTAACAGCATAGAGCACAGCCGTGGAGCCCGACCCAACTTTTATTGCCTCCCAGGCGAGCGGTAATCCGCTAATGGGATCTAGGCTTGCGCTTGCCACGTCTCCGGCCTGCTGTGCTGCTTCTGCCGCCTTCTGCGCCGCTTCGATCGCCTTGTTCCATCCTGTGTATACCAAAAACGTTGGCATCAAAAACACCATCGTCAAAATCGGAATGACCATATTGATGGCGCGGTGCGGGATACCCTCATCAGGTTGCACCATGGATACACTATCGTCCATCATGGGCACGGCCCCATCGCGCAGAATTTTTCCTTCTTCGCGCGCACGCGTTTCCGCTTTTTTCATATCGCCCACATCCCTGCCAGACCAGATGACGAAAAAAATCAAAAGCACGGTCAGCATAGGGTAGAAATTGAAAGCAATGGATTTGATTAAGACGGTAAATGTATCTTCTTGCGCGATGCCCGCCGTGGCCAGCAAGCCTAAAATAAACGCGCCCCAAGCATTAAATGGCATCAAGATATTGGACGGCGCGGAGGTGCTATCGGTGATATAGGCTAGCTTTTCACGTGGAATTTTTAGCTCATCAAACACGGGGCGGTAGAGCGTGCCAACGGTGAAAAGAGAAATGTTGCTTTCGATAAACAAACCCAAACCCGTTAGTGCGGCGAAGCTTTCCACTAATTTTCGATTGCCTTTTTCTGCACCTTTTTTACTCATGCGCTTGAGGAAATTTAAGATATGGGTGACAAAGCCTTCGACCCCGCCGCTATGCTGTACCAGCGCAATGAGCGGGCCAATAATTAGTGAGAATATGACAAGCCGCGCATTGTCCCCATCCGTAAGCACGGTGACGAATGAATTGATGGTGTTCAGCGTGCCCGTTAGCGGATGGCCATGGGCCAAAATCATATAGCCGAACCAGATACCCACAGCCAGCGCCATAAACACTTGCCGCGTCCACAGCGCGATGCCGATCGCCAAAACTGGAGGCAATACTGGCCAAGGCACATGCCCCCAAATCCACTGCAATATATCCATCAACGTCCTCTTTTAATAGACTGTGCCGCGAAACGGGCAAGCGCGCAATTGAAAACGGTATTTGCGGCCCACCTTGCACAATTTTAGCTGGAAAAAAATCTAAACCACGCTATTAGTGTGTTAACACCACAAGGCTTGGGGAACGAAATGACCACTTTATACCCGCATAAAAAACCGTTCAATCCTCTCACATACTTAAGGGGGCTATTTAGCTGTTTAATCATGCTAGCCTCGTGCCTGCACGCGCACGCCGCAAATCCGCCGTCTGCTTATGACTTCATGAAGCCTTCAAATTACACGTCCGTCGCACTATCCCCCAGTGGGCGCTATGTAGCATTTGTCAAAGTAGAAACGAACCAACACTGTGTTGATAAATATGGGACTATGATAAAACGAGCGTTATCGAAATGCGCAGCAAAAAACCGCAAGTATCGCAGCACACATCGATTAATAATTTTTGATGTTAATAAAGACGAAACCGTAAGGAGCTTGCCTTTACCCGATAACTATTATGTATCGTGGATTGAATGGGCCAGTGACGACCGGATCTTAGCCTCTGTATTTGCACCAACAACGGTGGGAGATAAAGGGTACCACGACACATCTGGCCAATCAATTGGTTTGGGTCGCCCTAGGACGTATATTGCCAGAGGTGGCTCTAGAGTTATTTCTTTTGAAATAGGGTCAGATGAATATGTTGCGATGTTCGACAACCAAATACGCGTCCGCCGGCAAAATAGAAGCCTAACAAAAATCACCAATATTCTGCGTGACGATCCAGAGCATGTAATCATGCCTGCGTATAAAGGCGGTAGTCTAGACCTGTGGAAAGTCAATCTTTTAACAGGGGATGCTGACCGTATTGCCAAAGGTAAGAGTCTAACATTTTATTGGTATACTGACAAAAAAGGCGCGCCCGTTATGCGGTTCGACTGCTTTAGTTATTCGTGCCGAAAAATCTCTGTATTTTCGTTTAACGGTGATACCTGGAAACAAATTAAAGCATTTAGTACGAGACCAGGCGAAGATGAGGCAGATTATGACTTCTGGCCGGTCGCGCTCGCACCACAGCAAGGTCAGTATTATGTCATGTCAAATGAAGAAGGTGCGGGGCGGGGCAGTATTAAGATTTATGATGTGAAGAGCGAACAATACGTCAAGACAGTTTTTGAACACCCCGAAGTCGATGTTGGTGGCGCTATCCTTAACTTGCAAACGGGCGCATATGCTGGCGCATGGTTTTACGAAGACCGCTTAAATTATAAATTTGAAAACGAGGCATTACAAAAGCATTATAAAGGCCTAAACACCTATTTTAACAACAATGCCAATGTTGACTTATTGGGGTTTAACGTAGATGGAACTAAGGCCGTGATTTATGTTACGGGGCCAAAAAACCCAGGTGAATATTATATTTATGATATTAAAACGCAGAGCGTAACACTTTTGTTTGGCCGGCGCGAAGACATAGCTGAACGCCTAACGACGACAACCGACATTGTCAAAATTCCAACCCGTGACGGTCAATCTATAACGGCCTATTACTCTTACCCTGCAAATGGCAAAACTCAAAACACACCGCTGATTGTTATGCCTCATGGCGGGCCAGAAGCGCGGGATTATTATGATTACGATGCGGCGGTGCAGTACTTTGCCACACACGGCTACCAAGTGCTGCAAGTTAACTTTAGAGGCTCGGCAGGATTTGGGCGTACATTTTCCGAAGCAGGTTACGGACAATGGGGCGGTGTGATGCAAAACGACATCATAGATGCCACTAATTATCTGTATAATCATAATTTAGCGCGCGCCGACAATGCGTGCATGGTGGGGTATAGTTATGGCGGCTATGTTGCGCTCTATGCAGGCGCCACATCACCTGAACTGTTTAAATGTTTCGTAAGCGGCGGCGGACTTAGCGATCTACGTGCTGATTTAAAGAACACCAAAAGAATATACGGGCCTAAATCAGCAAGCTACAAATATTGGCTGAAATCCATGGGGAACCCGAAAGAGGACAAAGACAAACTTAAATCTGTTTCGCCTATAAATATGGTGGATCAATTTGAGGATCCTGTTTTGCTCGTCCATGGGGAACTTGATTATACTGTTGATATTTCCCAATCGAAAATAATGTACAAAGCTTTAAAAAAAGCAGGTAAAGATGTTCAATACCTTGAGCTCAAAGATGAATACCACAATGGGTGGGACATAGAGACAAAAATTCTATATTATGAAACCATAGAAGCATTTTTAGAAAAACATCTCGTTAAATAGACATGGCAACGCCCAAATAAGAACATAGTACGAACATATCTTGCGCGCTCATAATCCATAGTATAGAGTGAAACGAGCAATCATAATGGAAACCCTATGTCTGACCCTATTTTGGAATGCCCCGAATGCGGGACGTCGATTAAACTAAATGAGAGCCTTGCGGGGCCGCTCCTCGAACGGGCGCAGGCCGAGTTTAATCAAAAATTACGCCGCAAAAATGATGAGATCGCGGCCGAGAAAACTCGGCTAGAGAACGAGCGCTCTATGATGGACGTGAAGCTAAAGCGCGGCATCGAAGAAGCGCGCGCTGGCATCGCGTCTGAGGAGAGCAAAAAGGCACGTGACAAAGCGGCTAGGGATATTGCGGATAAAGCCAAAGAAGCGGAGAGCCTGCGCGCCGCCCTAAAAGACAATGATGAAAAGCTTGCCAAGGCCCAAGAGGAGCAAGCCAAATTTCTCAAAGAGCGGCGCGTGCTTGAAGAGGAAAAACGGGAAATCGCGCTGACCATCGAGAAGCGCGTGCAAGAAGAAGCCGATCAAATCCGCATGAAAGCCAAGGCCGAGCAAGAAAGCAGCTATCATTTAAAACAGCAAGAAAGCGCGCGCACAATTGAAGCGCTTACCAAGCAAATTGGCGACCTCAAACGCCGCGCTGAGCAAGGCTCGCAGCAACACCAAGGCGAAGTGTTAGAGATTGAGCTGGAAGATTTGCTAGCGCGCAAATTTCCCTATGACGAGATAAAGCCAGTGCCCAAGGGTGAATTTGGTGGTGACATCATTCAAAATGTCATGAGTCCTAATGGTCAAATTTGTGGCTCTATTTTGTGGGAAACCAAACGGACAAAATCATGGCACGCCACATGGCTACCCAAGATTAAAGCCGACCAACGTAAAGCCGGTGCCGCCATTGCCATTCTCATGAGCACAGCCCTCCCTCAAGAATTTGAAACCGCACAATTTAAACAAATCGATGGCGTGTGGGTGACGGGATATGAGAGCGCTATTTCACTGGTCACAGTTCTTCGGAATGGCCTGATTGATATTGCCAGCGCCTACGCTGTTCGCGACGGACAAGAAAGCAAGGCCGAGCTAATTTATGATTATCTAACGGGCACCAAATTCAAACACCGGGTCGAAGCTATCGTCGAAAAATTTGAGCTCATGCACAAAGACCTACACCAAGAACGCAAGGTGATGACTAAATTATGGGCGCGCCGCGAGCAGCAAATTCAGGGCGTTATTGCCAGCACAATCGGCATGTATGGCGACCTCGAAGGCATCGCGGGCACCTCCATGCCCGCCATAGACGGCCTAGACATGCCGCTGCTCGAGGAAGATTAGGCTCAAAAACCTATTTAGGGTTAAACCTGAAATGCCCATTGATTTTAAAGCGAAATAAAATGTCATCTTCCTCGGGGCCCGCACCGATATTGTGGATAATGAGCGGAGTGCCTTCAGGTGATTTTTTATCAGACACAATGCCAATATGAGGCATGTTGCCATCCAAACGCCAGCTGACAACATCACCAGGTAAATAATCTGCGCCGGTTTGCGTAATCTCTAGATTAGCGCCGCTTCGTATAAAAAACCGCTCCAGATTAGGAACCCTACGATGATCGATATTTTTATCGGGACGCGTCAGGCCCCAAATTTTTGGGTAAGCAGAAAAATTGGCTTTCATATCCTCGTGAACTGCTTTTTGTAGATCATAGCTATGGGCTGTTCTATAGCTGCGAATAATCACATCCGTGCAAACGCCTTGGGTATCGGGTACATCACCTCCTGGATAATCGAGACGTAGATATTCACCATTATAAATAACATTTTGTTTGGTACGCGCGCGGGCTGCCTCTACCAAACTTCCCGCGCTTGCCATAGCAGGGGCGCTCAGCAGAATAAGACCTATTATAATTGCAAACCTATACATTAAAACATAAGGCCGAAAATTTACGGCAAAATCAAGGCGCTTACGTAAATTTAATCTTGAAGCCGCGTACCCTTATGCCTACCTTAACGCAAAGCGGTGCAAAAGGATAAGCCATGATAAAAATTCAATCTTCCTATGACTATGATGACTTGATAATTAGCGGGGAAGAAAGCTTGTTTGGCGACGGCAATGCACAGCTTCCACTGCCGCCAATGTTGATGTTCGACCGCATCACTCACATTGCTGATACAGGTGGCGCTTACGGGAAAGGCCAAATTGTCGCGGAACTTGACGTTAATCCTGACCTTTGGTTTTTCGGCTGCCATTTTAGAAATGACCCTGTAATGCCAGGCTGCCTTGGCCTTGACGCTATGTGGCAGTTGGTTGGTTTCTTCTTGGGATGGGGCGGGTCACCTGGGAAAGGCCGCGCGCTCGGTGTTGGAAAAGTTCGCTTCACAGGGCAAGTGACGCCCGATGTTAAACTGGTTAAATACACGATCGACTTAAAGCGGGTTATACGCCGTCGCCTCGTACTTGGTATTGCTGAAGGCACAATGGAAGCCGATGGGGAAGTAATCTACAAAGCCGACGATTTACGGGTCGGTACATTTGTTCCTCAAGAAGGAGAAAACTAATGCGCCGCGTTGTTGTAACTGGAATGGGCATTGTGTCGTGTATCGGCAACAATGTGAAAGAAGTCTCTGAAAGCCTGCAAGCAGGAAAGTCTGGTATTGCCACAGATAATGATATGGTAACGCATGGATTTCGCTCGCAAATTGCGGGAAGGCCAACGGGGCTTGACCCAAAAGACTATATCCACAAACGCACGATGCGGTTTATGGCCCCTGCCTCCGCATGGGCGGGCGTGGCGATGTTGCAAGCTATTGAAATGTCAGGCCTGAGTGAAGATATGATTTCCAATGAACGAACGGGCATTATCGCAGGCTCTGGCGGCCCGTCATCAATGACTTTGGTTAAGGCTGCTGACACTACGCGCGAAAAGGGCAGCCCGAAACGCATTGGCCCGTTCGCTGTGCCCAAATCTATGTCGTCCACCGTCTCTGCGACCCTTGCAACGCACTTCAAGATTAAGGGCGTTAATTACTCGATTACATCGGCCTGCACGACATCCCTGCATTGCATCGGCTCCGCGGTTGAACAAATTCAGTGGGGCAAACAAGACGTGATGTTTGCGGGCGGCGGCGAAGAACTTGAGTGGACTATGTCATCTCTATTTGACGCTATGGGCGCCATGTCTAGCAAATATAATGATACACCCGAAACGGCCAGCCGCGCATTTGACGTGGCGCGTGACGGCTTTGTCATCGCGGGCGGCGCGGGTATGTTGGTACTTGAAGAGTATGAACATGCTAAAAAGCGCGGCGCTAATATTATCGCGGAAGTCACAGGCTATGCCGCCACATCCGACGGTTATGATATGGTGGCCCCTAGTGGCGAAGGCGCGCGGCGGGCGATGCAAATTGCTCTGGGGGACGCGGGTCATGATGTGTGTTATATCAACCCCCATGCTACATCGACGCCAGTAGGCGATATCGCAGAGTGCGGCGCGATCTCAGATGTATTTGGAGCAGACGGCCCGATGATCTCGGCGACGAAGTCCATGACGGGGCACAGCCTTGGCGGCGCGGGTGCACAAGAAGCGATTTACTCGCTCATTATGATGCAAGACGGCTTTATCGCGCCATCAATAAATATTACCGAGCTAGATCCCGCCTTGCCAAAACTAAATATCGTACAGGAAACCCGCGCTCACAATATGAAGGCTTTCATGTCAAACTCTTTTGGCTTTGGCGGCACCAATGGCAGCGTGATTATGCGCAAGGTTTAGTCTATAACTATTGCCGTTTCTCAGGTGCATTTAGCAATAAAGTTTGCTCGAGCAACAAACGATTGCGAATACGCGGATCATTAAGCAGAGATGTTGGATCGGAAGTTTGAGAAACATTTGATGGCTTGGCTAACGTTTTAGGCGCTACCAATGGACAAGCACCCGTTTGGATATATGTCAAGGCTGCCGAAAGTTGGCCTTCCGCCTCGTCGCCCAGTGCGTGACCAAAATCATCCGCAATTTCACAGCCTGTGATGAGCTCGCCGCTTTGAACGCTTGCATCTGCAGGCGTAAACCCGTCCGCATAATCCCCAAAATCTTTGTCATTAACACCCTTAAACTGGATAGAGAAATATGTGACGCCGCAATTATCTGTGGCGAAAAACCCAAATGGTTTTCCGCACGTAGTTGACCCAATCAAAACAACTTCAACATCAATGCCGCGCAATCCGTTAATAACAGCTTCACTAGCCGAACACGTTCTGCCAGTGGAGAGAACAAAGACCCGGTTTAAATTAACTGAAGGAAGAGCTGTGCCCGCATTTACCGAAAACCCTTGCCCCACACTATGAAATGGTGTCGGGCCTAGCGCCGCACCTGTGACAGGGTTGATGGTAGGATGTTTGGAATTAAAAACTATGGTTTCAAATGTACGGCCATTGGTTTGTGCAGGACCGGCAATCATAAAACTTAGCTCTGATGCAATGTCTAAAAAACCGCCGCCATTATAACGCATGTCTAAAACCAGGTCAGTTATACCTTCATTTGCAAATTCCTGCATCGCAGCGGTTACATCTGCTTCAGCGCCTTGGATGCCAAATGTAGTAAAATGCAAATAACCAACTTTATTGCCAGCAATATCAATTGTCTTGGCAACGTTAACAGGCTGTGTGGTCACAACATCTGAGGTCATGGTAATCGTGCGCGATGTAGCGCTCCCTAAATCAAGGACTTTAAACGTGTGTGTTTCACCCCCATCTGAGGGAAATAAACCGGCATTTAGAGCGTTAACATCAGTTTGGCTGCCGCCATTAACTGCATCAACCCCGTCAACTTCTAATATAATAGCTCCTCGGCTTAAATTAGCGGTGGACGCAGGAGAATTGGGCTCTGTAAAGGCTATGCGAATATCGCGCGGCACTGTAGAAGAAATTAGCGCCAGCCGAACGCCATACCCAGCTGATGCGCCACTTGAGACCAGCTGTTGCCGCTCGGCCGTATCTTGGGTAAAGTGGAATTGGTCCTTTGGGTTGCCCGAAGCCGTTAGAGCTTCAGTTTTCAAAATCTCAAAATAATCTAGGCGGTCTACTATAGTTGCTGGGTCAATATCTTCGTACTCGTCAAAAAACAGATATGTGTTGTTGCTCCAAGACCGTAGCCAATGCTTTTCAAACAATGAAGAACCAGCAATATCTGGAAAGGGGTTTCCCGTCGCAGGGTTAGTACCCGTACGCGGGATAGCGCAGCGGTCTTTAAAGTTTCCTTCTGGTTGAAATACGTCTTTAGTAAATGTTGGGTTATTATTGACGGGTGGTGGAGGCGTGACGGTGATTGGCGCTGACGATCCGCCACCGCCGCCGCAACCCGCTAGTACTGCAAAAGACAATGTGATTAGACTGATACGAACTAATTGCATGTATTTACTCCATTTATACCCATAATTTTATTTCTTGTGAGCCAGTATTTACGAACGGCCCTTGATTGTCCACAGCTGAGTTGTAAATAATGGCAGAACAATTTAGCTACCAAACGCCAAGCTTGACCAGTTTTTCCCTCATCCTTGGTGGCAAAGCTGCTGCGTCGCCTATGGAGGATAAATCTTGCGGCGCATCTTCAGGCTTAAGATATCGCCATCCTTGAAAAGCGCGTTTTGGTGTTGGCACGACAGGCACTAGCTCTGGAGCAAGTACAATACGGCAAGCCTTACGGCCATCTTGTGTGTGCGTTTCGTCTAGGCCCAAAATTTTATTGCGGCACTGAATGACGCCTTTAATCACCCAATAAATAGACCCGCCTTCCAACAGTTCGTCCCTGCGTTTTGGTGTCATTCGCGTAACATGATCAGAAAAGGCAGGCAAACCTTCGCTGCCGCGCCGCGCCGCCACGCCGCTTTGCCATTCAGCTAAAGTTTGGATGGATAAAGAGCCTACGGATAATTTGATCATATGAATGGACATTGGCCCACCCTAATTGGTGCGCTCAATAATATCCACTTAGAAAATTATCATCACGCCTAAAAATCGCGGCGAACGGGCTCTATGTCCATAACAAACCCAGGCGCTGATGGATCAACTTTAAAGGTTACAAAATCATCATTTGCTATGGTTTTGCGCAAACCTGTTTTTTTCAGTACCTTGCCCAATACAGACTTAACCATCTTAGCCCCATTTGGCGTTTCGTCCCAAATTGGGTTGGCACCAAATTTTGAGCGCATTACTGACTGGGTATACATGGCAGAGTTTTTGAACGCGCTTTTACGAGTCGAATACTCTGTCGTCACTGAAACGCAAAAGGTTTCATTGACGACTTTATGAGGCTGGTTAAGTTTCCAAGCTGCCATCTCGCCGCCCGTAAGCGTAAGTACAGTCGCGGCATTATCAAAATCAGATGCGTAAGGAAGATCATCCATAATAGAGTTTGTTGCCACTGTCTCATAAGATGCATCTGACATAAATTTTTGTGTCATCGGATAGATGAACACTTTTTTCGTACCGCGCACATGCCACAAAACCGTGTGCGTGCGGTCAGTGTGATAAGGAACTTTGGCGACAGGGGAAGAAATTAAAATGCCGCCGCGCGCATTGTGTTCTTTATTACCAGTTTTTTCGGCGAGCCCGCCATACATTTGCCCAAGAACTTTTTTGTACTCGGGATGGATGTTCATAGCTTCGCGTACATTGATCCAAAGCTTGCCCGCCTTGACAGCGCCCAATAGAAACTTGCCGCCGCAGCCTCTAAAATCACCCGTGCGAAACTGGTTAGGGTATAATTCATGCTCACCCATGGTGCACACATCCAATTTATCAGAAGGGTGCTTATCAAGCAATGTGATCAATGCTGCATCTGTAAACAAGCCCGTATCAGCTAATTTATGATCTACGCTCATAATGTCATTTTGGAATTTCGCGCTATGTTCGTCAGTCCAATTTTTAAAGATACTCATTTTCACTTCCACCTAGTTCAAAGTAAATATGCCAAAAAACTATGAGAATTTTGGCAAAAAACGTAGATAATAATTAGTTAACTACGGCCCTTCTTGGCTATTTCGCGCAATGGCTTTGAGCAAATAATAAAGCGCGCCAAGTACAACCATAGCCCCAACAATCGTGGCAACGGGCGCGGCAAATGCACTAACTTTATCAAGCCCATTTGGCGCTAAAAACCATTTCGTAGCGCCGCCACCTAGCAAAGTCGCTCCGACAAATAATGATATCCAGTAAGCCCCAAAGCGGTCTGTTTGTTGCGCGTTGATGGCTTGGTTATTATTTGTTTGAATAAAGGCGTCGGGCCCCCGCGTTTGTACGGTTTTCGACTTTGCGGGCCGGCGGTAATCTTCATGCGCTCCATCATTGGCAGCTTCAATATCTTGCTTGATTGCTGATGTATGCGCGCCGTCAAGCGAGTCAATATTTTGAGCTTCAATCTCTATGTCGCCCTGTTCTTTGTGCGTCACAGATGAAGCAATCGCCTCATCATGCCCATCTTTATTGTTATGCGTATCGGGCGTATCTGCAATCAATTGGTCCAAACGGTCGCCTAGTTCCGCTGCTGCTGCGGCAATTGGCGACAGGTTTTTATCTGCGTGGCTGGTCGCGGCTGGTTCATCAAATGGCGTGTCAGGCGTGTCAGGCGCATCAAACGGCTGCTCAATTTCACTTAATGTTAATATCCCCGCAGGGCCGTCGTCACGGCGGCGAAATTGTGCCTTTTGCGCGTCATAGGGCGCTTGGTCTACGATACCGCTGGCATCTTCTTTGTTAAAGACAGGTGTATCTGTAATAGCGCCCGTAAAAGAGCGGTCTTGCTGCGGCGGCACTTCGTGGCGTGGTGAGTGCACAATGCCTGCAGCTGGCCGCAAAAACAAAGCTTTCTCAGCCGTCCGTCTACGCACAAGCGCATCGACAACATAGACTTTGTTTTCAATCGTGCTCATGCGCCATTCGTCAAACCCGTTCGCGGCGTCTAGAGGACGTCCATTATTTAGAGCATGCAGGGTATTTGATGACAAAAAGGCGCGCGGACCAATATTAAAGGCGAGCGAAACCAAGGCATCAAATTGGCTTTGGCTAAGGGGCGCGAATACATTTTCATTGACGAGGGCCTCATAGGCCGCCAGATCTTCTTTTAAAATCCGCTCTGCCTTAGCCCGCGAAACAACTGCTTCTTCGTCTGGGGAATATCGATGGCCATAACCAATGACCCGCTGCCCCGACACCAAAGTCGTTTCAACAGGACGAAACCCCTCATAAGCCTTGATAAGCTTGAGGCCAAAAGCCGATAATGTATATTCATGCGCCATATTTGTTCCAAAACAATACACAAAGTAAGTCTTGCTATGAAATTGCAAAAGCAGTGCCGTTTTCTCTTAAATGGCGAATTTTATAGTAAAAACACTGCCGCCATTCCTAAAAAGGCGAAAAATCCGATCACGTCTGTAACGGTTGTGACAAATACAGACGAGGCGACAGCAGGGTCAGCCCCTGCTTTTTTCAGCCCGAGCGGCACTAAAATACCCGCAAGGCCCGCGCACAGAAAATTGAAAATCAGCGCCGCGCCGATCACCAAAGACAGCTTAGGGTCTCTAAACCAAATATAGGTAACGCCCGCTAATAGTACGGCAAATATCAGTCCATTCATCAGCGCCGCCATGGCTTCGCGCCGAATGACACGCCACGCATTGGCAGAGGTTAGGTCGCGCGTCACAAGCGCGCGTATGGCCACAGTAAGGGCTTGAATGCCCGTATTGCCGCCAAGAGATGCGACAATGGGCATCAGGACAGCAAGCGCCACCAATTTACTAATTTCCTCTTTAAACATAGAGATCACAAAAGAGGCGCAAATGGCTGTCAGCAAATTAACCAAAAGCCACGGGGCGCGCGCTTTGACAGTTGAAAACACGGTGTCGCTAAGGCCAGCTTCATTCACCCCCGCCAGTGCCAGCATGTCTTCGGTGTGTTCATCTTGGATAACTTCAAACATATCATCCACCGTGATCATACCAGAAAGGCGGCCATCCACATCAACAACAGGCGCAGATATTAAATCATATTTCTCGAACAGATAGGCCACATCTTCCTGGTCCATATCCGGGTTTATGACAGTTAGGTTTGTACTCATAATTTTGTTAAGCGGCAATTCACGACCCGAGCGCATCAATGTAGAAAGCGGAATATTTCCAAGTGGATGAAAATGCGCATCTATGACATAAACATCAAAAAACAAATCTGGCAAATTTTCGCCTTGGGTGCGCATATGGTCTACTGCATGCCCCACTGTCCAAAATTCAGGTGCAGCGACAAATTCGCGCTGCATGAGCCGGCCAGCTGTCTCTTCATCAAACTCAAGACTGGCTTTTACCTCTTCGCGGTCGCGTTTGGGCAGCGCCGCCAGAACCTTTTCTCGGTGCTCATCATTCAGCTCTTCAATAATTTGCGTTGCATCATCACTATCAAGCTCAATGACAGCATCGGTAATTTGCTTTGGCGCGAGCAGAGGCAAAATGTCTTCCACAACCTCGTCTTCAAGCTCGGCAAGCACAGAGGGCGAGATAATTTCGGGCGCCATTTCCACGAAGCTTTCCCGCTCACTTGTAGAGAGCTGTTCAAACCTATCTGCTATATCCGCTGGATGTGCACGGCCAAGTATGGAGACCAACTGAGCACGATCGCCCGCTGCAATAGCCGCGCGCAGCGCATCAATATTGGCGTACTCGAACTCGGGCGCATGTTCTGTATGATCAAATTGTTTGTTCACGATCGTCCCAATATCCCTTCATGCGTTAGCGCTAATTACCTCCCGTCCTTATAAAGCAAATGTGCCGTGGTGATAGCAAATTCATGAAATAGTTGTTATGTGTTGCCCCTCAATAACTGGATAATTTAGCGTGATTGAAGCTAGAATGTGATCTCACCAGTCAATGTTCTTACGCTTTGTTTTCCGGTAGCCCATAGACGGTGTTTGACTGCACTGGGCTTATGGGGCCTAAGAACCACGAGGTTCGCATTGAAAAGACGAAGTAATTTCAAAGCATAGGAGCAGGAATTGCATGTCTCCTTTTCCCATGTTGAAATATAATATTGCTTGCTTTATTGAACACAGGATAATACCGACGAATAAACATACGGCTCCACCGTGTGATAAGTACCAAAAGAGAGCGTAAAAGGAAGAATAATAAATGCCACAGGCCGCTCTTGATTCTGAAAAACCTTTAAAGCTCACAACCATAGTTCCTGGTGCTATTAAGCATGACATCAGCGATAGAGGCATTAAGCGGCTATTAGAAGAAGTTCAAACAGTATTTTCTGTCGCCTGGATTAGCTTAAGGGCCAGTACTTTCGGAACATATCTCGGAGGTTTGTGGATTATTGTAGACCCGCTACTTCAGGCGACAACTTATTGGATTTTACTCACCTTTATCTTGGCTGTCGCTGGGTCAGATGTGCAGTTTTCCTTGTTTTTTTCGGCCCTGACCCTTTGGCGCTCCCACGCTGTCATCACAACAGGAGCAGCGGGGCTGATTAACACCTTTGGTATGAGATATGCCATTGCAGGCTTACCTATTCGTATGGCGTATATGGAATTTGTTGCGACAGAGTTTTTTATGCTGCTGATCCGCTTGCCGATCGTGCTGATTTTTTTGACCATCACAGGTAACCCGCCACAAATCACATGGCTTTTTGTTATTCCTATTGTAATTGTGCAATTTACATTTTCGACAGCTTTGTGTGTTTGGCTGTCACTAGCTGGAAACACTGTGCGTGACGTTGGTAATATAGTCGGGCACTTTGTCTGGCTTTGGTGGTTCTTCTCTCCAGGGCTTTATAATATTTCCCGTATTCCAGAATGGTTCCGTCCAATTTATGAGACCAATCCATTTGCCCATATTTTCCCCGCTTTACACGGTGCATTGCTTAAGGGGCAAATCGTGCATGGTCCACAATTGCTGATTATTTTTATTGGCTCATTGTTCTTGTTATGGCTTGGCAGTCTCGTAGTAAAACGCAATCAACATTCACTGTATTTCCGAGTCTAATGATTATGACAGCGAATATTAATATAGCTCCGTCAGATATGAGCAATTCCCTTGCAACGGCATGGCCTTGGTTTGCACAGGCTGAAACAATCGATACGGCTTTGATCGAGCATCAGCCACACCCTCTTGAGATTGCGGCCTATCATGGGGTGCGTACGGACTTAAAGCCTTGGGAAAGTTTAGTACGCTCTGCCGCAGCAAAGATTATTGCCCAGGGCAATATCACGCCTGCCATTGTTTCTCATCTGGCCATGGAAGGGTCGAGGCCTCCGACGACTGAGCCAGGGCAAATCACAATGGAGACATCGGCAGGTACCTCTGATCGTTCACTGACTATATTTAGGACGGCGCCGCAGACTGAAGGCACTGTTTACTGGTTTAAAATTCGTGTGATGTCTGCAGCCGACGACCAATTCCAATTTCGCCTAATTAGCCAAGACGGGTATGAAGAAGAAGTGATTAGGGTCAAGGCCGCAAGCTTTGTTGTCGGGCGGACTCAGGAACTGAAAATTCCTATGATAGGCCAAACTCGTCTGATTGCCTTTGTCGTAGATGGGCCATATTTACACCTCTATATAGACGGGGTTTTATGTTATCGCCGGGCACGGTCTCGGCAAAATTGTCCGGCTGGGTTTTTATTTGACTTAAATACTTCCGCTACACATGAAGGCCGTGTCGAAATTTCAGCGCTGGGAATCGCCAGCATTGATAAGAAATTTACTGGATTTACGAACGATGACGACAATACACCAGCTGCCCTAGCCGCGAGCTATATGGCTGCGGGCCTCACATCAGATTTTGGCAAAATCACCTATGCGGTTCAGAACTTGGATATAAGAAAACATGCAAGCATTTTAAAAGCGGGGCTTTTGAAAATGCAAACCTCGCCCGAATTGTCGCGCAAATGGATTACCCAGCCTGTGCTAGATAATTTAGAGGGCACGGACCTAGCCGATGTTAACGCTCATTTAGGCGATCATTTGCAACAGCCAATGCTGCGCGCAGAAAATTTGGGTGTTCGGTTTTTAGCCAATCCGGCCAAGGCTCAATCTTTGTTCGGGTTGTTTGCCAAAGGCGAAGACCGTAAAAACATGTTGCAAATTTTTCAAGATATTTCCTTTGACCTATATTCTGGAGATACACTTGGTATCATCGGGCACAATGGCGCTGGGAAAACCACACTTTTACGGACAATCGCAGGGGTGGTCGGGCTATCATCGGGCCGTATCGAAATACGGGGACAATCCATCCTTTTACGCCCTGGCGCTGGTATGCGCGAAGACTTGACAGGCCGTCAAAACATTCTACTTGGCGGCATATTTATGGGGCATAGCATGGCCCAATCACGCGCAATTATGGATGATGTCATTGAGTTTTCTGAACTCGGAGAAGCCATAGACCGTCCCTACCGTTATTACTCAGACGGGATGCGGTCCCGCTTGGTTTTTTCAATCGCTACAGCTATTCCACCTGATATCCTCATGCTTGATGAGCTATTAGGGGCCGGAGATTTATCTTTTCAGGAAAAAGCCAATGAGCGACTTTCCAGCTATATTTCAAAAGCCAAGGTGGTCATCGTTGTTGAGCATGGTTTAAGTTTTGTCGCCACAAAATGCAATAAAGTTCTATATATTGGCCGAGGCCGTAGGATATTTTATGGGGACCCGCAAATCGCTGTTACGCAATATATGAGTGAACGTGAGTGCGAAGATCAAAATTTACCCTATGGTGAGCCTATCTATCGACGTCCAATGAGTATGTAGGAGTAAAGTGTCATGTCAACATGGGTTAGAATTGTCATTGTTGATTACAAGAGTGGCCCTCACCTTCAAGCCTGTATTGATGCTCTGAAAACACAAACGAATTCAAATTTCGAGGTTGTTATTGTAGACAATAATTGCCCCGAAGGTGCGGCGCAAAACCTCTCAAATCTCGATAGCCGTTTCCACGTCTTATCATCTGAAGTAAATTTAGGCTTTGCTGGTGGCTGTAATTTTGGCGCCCAGAAAGCCCAAACACAATGGCTCATCATGCTCAACCCAGATACCGTGCCAGACCCTGAATGGCTCGAGCACCTATACCAAGCGGCTCAAACCTACCCCGATATTTCTATGTTTGGCACCACACTCGTATCAGCCCAAAGCCCTGGCCTGCTTGACGGGTATGGAGATGTTTTATCAATTTACGGCATTGCTTGGCGCGGGGGGTCAGGCGCACCAATAAGCGTTGCAGGTGATGAGGACTTATTGGTGTTTGGTCCTTGTGGCGCCGCAGCAATGTACCGCACGAACGCCTTTAACGCGGTAGGCGGATTTGACACAGATTTTTTTTGCTACATAGAAGACGTAGATATTGCTTGGCGGCTTCGCCTTCAAGGCAGCGATTGCGTGCAAGTTCGCGCAGCGATTTGCGCACATGTGGGATCCGTGAGTACAGCAGATAATCCCAGTTTTAGATATTACCATACCGCGCGAAACTCCATTTGGATGATCGTAAAATGCGCGCCCTTGTGGATGGTGCCACTCATGTTAAGTCTGAACTTAACTAGTCACATATATCTAAGGTTACGCGGTGCCTATCAAGGTTCTGGATCCGTAAGAGCACGCGGAATTAAAGATGGTTTAAAAGGAATACCAAGGGCATGGAGAAAACGTAAGAACAGGGTTGTCTCGGCCAAACCTTCACGAAATACCATTTCCCCATCCAGTATAAAATGGTTGACGGTATCACCCAAATATTTGCGCAGCAGAGCTATTCGTGGCCGCCCCATCGCTACATTCAAAAAAGACAACAATTAAAAATTTGTTTCTTTCCCGTACTCCACGCTCTAACACTCCACTGGCCTCAATTATATTGCTAAAGACTATAAGGCCTAAAACTAAAAAAAGGATTGTTCTTTGAGGGCGCTATGCGTAAGAACATGCTTGTTGTTGGGCCAATGCATGGCGATTAAGTATCCAAATGACATGGGGGAATAAATGGCAAAATTAACTGAAGGAGAGTCTGTGTACCTTGATTTGGTACGTGGGTTTAGTGCCTTACTTGTTCTATTTGGCCACACAATGGCTTCGATTCCCAACCCGCCCAAATTTGGAACTTTTTACCCTGTTCAAAGTTGGGCTGTGGTTGTGTTTTTTGTATTGTCAGGATTTCTAATCTGCATGTCTGCCACATCTAAACAAAACTACACATTTGGTGGATATTTGATTGATAGGTTTTCCCGCGTATATGTGGCCCTCTTCCCAACACTCATTTTAATCTACATCGTTGACACATTAACAGGGTCGACACCGATCAACAAAGATCTTTGGACGTTCTTTGGCAATGCCACCATGTTAATGGGTATTCCTTTCGACAGGATGTTTGAATCTTTACCATATTTTCAACCTTTCGGGAGCGGCAGGCCATTGTGGACTGTTGCCGTAGAATGGTGGATGTATGTAGCATTCGGTTACGCCTTTTTTGCACGCTCGATTAAAGGTTGGTCATTGGTTATCGGTCTATTGCTGCTGCCCATCGCCTTCGCTGTCACTTTTATTTATGGCGCGCGGGAAAGCCTTGCTATTATATGGATAGTCGGTGCCTTGCTTGCCGTACCACTTATTGGGATGAGCAAAGAAGCGGCTGCGAAAGTTGGCGCGCAATTGTTGATATTATCTTTAGGGCTATTGCTCATGCGTCTTGCTATGCTGCACCCAGGGGCAAGCTCGATCAATTTTTATGATGGGCAGCTGATGCTGTTTACTGAATTCGTCATATTCTCAGGTCTTATTTGTTTTAAGGGATACCGTTTTCTCGAAAAACTTGCGATATGGGTCAAGCCATTTGCCCGTTGGATTGCCGATATTTCCTATTCTCTTTACCTAACTCATTATACCTTGTTAGTGGCGTTTAAACATTATTTTGGTATGAGCTGGATGAAATTTTTCATTTTTTGCACCATCGCAATATTATTTTCGTGGCTCTTTACAATTGTGTTTGACCACCAATACAGAAAATTTTCACGGTTTTTAAAGTCAATTTTCCTCAAGGATACAAAGAAGGTTATGGCGTCTTCTGTTGATAAAAAAACTTAATTCACTGCCCCCATAATAGCGGCGAATTTTATCATCTATGAAAAATTATCTGGAGTATTTTTCATCGCTAGGTCCGAAATAATTTGTGCAGCGATGATGTGTGATTTCCCATGTTGTTTCGTGCCAAAATTATGGAAAAAATAGGCGGTTTTTTCTGGGTCACGAGGCAATTGCAACGCTAAAGCTTTGCCGGCCATTGCGGCAATTGTTTTACGTGAGGCTTCACACGACTGAAAAATGCCCGTTTCGCCTAATTGATATTGATCGGTTTTTGTATCTTTTAGTGGGTATTTAACAATTGGTATTTCAAGTGCACACGCCTCAAGCCCAATATTGGAATCATCAAATATAGCCACGTCACAGCTGAGTAAGAAGTCTGATGAAGCTACGTTTTTGGAAGAAACTACTTTCCCTCCTATTAGGTCTATTGCTTCCCATTCTTTATACCGCTGGTCTCGTGGGTGTGGCCGAACGCAAATATTTGCAAAAGCATGGCTTTTAGATAATATTTGAACCAATTCTACAACATGCTCAACACTATCAAAAAATCCTGGAAAAATGCCTATTTGTTTTTGCAGCTCGGGCATATGTATTTTACTCTCGGAAGCGCGTTTTCTTCCATGTGCCTCTCGCGCTGCATCCATTTTCGGAGAACCTATCAGATGAATATCTGCCGTAATTCCACCAAGGCCGCGATAAATATCTAGGCTATGCTGACCTTGCAAAAGCGCTGCTGTCATACAGTCAAGTGCGCGTTCAACACCGCCAACTGCAGCATGCTGTACATAAACCAACGGAGTTTTACTCGCTGCAACGACCCTGATAATCCCGCGGTTGCGCGGGCTATGGTCATTGGAAATAATAAAGGCAGAAGGCTGCAAATTTCGAATAGCTTTTCGCAGTCGCGCGCCCTCGGCTAGAATCAACGCCAAAAGCTCCACCTGATTAGCTATACGTTTCGACTGACTGCGCGGGAGACGTATCAATATCCACACCGCTTTTGGCAAACGCAATAATGCGGAAATGTAAATAGAACGGCCCCAAATATCAGCAGGGTGAAGAGCAAACAAGTCTACACTATTCGCGGACAATTCCTCTAATATAGGCGCAACGCCATCATGTTGGTTTATTGTAGTCGTATATGCCCAAATTTTAGGAGAAAGGCTTTCAAAGCTTCCCCCCAAACTATGTGCATCTGATTTCCTGAAACACCCGCCCAGAAATATGTATAGGGATTTCAGGGCGCTTTTAAAAATTTGGGTGCGCGGAAATCGAAAAGGCGCCCCATTGACGTTAGAGATACCTGCCAAAAACTCATGAAAGACATCAAATATGTAGTGTTTCCGCCTAGGCGCAGATACGATATCGCCACCTTTTTTGCCTAGCCCCATCTTCAGAGAGACCTATTCAAAATGGCTGAAAGGCCGTCATAGATTTGGCCTTCACACCTCATTAGTTGAAAGATAAAACAGCGTTGGTTACTTGCTGTAACTCTTCATCTGTGATTTGGGTCGAGCATGGAAGCGGTAAAATCTTTTCCCACACACCCGTAGCGACGCCCTGTAAATTAGTGGGGCATTGAGCATAAGGAGCCTGCATATGCATAGGCTGCCAGAATGGACGAGCATCAATATCGCATCGGCGTAGATGATCTCGCAATAACGCTACGCGATCAGCAGTCCAATCTGGCATAAAGATACCCGAAAACCAATGGTTACCTTCTGACCATGGCGCCGTCATAAAGGGCTGAATATCATCCCGGTGCTGGAAAGCGTTTTGATAATGCGAGGCTGTTTTGCGTTTTGACGCTACGAATGTATCTAGCACCTCTATTTGGCCTACCCCCACAGCAGCTTGAATATTGGTCATCCGATAATTAAAGCCCACAATGTCATGATCATAATTGATGCCAGACCGCGCAGTTGAAGACATATGACGAACGCGCTCCATCAAATCCGTGTTGTTCCCAAGTAATACACCACCACCACCACTGGTAATGATCTTATTGCCGTTAAAAGACATCATAGTCATGGTGGCTCGTGTATGGCCGATTGGTTTGCCTTGATAGTTAGTTCCGAGCGCGGCAGCACCATCAGACAATACGGGAAGCCCCCACTCTTCGGCAATATCACAAATGGCGTCCATGTCAGGTGCAAGCCCCATCGTATATACAGGCAATATACACTTTACTGTGCGGCCAGTGGGCTTGTGAATAACGTTGCCGTTTGTATCAATTTCACAATTTTCTGACAGAACCTTGCTTAGCAATACCGGGTCCAGCGTCCAATTTTCCGCTGACACATCTATAATCCAAGGTAAAGCCTTACAATGCGCAACCGCATTGGCTGTCGCAATAAATGTCAAATCTGGAATAATAACCAAATCACCAACGTCTACACCTAATGCTGTCAGGCCAAGATGAAGAGCCGTCGTTCCTTGAGAGGTGACAACGGCATGTTTGTAATCGGTTGCCGCAGCAAGCAAGTCCTCAAACTCTCCCACAAACCGGCCAACTGTAGAAACGAAATTTTCGTCAACACAAGCCTGCAAGTATTTTCCTTCATTGCCAGATATATTAGGAATTGCCAGTGGTATCATGATGGGTTTGCCTATCTATTAAATGCGTTGGTCCAAATTAAGTTTGCTTTGGACATGTGTGTTTAAGAAATCTGGCTCTAACTGAGCTATTATGGTTTTAAGTGTCTCTGTCGTCAGGGCATCAGCATTTTGTTCAAGTTTATGAAGAAAATCATGAATTGTTTTCATCATGTCCGAGACAGAGCCCTTTGAAGGAACGTGCGCTATCGCTTGCATAGCCTCCAAACCGATCTCTTTTGCGGTCTCGTTGTTCGCTATGAATTCTTCATATGGCTTCTCGCCGCTAGTATTTCCTAAGGTTAGCAATAGCGGCCACGCCCCGACAGCTTTATCGGTTGCTACGGATTGCTTGGCTTCATGTTCTTCACAATACGCCTTTGGAGTATAACCATTAGCCTCAATGAACTTTTCCGCAATATCTTTGAGAAATACCAAATGGTTTTTAGGGTCAAGACGGGGTATCGCAATGTGCCCATCAGGGGCTAGGATAGCGGCGAGCGTACATATTTCACCAGATTCTTCAAGGCTAACAAAATAACGTTTGATATCCTTTGGGGAAGCTATTGGCTGTGACAAATCCAAACGCTTCATGAAACTTTCCAATAACGACCCATTCGAGAAAGCAACATTGGCAAAGCGTGCCGTTGTCACTTTATATCCGCGCGCCTCGTTATCAAACATTATGTGTTCCATAACACGTTTGGTTGCCCCCATTAGAGAGCTAGGATTAGCCGCTTTATCTGTCGAAACTGAAAAATATCGGCCAGAAAACCCAATGGCGTCAAGCCATTTTAAAAACCGATATTGTTTGATAATATTCGTGTCAAACATTTGCAATGTTGAGAAAGGGTCTTTTTCTGACCTAACATGTTTGATGGCCGCAAAATTTAGAATTACGTCATAAGCTGGCTCAGATTGTAAAAAAGCAAGAGTAGCGGGTGATCCATAATCAAGCGGCAATGTGCGAAAATCATCAACGTCAAACGGTTCTGATTGAGATCTAAATTGTCTTACCAGCTCGGCAAGTGCATTTTCGTTTTGGTCGACAATATGTAATGCTTGTGGCTGATAGCGGGATAGAACTTTAACTGTACTACTGCCGATAGAGCCCGCCGCTCCAATTGCCAATATTCGC